>ERZ894229.1086-NODE-1086-length-14200-cov-7.27536_pt1 | contig 14200 bp, 29 predicted proteins | sample MGYA00380295_ERZ894229 | MGnify/ENA primary metagenome ERZ894229 (study PRJEB32331, sample SAMN06328479) | human gut metagenome | biome: human gut microbiome; feature: stool | host: Homo sapiens | collected 2014-09-17 ... | reverse complement strand
CCCTTTTTTTATTATGTTTTTAGACATATAATTAATTTATGGATAGTAAGGAGAGGGAGGAGTTATGACAGCAAAAATATTATACTTAAGAAAAATATTTAAAATGTTGGAAGATATGGAATTATTGGAAATAAAAAAAGTGTATGCTGTTACAATGCAAATATATTCCAATCACTAACAAAAAGAGAGGACAAAGCAATTAATCTTTGTCCTCTCTTTTTTTGTTTTCTAAATTTTTCGCAAACGTTTGTAAAAAAGATTTTAAATATTTTCTCTCATCAGCACTGGCATTTAAGTACGTTTCTATAAGTATACGATCAGTCTCATCAAGTTTGTAATCATTTACGATCATATCGATTGCCACATTTGGAAACTCGATAAACATTTCTCCAGTACCTTCGGTCAGCCAGAAATAATCAATATTAAATTCACGACAAATAGATCTTGCATTACGCTCTGTAAGAGATGTTTTTTCATTTTCAATATCTGAAATGGCAACTTTTGAAATACCGATTTGGTTTCCAAATTTCTCTTGACTAATTCCTAATGCTTTTCTGACTGTTTTAACTCTATTACCCACGGACATTATATTTTACCTCCTTCACAACACTATATTAATATATTACCGAACAAAAGTAAACAAAAACATTTCGGTAACTTAACAAAAATATATTGACTAAGTTAGTTTACCGATATATAATAATCAATGTAAGTTAGATAACCGAATTATTTAACTTTTGAAACCTGTATATCATTACCCCTCTCCCAATTAAAATGGTATACAGGTTTGAGGGGTTAACTCACGAAAGGGGTGAATATATGACAGCACAAGAATTTAGAGATGCTCAACAGGATGCTATTGAGATAGCTATTATGTTAAGTGAATTAAAGAAAAAAGACCCTCAAATTTCAGAGCGTCTTAAATGGATGATAGAAGGTATCAAATTAGCTACTTGTTCAAAAAAAGAAAATTAGAGAGGAGTGTAAAAATGAATAAATTAAAAGTTTTTAAAAATGAAGAATTTGGAGAAGTGAGAAGTCTATTAATAAATAATGAACCATGTTTTGTTGGAAAGGATGTTGCTTTGATTCTAGGTTATAGCAATCCGCAAAAGGCCATCAGAGATCATATTGATGAAGATGATAAAAGGACTGAACGAATCGTTCACCCCCAAGGTGGCACACAAGATACTGTAATTATTAATGAATCAGGGTTATACAGTTTAATACTATCCAGTAAATTGCCAACTGCAAAAAAATTTAAAAGGTGGGTAACAAATGAGGTTTTACCATCAATTAGAAAATATGGTGTCTATCAAGTTCCTGACGATCCAATGATTGCTCTTAAGCTGATGTTTGAAGCTACCGAGCAAACAAATGATAGAGTTAAGGTTATCGATAGTCGCGTAACTAATCTAGAAAACACAACTACTGTAGACAGTAGAAAGCAGTACACACTAAGAAAAATAGCGAGTGCAACAGCAGTTAGAGTTTTAGGCGGTAAAGACAGTCAGGCATATTTAGAGCTCCATCATAAGGTGTTCTGTCAATTGTGGCGTGATTACAAGGATTATTTCAAAATTCCAAGTTACCGCGATACCCTAAAGATAGATTTTGAAAAGGCAAAAGAATACCTGCAGGGATGGAGACCGGATCATAATCTACAGATTGAAATTTCAAGCGTGAATGAGGGTGAGTAGAATGAATTTTGAAAAAGCGTTAAAAAAGCAAAAAGAGATTGAATTAGAAGAAATTAAAAAAGATAGAAAAAATGGTGTTCCAGTAAGAATTAATCCAAATTCTTTAGTAGCGAAGGAAATTGAATATCAAACATATCTTTTAAAGGAAATTCTGGAAGAAATTCATCAAAATCTAGCAGGAGTAAAAAAGCAGTATAAACAAAATTCTAATGATATAGATACTGAACTGTGTCTAGAGAGTATTAAAAACAATAAAACACTTTTCAATGCAGAGATATTTCTTGACAGGATTTTGAATGTGGAACTCTGCAAAATGTTAAATATATTGTATCTTGAATGTAAAAATGAATGTGGATATTTTAACAAAGATATTTTTATGAGAATGAGTGAAAATCTATATAAAAAAATATCAACCCGTTATGAGGGACTGGTGAATGCTTATAGCAATGGTGAAAAATAAATCAAAGGGGAGTTACATATGGATATAGTAAAAGCAATTAAACAGGCTCAAACTGAAAATAAATGCATAGCATTGCCTAATGATAAACAATGTGAAGAAAATGGGTACAGGATAAAATTAAAACCGTATCCAAATAATCTAGTGTGTTTAGAATTTTATGGTATAAAAAGGGAACTGCACCAGTTTAGTATAGCTCCCAAAGAAATTATAAGTGATGATTGGATTATTGTAGACTAAAGCCATTCTCTAATTTCTTTTAAAATAGAATAAGTCTTTTTTAGAATTGTGTTTTCTTCGGCTTCTCTAATAGCTGTAACATTTAATACAGTTGTGTATATTACGTTATCAGCCCAATTATTATTTACTAGATTATCTTTTTTTAACAGTCTGAATGCATCACAGATAAATTTATCAGTTTCATCAGGGTGAAGTGATTTAAGAGAATCCCATCCGAATATTGTTTTATGGTCGTTTGAATATGATTTAATCATATATTCTAAATACGAGTTTGCCAGTTCGGTCAATTTCATTACTTTCACCTCGCTTTCATTTGAATTTCGACATTGCAGTGCCGATAACTAAATTATAGCAAAGGTGAAAAATAAATCAAAAAGGAGGATATATATGAGACCTACAGCAATGCTTACATTCGAGCAGGTTAAGACAGATTTAGGAATTTCTACTAAACAGCTAAACATTTTTATTGATTTAGGCTTGCTTAATCCGATTTTTTTAGGAAAAGGTTGGAAATTTAGCCAAGAAGAAATCCTAGATTTTCAAAAGGAATATCGTGGTGAACACATGAGTAATTATGTTGAAGCAGTAACAGCACATGAAAAACACATGAAAAAAGCTGCTATGTCCAGTAGCAGCTAATCAATGAAACCACGTTAATTATAGACTATAAAAAGGAGTGTGTCAAAGGTGAATAAAGAAATTATTGAACGTTTAAATGAAATAAAACACGTTGTTGATTCTAACACTTTAGAGGAGCTTATCGAAGCGTATCCGGATGCTGCGGGATTTTCTCTTTGTAAAGAATCTACATATCCTTCAATTGTAGGCATAAGCTCATATCTTGTCGATAATCTAATAAAGGATATCGAGAATGGAAAAATACATTAACAGGCTTAATGCCAGAGGCTTTTATACAATCGTTTTAATTATTATTTTGGTAGGTTTTATTGCTGCGGGAGCTTCACGTATCATTCTCGATTTTATCGTCGGGATAATAAAAAATATATAGGTTTTTAACAGTGTTTTTAGGGTACTGTTTTTATTTGCACCATTTTTAGGAAAAAGGAGGATTTTATGGATATAAAAATAGAATTATATAACGATCACTTTGAAAATGCCAAGCGCTATCAGATACCACGAGCGCAGTTAATTATCGCTGATATTCCCTATAATATCGGGATAAATGCATACGGCTCAAGATCTGACTGGTATATCAATGGCGACAACAGAAACGGGGAAAGGTTAAAAAGCCTATGTTTAAGATAAGATGGGCAAGAGATGGAGAATAGAAACAAAATGAAGATAACTTATGAAGAATTTAATGATCTGCAAAGACTGCAGAAAATAAGGGATTATGCTCAGGAAATCTTTAATACATTAATTTGTTTAGGATGCATCGCTGAAAATAAGCACAGTAAAAAAATTACGGCAATGACAACTGAAATTAAAGCAATCGAAGATGATGCAGTTGAAAATATTAGAAAAATGATTGAAGGAGAGTAACAACAATTAATGAAAAAAGATAAAAAAGCTAATGTGATAGATATTTTGAGTTTAATCATATCCACAATAGCAGTTCTTATATCGGTATTTTTATAACGGAATAGAGGAAGGAGAATGTTAAATGATATTTGTAACACTATTTTCAATACTGTGCATCATTTCTCTTATAATAACTTTCATTTTTATTTATAAGGCGCTAAAGGCAGTGAAAAAAGAAAAATTCCTAGAAGCATCAAAATATAATCTGGTGTTTCTTGTGTCCACTGCTTTAGCAGATATGTTTGCATTACTAGTTTTGATTTTCAGTTGATTCCAAAATAACGAGATTTTCAACGGTATGATTTAGTTTGATTAATAAATCATCTGCAATTTGCTTATTCTGAACATTATCACTTGACCTTTTCACCTCACTTTCAAATATTGATTATACCATGAGGTGGAAGTCAAAGAAAATTTAAGTATAAAAAACAGTAAAAACTATTTTAATAAAAAAATCTCTCTAATCCGTTGGTACATATGGGATTAGAGAAAAAATATAAATGCAATATAATATATAGGTTATATTGCACCAAAGGGGTGATAAATTGGCAAGACGTGTAAAGAGTTATGACGGTCAGCATGAGACACTTCCAATTAAGGATATAAGACAGTTGCAGGAATTTATGTATAACCTGCTTAGAAAAAAAGATAGAGCAAAAACACCGATAAAGAAATATCAGGCCGATCGCAACTGGATGATGTGTCTGCTTGGATTTAATACGGCGCTCAGGGCGGAGGATCTGCTGCAGCTGAGAGTGTCTGATGTCAAAAAGGGATATATACATATAAAAGAAAATAAAACGGGCAAGATGCAGAATTTCCGTATGAATAAACAGCTTCATAATGATGTTCTTGAATATATCGAAAGAAATGGACTAGGCGATTATGATTATCTTTTCAAGGGACAGAAAAAGAAGCAGAACGGCAAACCGTATTATCTGCCAATTACCCGGCAGAGAGCATACAACATCGTTGAAAAGAACGGCGAAGAGGTCGGGATTGATTTTACATTTGGCGTACATAGCCTAAGAAAGACATTCGGATATATGTATATAAATGCAGGCGGCAAATTAAATACATTAATGAAGATGTACAACCATGATGATCCAAACGTCACTATGAAATATATCTGCTGGGGGCGTGAAGATGCTGAGGCAGACCGTCAGGCAATATATCTAGGAGGCGTACATAAATGATAGTAAGTGATTTTTGGTTAGGGGTGATCCTAACCATTGCAGCAGAAGCAATAATAACAATTTTAATCGTTGATTATTTAGGTCAGAAAGAAAAGGATGATGATGAATGAAGTTAGAAGATAGAATTTATAAAGTTGAATACTATGTTAAAAAATTTAATAGTTGGGATGTAAAAGAAATAATAATTGATGATCAAAAGGCATTTTGGGAAATAAGGAAACCAGGTAGTCAAATTCAAAAAGTTTGTCTGTTTAGAGATGGGTCTAATATGTATATTTACGGTGATTATGGATCTTATTCATTCGATAAAATGACATGGCTAGGAAGTCCGTATAATCTAGAGTACAACAATCTTGGTTATCAAAACGAAAAGATGTCCTATGATACAAAAAATAATGTGTACATGTATGATGATGAGTCAGCTACAGAAGATATTATTGACTGGATTAAAGAAGTGGCAGTTGATCGCTATGATTATCATGAATCGGAGATAAATTTATTGTTAGAAAAAATAGATATAAGAAATAACCCTTATATTGATATAATTGGTTTTTGCTACGAAAATGAGTGTGATGATCTAATAGAATTATTAGAATTTTCTATGGAATTATATGAAAATTCAAATGATGAAATTGAATATATTAGTTATTTAAGAAATTCTAATTTAGAAGCGTTTGATGAAGTATGCGAATCACAATTGTGGAAAGCAGGTAAAAGAATATCACAGAATTATTTGGTATCGCTCTTGGCTTTAAAGATATGCAGTGAAAAATTAAAATGTCAAAGGGATGATGAAAATGTTAAATAAATTGATTTTATTTTTAATTAGAAAGAAACTTCATTTAAAAAAGTTTCAACAATTTTATTTTAGTAATCAGGCAATTAAAATAGAAAAATATTATTTTGATAATTATGGTATTATGAAAATTTCAGCTTGTGGATTAGTCAGATCAAATTTATCACTTAATTTCTTATTATCTGATGAGTGCAGGATCTTAATTAGGAGATAGGAATGATGGAAAATAAAGGAACAATTTACAAAGGTGAAGTAATGCATGATTTGAAAGCACGTTTGATAATGCTGGTGATTATTTTGAAGATGAATATGAGCTTGTAAAACAATATATCGAGCAGTTGGAACAGGAAAATAAACTTTATGAAACAACGGTTGATGATATAACAAAAGAATTTACTAATGATTATAGTTCCACCGAACTAATCGTAATTATAAAGGATAAATTGATTAATTTGCTTATAAATTTATCTAATATTTAGCACCCTCAAAGTATGATTTTACGTAAAACAAGGGTACGGTAACTTTTTTTTAAAAAATAACAATGAATAATTGGCTAAGAGTGTTGATGGCTATAGAGTTTAAGAGATTTATGCACTCTATCAAAAAAATTGACACTCTTAGGGATTATGTAACTTTTTTTATAAGAGATTGGAGGAGATAAAATGGGTAAAAAAGAAAACTTGGAATTTGTTGAATTTGATAATTCTAATGAGTATTTAGACACAGCGAAAGAACTAAGTGATTATATAAAATCATTACCATTATCGCTAGATCAAAATGATAAACTCATCAATATGATTTTAAAACATGTCGAAGTTGCTAGAAATGATTCATTTAAACAAGGTATCGAATTTATGTTTGATATTGCAAATAATCAAGATATTGAAGAACAAGAAACTGTAAATTAGAAAGGATATAAAAATATGATTAGTTTATTTGAAAATAAAAATTTGAATTTAGAAGTAAGAACTTTATTGAATGAAGATGGAAGTATCTCTATTAATTTGGAAGATGCAGCAAGAGGGTTGGGGTTTGTAGAAAATAGAATCTCCACAAGTGGAGAAAGATATATTAAGTGGCAAAGAGTTAATAAATATCTTAAAGAGTTTAATGTACCCACTTGTGGGCACGATGATTTCATTCCTGAATCAGTATTTTATTTATTAGCAATGAAAGCTAAAAGTGAGACTGCAATAGCATTTCAAAAATGGCTTGCTATTGATGTTATACCAAGTATTAGAAAAACGGGAAGTTATAATAAAATCTCTAATAGTGATAAATCACCATCAGGGGTAGCAAGTTTATTAAAACCTATTATTGGTGTAATGCATGATCAAGGCTCATCACCAGATAAAATAGCAAAACAAACTGAATTAACACTAAAACAGTTTGGAATTGATACAATTGATGAATTTGTGGAAATACCAAAAATAAAAGCAAAGCAGTTAACAATAGCTTTAATTGAAACTGAAATCAATTAAGTTAAAACTAGTTCTTTGAAAATTTAAGATGATAGTGGCATATTCGCTTGACTTTTGTGTAACCGTAAGTTAATATATATGTGTAACCAAAAGTCAGGAGGTGAATATATGAGCCCAAGAACAGGGCGCCCAACCAAAAACCCTAAAAAAAATGATACTAGAATAAGAATGACAGATGATGAAGTAAATATGCTTAATTATTGTTGTGAAAAAACAGGTAAAAATAAAACAGATATCATTATTATGGGTATAAAAATGGTTTTTGATGAATTAAAGGGTAAATAAAAAGCAACCGCACAGTCGCCAAACTAAACACGGTTGCTATACCACTAAAGGCTTATATATTATAGCATACTTTTTTTAGTACGCAAATAATCTGTAAGCCTCTATCTTAAATTTTAAAGGAAAGAGGTTTTTATTATGCAAAAAAATGATATTGAAATGAAAAAAATATACATAAAGTGTATAAAAGAGTTGAGTTATGATTTCTCTTTAGAGGAAATCGAACAGATATATCAATTGGTTCAATGGCGTTGGCATAAATCACCAATTGTTGAAAAAAATATCAAGAAAATTATAAAAGAGAATTGTAGATTGGGGTAATAAAAATGGCAAAAAAATATTACTGGTTAAAGCTAATGGGCGATTTCTTTACTCAGCCCAAAATAAAAAAGTTAAGAAAAATAGCCGGTGGAGATACATATACAATTATTTATCTTAAATTACAGCTATCGAGTTTGAAAAATGATGGGAAATTATTTTTTGAAGGTATTGAGGAAAATATTTTTAAAGAAATAGCTTTAGATATAGATGAAAAAGTAGAAAATGTAAAGTTTACAATTGAGTATCTTTGTAAGCAAAAATTAATTGTAAAAAGCGTGTTGGAGGAAAAGGAATGTCTGATAATAAAAAATATTATTATTTAAAGTTAAAGGATAATTTTTTTGAAAGTGACGAATTAGTCTTATTGGAAAATCAGCAGGACGGATACATATATTCAAATATACTTTTAAAATTATATCTTAGAAGTTTAAAAAATAATGGTAAATTAATGTTTAAAGATCGTATACCATATAATGTTAGAATTCTTTCCAGCATTGTAAGGCAGCCAGAGGCAGTAGTCGAAAAAGCATTATATTTGTTTAAAGAATTAGGATTGATTGAAATTCTAGATAACGGTGCCATTTACATGCTCGATATACAGAATTTTATAGGCAAGTCAAGTACAGAAGCAGATAGAATTAGAAAATATCGTAATAAAATAGATGAAGATAAAAAGCTGCTTGATAATGACGTTGTACAAATGTACGACAAAAGTACACCAGAGATAGAGATAGAGTTAGAGAAAGATATAGATATAGATATAGATAAGAAGATTGTTCCCAACAAAAATGTTGAGGAACCAGCACCCATTAAATTATTGTTAAAAAACGGTGATGAATATATCGTTAATGATCAACAGGTTAAAGATTGGGAAGAAATCTATACTGACATTGATGTCAGTCAAGAATTGAGAATAATGGCTGAATGGTGTAAAAACAATCCAAAGAAAAGAAAAACAAAAAATGGCATTGTTAGATTCATTATAAACTGGCTTAATCGTGAAAAAGACCGCAAATGCAAGGGTAACACCAAAGAGGATTGGAGTTTTTTCGATGACTAAAGAAGAATGCAGAGAAATAATAACAATAATTATTGGTGCATATCCTAATTTTTTAATGGGTCGAACTGTTGAAACAGTTTATAAATCATGGTTTAGAGCATTAAAAGATTCATCCTATGATGAGACATTAAAAAATCTTGATAGATGGATAGATGAAAACAATACACCGCCGTTTATAAAAAATATTAAGCCGTGGGGTGGTTATTAATGAATTATCAGGCAGAACTAATTGGAATTTTGGGTATTAAACCTGAGTACTTTAAAAAAACTATGCTGAGAAAAGAATTTTTTAATAAAGAGTATTCGCTATTATTTGAATTCATGGAAAAGTCATTTAATGAGTGCGGTGTTATAGATCACCAATACATTTTAGAAAACAATTCAGCTGATGGTGATTTATATCTGTCTTGTGTATCAAATGTAATTAGAACAGATGAAGATTACTTCAGTTCTCTAGAACTTCATGCAATCGATAAATATAAAAGACAGATTATTTCAATCAATGCTAATAAGTTAATTAAAGGTGATATCGAGCTTAATGATTTTAAATTGACATATGAAAATGTTATTGATCTCGGAAAAACAAAAAGCAGTCGGGTAGATAAAAACGGAATATTGAAGATTTTAATGACTGAAAATAAAAAACTTGAATTTAAAGATTTTAAAAGATTAAAAAGTTTTGGGAAAATTAAAGAGCATGATTTAGTAATAGTTGCTGGTAAGACCGGAATAGGAAAAACGGGATTTGCTTTAAATCTCCTTAACGATCTTTCAGCAAGCTATCCATGTCTGTATTTTAATTTAGAAATGTCTTATGAAACATTAATTCACAGATTGGTAGCACTTAATACGCTTATAAAAATTGAAAATCTTGAAAAGTATAGTTTACTTCCACAAAAGCAGATTGAAAAAATCAATAATGCAGCAGATGAACTAGACAGACGTAATATCGAGGTAGTAAATACAAGTCAGAGCATTGAAAAGATTAGAAGTGATGTAGCAATGCATGATCAAAGCAGGCATTTTATAGTATTTATAGATCATCTGGGTCTTATTTCTGCTCGTGGCCGAACATCATACGAAATAGCTACAAAGGTTGCTAAGGAGTTGAGAAAAATATCACTTGATAACAACTGTACAATAATTGCCCTTTGTCAGTTAAACAGAGATTCAGCAAAAGAAAATAAGCCGTCATTGAATATGCTTAGGGATTCTGGAGAGATTGAACAGTCTGCACGAAAAGTTATGTTCGTATGGGAAGAGAATGAAAACTATTCAATTTGTATAGAAAAAAATGACAGCGGAGGAAATAGATCAATACCAGTTAATTATTATAAGGAGACACAAAAATTTGAAGAGAGGGAGGCAAGAAAAGATGTACGAAGTTAATGATTCTGCAAACCGATGGGAAGTATATAAAGTTTTAAAACTTGAATACCAAAAGAAACACGAAAAAGAAGAGGTAGTAGAGGGCATAGTTGAGTTTGCATTACAGTGGCTTTCTCAAGAAGAGAAAAATAAAATTATTAGTGCCTTAAAACACTAAAAACTATTTTGATTAAAAATTCTCTCTAATCGCATATGTAACAAGGGATTAGAGAGAAAATATAAATGCAATATAACATCTTGGATATATTGCGCGTTTAAGGAGCAGAATAATGGAAAATCTAAATAGTGCTGAAAAAATTTCGAAAGGAATTGAGTTGGTGGGTGAAGGAGTATTAGAAACATTTCAAAACGCAATTAACCTTTTTTGTGATGCTCTTTCTAATTTTGTTGATCGTGTTAATATGATAAATAAAGTCAATCATAAGAAACCGAGATTACCGAGAAAAACAAAAAAGAAATACAAGAAATTAGGAATTTATGAAGATTGGAAATATGTAAATAAAAAATAATAATTTGAGTAAATAGCATAAATGTAGATAAAGATGACTGAAATATCATTTTAGAGGAAAGAAGATAATAGCTATTATATAATGTTTTAAACAGCACGAGGAGGGAAGTAAATTGAATAATTATATTTCTGATAAAGAATTAGGAAAGTATATTGGAATGTATGAGAAAGCATTAAATCATTATTTTAAAGATTATCCTAAACAGCCATCAATTTACAGTCATGAACGACAGGAGTACAGTGGATTGGATATAAATACATATATCTATATTGCAGATAATTATGAAACATTAAAGGAGAGGCTTAATGGAAGAAAATGAAGTAACAAAAGCAGATATTAAACAGTTTATCAGAGATGTAACATCATGCGGTTATTACAACCGTAAAATCATATCTTTAACTAATCAGTTAGAAGCAATACATGTTCAGCTTGTAGGGGTAAAATCAATAGCGCCGAAAGAGTACCATGTTGAGAATAAAATACCGTTCAGTATGCAGGGAATAAATTCTTTACTAATTGATGAAGAAAAATTAATATTAGAACGTGATAAATATATTCGTAAGATAAATGAGGTAAGAATACTGTTCGATCAGTTGCCTATTAACATTCAAATCATGATGGTAGAACTGTATGTTTGTGGTTACAATCATACAAAGGTAGCTAACCGTTATAACTTTGCTAGACAGTATTTATATAAACTTATTAATAAATCAGTAAAAAAAGTTTTAAAAAAATAAAAGAGGTGACAATGTAACCTACTTTTATGTGTTATTATGGTATTGTGGAAATTTTGAAAGAACACCACAATCAACAGTTAATCAACACTTTGTCAGGAAGAAACTCGAAAGGGTTTCTTTTTGCGTTTATTTGTAAAGTTTACACATTATTTAATTTATTCCTATAAAAATAATTTTACATTTTTTTAAATCCCCCCCGGGTTTGCGAAATCAAAGTGTGAGTAGGGAAAACGGTGAATGGGTACGTAATCGCTGAGAATCGATTTTAAAAAGCGGCCTTTACACCTAGTTTATGAGTTTACAGAAAAGTACACTGTATTTACGAAAGGAGCTGAAAATGTGACAATAACTAAATTAGCGAAATTGGCAGGTACAACAAGACCTACGATTTATAAATACTTTGAAAAAAAGGGCTATGATAAAAAGAATATAAATGAAAATGTTATCAGGGATGTTATTGATCATTTCAGCAAAAGGACCGAAAGCAATAAAAAGTTAAAAAGCACATGTAAAAGAAGTTCTGTTTCACCTAGATTCAAAGCAAAAAACTTGACCGAGGAAGAAAAAGAAACAGTCAAGGAAAGACTTTTAAATGCAAAAAATGACTACAATTACAATGCCAAGATTATAAGTCGTTTAAAAAATGAGATAGATGAGTACGTTGAAGAAAACAACTGTACTACTTTTGAAAACCATTCAGGCGGAACATCAGCTATTCCGCAGATCAAGCAGCTTGAAAACTATATGAAGTTAAATATTGCTTTGAATAAAACGATTCAGGAACTTGAACAGACATTAGATATTATTAGGCTTGCATCAGTTAAAGAGGATGATCCATTTGCAGTCAGCTAATCCATTCTTTGAATTCATTGAGCGTTCTAAAAAATATCCTGATGAGTATCCTGAAAAAATTCATAAGCAGATAAAGATGCAGGAGGAAATGCTGCATCTTTTTGAATTCAGAGAAGAACGGGGGAAAAGATGTGTAGACTGGATTGAAAAATTCTGCATTTTGACAGAGGGTGAAAATGCAGGGAAACCTGTAAAACTTCTTTTATGGCAGAAGTGGTTTTACTATTCAATATTCTGTTTTTATGGTGAATTTGAAGAGCCCGAATATGATACTTCGGGCAATGAGGTAGGAAAGAAAATAAAAATAAGCAGAGTTGTCAATGATGTCATGCTGCTTATCGCATCCGGAAACGCTAAAACTACAACGATTGCTTTTTTGAATACCTACATGCTTTACAGTCCTGAATTTGCATCACCTAATATTTTTATAGGCTCAAATTCTCATCAGCAGTCAAGAATCTGCTTTGACTGTACCATGGAAATCATCAAGAAAAACAGGATGCTGAAGAAATATGCAAGAATCGTAGACAGCCGATCAAGAATAAGTGTTGAAAAAACTAATTCATTGCTGGTTGCTGTTTCCAGTGATGGAGACAATCAGGAAGGTATTATTCCGGCAGTAATAGAAATCGATGAAATTCATGTAATGAAAGACAGTGCATATGCTGACAATCTAAGAAAATCAACAAAAAGAAGTGATATGCTGATTATCGAAAGTTCAACGCATGGTACTGTTCGAGGCGGTTATCTTGATATACGTTATGATTATGCGACTAAAGTTCTTGACGGTGAAACAGAGGACAGGCAGTATCGCAGTTTTTTTGCTATTTTTGAGCAGGACAGTGAAAATGAAGTATTTGAAGCTTACAGAAGCAAAAAGTACGATGTTTTCAAAAAGTCTAACCCGTCATTAGGTTTTGCAGTTGATACAACTATGCTGACTGGAAAAATTAGAGAAATGATCGATGACCCTTCGAAAAGAACGGTAAATTTAACAAAAAACTTTAATATCCCACAAAACGGTGAATCAAGTTTCTTTTCAAAAGATGAATGCATGACAAACATCTTTAATGAAGAAATATTCTGCAATGCACCTGTCTTTATTGGTCTTGATATGGCATGGACGCGTTCGCCTAGTGCCGATCTTGCATGCATATCGCTGCTGATGGTAAATCCGTTTACAGAGAGAAGGTATTACAAGGATATTTTTTTTCTGCCGAAGTATTATAACTATCAAAGTATGGATGACGGGGCACTAAATTCAAAACTGATGGATATGATAGAGCTTAAATCGAAACAGGACAGCAATATTCTTTACAATAAAAAAGAAAAGAAGTATGGATATCAGCTTTATGCCGATAAGGGCGATGTAGTAATCATAGATGAAGCACTGTGCAAAAAAATTGTAGATATCTATGGAGTCAATGCAAAACCGGATATGACAGGAGTTACAGAAGATTTTATTATATACTATCTGGCGTATCTTGAGCTGCTGATGGGTATTCAGATAGTAAAATTTGGACTCGACCCAAACAAGGCTTCAAAAATAGAGGCTTATTTTAATGCTAATGTTGCAGCCATAGATAATCGTGATCTTTGTGTTAAATTTCAAATGGAAAAATCATCTATATCTAATCC
>ERZ894229.1080-NODE-1080-length-14311-cov-7.96942_pt1 | contig 14311 bp, 13 predicted proteins | sample MGYA00380295_ERZ894229 | MGnify/ENA primary metagenome ERZ894229 (study PRJEB32331, sample SAMN06328479) | human gut metagenome | biome: human gut microbiome; feature: stool | host: Homo sapiens | collected 2014-09-17 ... | reverse complement strand
TTTGATTATTGATTAATATAGATTACATCTATTATCAGTATTAATCAATACTGTTGTTATTTTATTGACATTTCTCTATTTAACTGGACCTAAATATATACTAGCATTAGTATTATCAAGCTCGCTTTATGCTGTGGTCTTAGAATCAATGAAGTTATCTCTTTAAAAGTCTCTGATATTTCTACTAAGGACAGATCTAATATGACTGTTTATATCCGTGAATCCAAAAAAAATCGTTCCCGTTTTGTCCCTCTGGATAAAATGGCTTACCGTGCTATTCAGCGTTATGCCAAAGAATATCGTATCTGCCCTAATTCCGATCGCTATTTCTTTGTTTTTTCTCGCTTATCTCATACCTGTAACGAAACTATCAGAAGACATTTTAATCTCTGCCGTGATGCTGCCGGAATCCCTCGCTCTTTTACTTTTCATTGTCTGAGGCATACCTATGCCGTTAATTTCCTGCGTGCTGGCGGTAATCTCCTCGATTTAAAATATCGTCTTGGCCATAGTTCTTTAGCTTCCACTTCTCGTTATCTTCATTTCGCCAGAAATATGATGAATACTGATATCTCTTATATGGACAAATTTTTCAAGGAAGGTGTTTGATTTGACTGCTACTATATTTCAATCAATTATTCATAATGAACGTAATCGCTTTTTATCTGCTCATCATCTTAATCCTCACGAATTTAAAGTTTTCAATTACATGGCTGCATGCGGTTCTCAAACCTTTGGTTTCAATTCCTATATCTGCCAGGACTGCGGCCATAAGCTTATTCACTATAATTCATGCGGCAACAGACATTGTCCTTCCTGTCAGTGTCATTCGCGTGAAGAGTGGATTGATAAATTTAAAGACTTTCTTCTCGATATTCCTTACTTTCATATTGTTTTTACTGTTCCTGATTCTTTGAATAGCATCTTTTTCACCAATAAAGAAAAGATGTATAATCTTTTATTATCAACTTCTTCAAAAACTCTTTTAGAAGCTTCTCAATCACATTATGGTCAGATTGGTTTTACTTCTATTCTTCATACCTGGGGGCAAAATTTATGGTTTCATCCTCATGTTCATATGATTGTTTCTGGTGGTGGTATTTCTTTCAATGACAGTCATTCTCCTGTATTCAAAAAAGCTCCAGCTAATTTTCTTGTTTCTGTAAAAATTCTTTCCCGATTATTTAGAGGAAAATTTATTGATCAAATGAAAAAACTTGATCTTTATGATTCATCTGGTCATATCATCAATTTATGTGATGAACCCTATAAATCACTTATCAATGATCTCTATTCAAAAGATTGGGTCGTTTATTCAAAAAAACCTTTTGCAGACAATCTTGCTGTGCTTAATTATATTGGTCGTTACTCTCATAGAGTCGCTATCTCCAACTCAAGAATTATCAACTATGACAATATAAACCATACCGTTACCTTCAGATATAAAGATTATAAAGATCATTCCAAACAAAAAAAGATGACTCTTGATGCCTGCGAATTCTTAAGAAGATTCATGCAACACATACTGCCATCTCGTTTCGTCAAGATTCGACATTATGGCTTTATGTCTAACAGTAACCGAAAGACTAAGATTCCATTATGTCGAAGTTTACTGAATCAGACTCCTCGATCAGTCATCTCAGCAGATAGTGACCTCAATAATCTCAGCAGATGCCACTGCCCTAAGTGTCATGGCAAACTGATTTTGATTTCACGATTCCCATACCGTCAATCAATACCTCAAATGAATTCATCTTAAGTTTCTTCAAAGCTGAATATCCATCTCATTTGGGGAGGGGGCCACTATGCTCATTTTACCATTGAACAGTACAAAATGAATAGTATAATTTTAATTTTTATCAAATATTTTCTTATTCATCATTATTTTTTATAAAAAGCCATCTTAAGAATTACATACGTTTTAGTACAATGAAACTTAATTCAAATTTCCAAATAGAGCGGTAATTTTATCAAGCGTTGATAATTATTCCTCTCTTCTTTTTTTTATCTGGAAATTTGTTTAAGTTTATAACTAATTATATCATAATAATAAAAATAGATTATACCGGTTATAAAAGCTAAATAAACTTATAGCTTTTTCTTTTATATCAAAATATTATTTTAATAACTTATCTTTGATTGAACAAACTTTATAAAACCACTATAATTAAAATAAAAGATATTATGATATATGGAAGTGATAGTTTTAGAAATAATCATGTTAATATATGGTTTATTTACAATAATTAATGAAAAATGCCGTTTATTACTAAATATTCAGAAATTAAAAATATTTCTTTACATTGTCGTATTGAAGGAAGTGCCATATTATTAGCAAGTTTATCAATCATTTTATTTAATTATTTAAATTTAGATTCTGTTTTTATGATGATATTTTTAATTACTTTATGTATCATAACTATAATTATTGAAATTATTTTAAAAGTATTTTAATAAAAATATTAAATTTGAGGTGTATTTTATGAAACTAGCAACAACTTATATCTGTGTTGAAGATATTGAAAAATCATTACATTTTTATAAAGCATTATTACAGCAAGAACCGCTTTATTGCAATGATAATCGCTGGATAACATTTGATTGTGGTAATTTAATTTCTCTTTATAATAGAAAATATGATGAAAAGTTAATTAAAGAAACAGATTTAATTCATTTTAATCAGGCTTATTTAGATGATTATAATAAACTTGATTCACCTAAAAAAAATAATGTAGTAATATTGAATTTTGAAGTTGATGATTTAAAAGAAGAATATAAACGCATCAAAGATTTAGCTATTGGTGATGTATCAGAAATTTTATATGTTAATGTACACTTGCCATATTATTATTTTAATGTTATTGATCCAGATGGTAATGTTTTAGAAATAACTGGAAAATATGAAGTTTAAAGGAGTAAAATTATATGGATATTTGGGAAAAGTTATATTTAAAAGCAAAAGAACAATATCACCCAGAAGAAGTATCACCATTTATTTATGCACATCATGTTGTTTGTGCTTTGGAAAGTGAAAATGGCGAAATATATACTGGTTTTTGTATCGAAAGTTGTTGCGGTGTCCTTGATTTATGTGCTGAAAGAACTGCTGCATTAAATATGTACATAAACAGTGGCCAAACAGTTATTAAAAGATTAATCGCCTTTCGCGATAAAGCACCTTTTGGTAAAGGTAGCGGAATGCCTTGTGGCGCATGTCGAGAATTTTTAATGCAGTTAAATATAAAAAATAAAGATACAGAAATAATGGTTGATTATAAAAATCGTGAAATTATAACTTTAGAAAAGCTTTTACCTGATTGGTGGGGAATGTATCGTTATGAAAAAGATGAGTGATATTATTATTAATGAAAGGGATATAGTTATATGATTGAATATAAGGTTAATGATACAGAGCTTTTGGCTGATAAATTTATTTTGTTTGTTAATCAAATATGGAAAGGTAATTATGATTTAAATAAAACTACTAGTGCTTTATCTAAAACAATAAATATAACTGCATATGATGGAAATACACTTATTGGCTGTTTAAGAATTCTTAGTGATGGTTATTATTTTGGAACTATTACAGAATTACTTGTTCTTCCAAAATATCAAAAACAAGGAGTTGGTAGTAAACTTCTTCAACTTGCAAAAGATAATACACCTACTCTATTATATTTTGGAGCCCAACCAGGAGTAGAAACATTTTATGAAAAAAATGGTTGCAAAAAAAGTTTACAATCTTATATTATTGAAAAATAATTTAACTATTTACATATTTTTATACATTTAAAAATCGAGAATGCTTTATTTTTAATTATTCAATAAAGTCTCATAGAATTTTAACGTGCCCTCAAATATATAGGGGCACCTTTTTTATTAAAAAAATACGGAGTGATTAATCACTCCGTATTAAATGAGTCATATAATTGTAGTTATTTTAGATTGACTTTATTTCTATGTGATATAAAGTCATTAATTATTTATGATTATTTTTTAGATTTTTTAAATATTTTTTAATCGTTATTATAAAAGTCATTAAACTTACAAATGCCAATGTTAAATAATTACTGTTAACAAAATCACCTGTAAGTGGTGCATTGTTAGATGAGTTTGTAGTGCTATTATTTACAGTATTATCATTTCCAGGTTGAACATTTATATCTTGATTGCTATCATTTTCAACAACTTCTATTATTCTAGTTACAATAGTTACATTATTAAACGCATCAGTTACTTGATATGTTAACTCATATTTACCAACTTTATTAACATCAACTGCACCTAAAACAACAATTTGATTAGTCAAATCATTACCTTGACTATCATAAGCCTTAACATTTTTCAATGGATCAAAGTTTGTTCCTAAAGCAATCTTATTAGCATCATCAGGTAACACTATTGTTGGTTTGATATTTTGTTTATCAATATTAACATAATTAACATTTGATCTTGTTAAACCACCGTTAACATCACTAATTTCAACATACCAGCCAAATAGTCCATGAGGAGCATTTTTTAATGTATAACTAACTTCCTGATTACTTTTTACACCATCAACTATACCAAAAGTATCATTTGTATAAATATTGACATCTAAATTTGTTGTTTCGATTTGTTTTTGAACTGATGTAATTCCTAAATCACTATAATTAATTACAAATTCTTCTTCACCATTAATATTAGCTACATCACCAATATTACTTTCATCTTTAGCGTTATAATCATCTAATGAAGGTGAATATGTTCTAATAATTATTTGTCCATTAGTATTATCAAAATGCATCAATCGCATATAACCCATACCACCTTGGGCTAAGCCTTGATAATCAAATAACATCTGATAAACATTACGATCATTAACACCATCATGATTATCATCAAATTGTGACACTACTGTTTGAGCATTATGATAATGGCCAGATAAAACCATACAAACATTAGGATTAACAGCTACGACTTCATTATAGATTCGTTGTGGTTCTTCACCTAAACCACCACTAGCTAATAAATATTCATGGAAATTCAAGATTGCTTTTCTTTCTGGATATTTAGCCAAAACATCATTCATCCATTGAATCTCTTGGTCACCAATACCCCATCCCATGTATAGCATGATAAAATCAATACCATCAACACTAATCAAATCATAATGTCCACGATTATCCTGATAACTTTCACCATACCATGGATTTTGATTATAACGATCTTCTCCAAAATATTTAGAAAAAGAAGTATAATCACCACTTAAATGACCAACATCATGGTTACCAGCTAAAACACCGTAAGGCATATTAGCATCATCAAGCATTTTATAAGCATTATCAGCATTGATCCATTCTTGCCCTTGATCTTCATCATCAATAATATCACCATCATGGAATAAATACTGAATATTCATTCGTTCACGGTTAGCTAATATCCAATTATGAATATCGAGCTGATATTGATAGTTTCCATCAACATCCTGAACTGGATTACCATCAAAGTCTTCGTTATAATATTGTGTATCACTTTCGATTGCAAATGTAAAATCATAGTTATCTCTTGGTGTATCAGCTGGATTTGACATTGTACCAGTAACATCTTTTCCATATTGATCAGGTGTATATCCTTCACCATTTTGAACCATAATTTTGATTGTTTGATCAAGTAAATGATCTTTTAAAATTACTTCACCGGTTAATTTCATTGTTTCACCATCAACTTCCATAACCGTATCTAATTTATCAAAAGTGTTAGTTGTATAATTATAAGCATACATAAAAGTCTTTTGATTATTAGATTTACCTTCCCAATCAATTTTAACAGTTGCATCATCACTAATATTACCACTTACTTTAACATCAAACTGCTGATAAGGGAAACCATCACCAGAATCATTACTAAAATCTTGTCCATTATTACCTGCTGCCTGACTAACACCACTAGATGATATAATATTGCTATCACCTAAAAGATAACGTTCCCCACGTTTGAATGCAACTTGCATTAAATCATCAGTACTATCACTTACAGTTACTTTAAAAGTTGGATCACCATTAACAGTTGTTCCACTTACTGGAGTTATATCACCATTAATTGCAGCATTTTCCTCTGGGGTTACAAAATTTACTATTTTGCTTGTGACATTTCCAATCATATCTGAAGCTGTTAATACTAATTGATGATTACCAGGTTCCATTTCTAATGAACGAAAATCATAAGGCAATTCAATTCCTTGACCATCAAGAGTAGCAATTAAAGTACTTGTATTACAAATAGCATCGCTAGCAACAGCCTCAATAGTTCCATTATGATAAATCTGACCTTCATTTATATTAGTTTCAATAACTGGTGCCGTATTATCACTAACAAATGTTATTGTCTTACTACCACTAGTTACACTATGAATACCATCTTTTAATGTAGTTGTGTCAAGATCATAACGTAATGCATTGAAGTTTTGATCATCTAATTCAAAAGTAGCATATAAAATTTCTACTTTACTTGTTCCATCACCCATATTGATTTCTTTTTCAGGAGTAATATCATTAACTTCAATTGGGTTATCTGGTTTCCAGTTATCATCCGTATGTTCAACTGCTCCTAAGCCATAGACAGCACTATATTGACTAGCTCTCAAAGTTGTTCCATCTGGTAATGATAATCTAATATTCTTTAAAATAAAATCATCATTATTTTCGACATCATGTTCTAAAGCATTAGCTTTATTACCCGCATGGAAAGCAATAGTAATTGTTTTTGTTTTACTATCAAAATAACTAGCATTAATATCATAAGCATATGTACGCCAATTACTATAAGTACCTTCATTGAAAACACCAATTACATCATTTCCAATTGCAACCGCATTTTTAAAGAAAACATCGGTTTGCGTTGTATCAAAAACAATTCGCGCATTACCATTAATTGATTTAACAGCTTTATCGGTTACATCAAGATCATCAATTATCAAATTATTACCAGTACCAATAATTTGCTTAGTTTGGTTTATAATGGTACCTTCGTTAATATTGATTTGATCACCAGTAGGTATTTGTTTTTCATTATTAACAGTGCTAACTGGTGTTGTTATTTGTTGATAACCATCACTGATAGTAAAGTAATAAGTATATGATGTTTTATTGTATAAATCTACAGCTGGTAATGTCTTTGTAAAATTATCTCCTGCATTACGTAACAAGTTATAAACTTCATAATTTTCACTATTATTATCTTTTAAATACAAGAAGACACTTTTAATTGTTGTTTCGTTAGATTTGGCATTAAGTGAAAAAGTTAGATCATTATTTTCATTAAAAGTAGCTGGTGTTTGATCTTGATATGTCGGCAAAGAAACAGTTTCTGGTAAAATAGCTTCATACATTGGTTTTTCGCTCACTGTTCCAGGTGATGGCTTAGCACTATTATCAACTATCGTACTAGTAAAAGTTGAACCATCATATCTATTTTGATAAACAATTGATTTATCTGCAGTAGTGTCATCAACACCATCCATATTATACAAAACATAATCTAAAACATCTTTAATATTAGAAGTTATTTTTAATCCTCTAGCTGAACCATTAGCCATTCCTGCATTATAAATTGAAATTAAATGGTCACTGTCTAGATTAGTATTAAACTTATTGTTAAAATCACTAATTTGTAAATCATCATTAGCACCATTTTTAATCCAGAAAACTAATGTATCATGTGATTTGATAATTTTATCTTCGTTAGTTTCATACCAAATAACATCACCATCATCACCTTGATCTGGATAATTATAATACAGTTTATAATCTTTTAAATTAATATCTAAATTTGAATTATTATAAATTTCAATAAATTCATAACCATCACTGCCACCAATATTAGAACTATCTGGCATAATTTCACTAATAACTAAAGGGGCAACCTTACTTTGGTCAATCATTCCTGGCTGTTCAATTACTACAGTCTTCTTAGCAGAAGTTGCCTCATTAAGACCATCAGTAATTGTAACATCATATGTTAAATTTGAATAAGCCATTAAATCTTGAGCTGGCACATCTACCTTTAAAACTCCATCATTATATACTAAGTTATAGCTTGCTACTACACTTTCATCTTGATATAAATTTAACTTAGCATCAATAATCATCTTTGTAAGATTAGTATTTTCAACACTTACAGCAAAGTTAGAATTTGCACTTACAAAACTATCTGCCACAACTTCAACCTCAGGATTTTCTACAATCGCTGGTGTTATATAGCTACCTGTAATTAATTGTTGACTATTTAATTTTCCTAATGTCACTTCATTATCATAAAATGGTACTCCAGAATTTGAAGTATAATTATAATAAATAGCTTCATCAGTATCAATCTTACCATTACTAGAGTCACCAGCAGTATAATTAACCGATGTTACTTCCTGGTTAGTGTTAGTGATAATTTTAAATCCTCGAGTACCGCTATTGCTCATACCATCACTATGAATAGTCGTAAAATTATCACCAGTGACAAAATTAGTGCCATAATTATTATTAAAATCTGCAACTGTTAAGCCAGCTTGTTCTACTGCCTCATTAACAACCCAAACTGTTAATACTTCTTTAGCATCTAAAACAATATCGTCATCTAGTTTCCAAACTGTTTCTTTATTACCATTAACATAAACAAGCTGATAATTATTTACAGCTATTTTTTGGTCACTAACATTAAAAATCTGTAAATATTCATATGCATCACTGTCTGAAACATTAGAGCTATTTGGTGACAATTCACTAATCAACAATGGTGAAGCAAATTCAACAGCACCTTTATTGACTCTGACTGTTTGCTTAGCACTAGTAATTTCATTAATACCATCATTAAAAGTAGCAGTAATATTTAAAATATCTGCATTACTAATTTCACTGGCAGGAACACTATAAACATAACTACCATCACTATCATATGTCATATCATATTCTTTATCATTTACTTTTAAAGTTGCCTTTAAAATAACTCCTGGTAAATTAGTTGTAGCTTTTACAACCAAAGCTTCTCCAGCATTAATTTCTTGAACAGTATTAACTGTAACAGTTCCATCATTTACACTCACGAATTGATACTTACTCTCTAATTTTTGTTGTTCAATCAAACTACCTGGAGTAGGATCTAAGTCATAACTATAAGTACTTTCTTGGATTCTACCTGAATTATAAATAAAGTTAATTCCTTTTTTTGTCTGAGCTTTTTCATCTTCATCATTATAAATTACTGAACTTAATATTTGTTTAGTGTTTTTTACTGTAACCTGTAGTTCTCTTTGTCCACTATTAGAAAAACCACTAACAATATTTTCAGTTTTAACAATTTGTCCTTCATTTGCTGATAAATTATAATACTCTCTAAACAATTCCAATTCCAAATCTTTACTTACTTCATTTTTAACCCAAACAATTAAAGCTTGATTAGCTGGTAAAACTGTATTAGCCGGTAAATTCCACTCACTAATAGTACTTCCATTATCATATAGCACCTGGTAATCATCTAGATTAATACTTTGATTACTAGTATTATATAATTCAAAATATTCAAAAGCATCGCTTCCATTGGCTGTTATCATATCACTTTGATGACTATCTGCAACTATTTCACTAATAATAATTGGTGATGTAACACTATTTTCATCTAAAAAAGTCACATTACTATTGTCATCATTAACTGCTTGTAATGAAATAACACTATTGCTAGCTACTACAAGAGCTGTTGCCAAGGTTGCCACTTTGACTTTAATCATTTTATTTGTTTTTTTCTTCGTCATTTTTCGTCCTCCTAATATTACAAGGGTATTGTAACAGAACCATCATCAAAGTATGTTAAAGTTAAGTAATTTTTACGTTAATTATCTTTTATACATTCTTTACTAAATATTTACTTTGATAAAATCATTTTAAAATAAACTGTGTTAAAATTTATTAAAAATAATAGATAAGTATTTGATAAATGGCAATAAGAAAGTATCAAAAACAAAAAAACTGTTGTTCATCAATATAAAATCGTCAACAATATAATGAAAAATAATTTTAAATATATACTTAGTACTATATCTTTCTAAACTATTGATAATTTAAATTAGAAAAATATAAATCTATAAATAGAAGTTTATCTAATTTAGAAATTCAATAGACCTCTAAAATTACCATAAATCTTGACATATAAATATCGTGTTTATATGATACCTTAAGAAGCAAAGGAGTGATTGTCTATATGCAAGAGAGTAGATTATTTAAAATTATTTATTATTTAATGGAAAACGGAAAATCTACCGCTCCAGAGTTGGCAGAAAAATTAGAAGTATCAATAAGAACAATTTATAGGGATATTGATATTATTAGCAGTGTCGGTGTGCCTATATATGTGACAACGGGGAGAAATGGTGGTATACAGATAGATGACAGTTTTGTTTTGGATAGGTTGATTTTATCTGATAAAGAAAAAGAAGATATAATAACAGCATTAAAAAGTGTATCTATTGTGGATGATCGTAACAGTGATACACTATCAAAGCTATCAGCGATTTTTAACACAAAAAATGAAGATTGGCTTGAGGTTGACTTTTCACGCTGGGGGAATAAAGCACAAGATAATACTATGTTTCAAAAATTAAAGGAAGCCATCATATCGCGCAAAATGCTTTGTATTGTTTATGCAAATACTCGTGGAGAAGTGATTGAAAGAGTTATTTGTCCACTCAAAATGGTATATAAAGCAAAAAACTGGTATATAAAATCCTTTTGTATGAATAAGTCCGACTTCCGTATTTTTAAATTGACACGTATCATACAAGCAAGAGATATGGAAAAAATTTTAGTCCTATGGAATTTCCACAAGAAAAAAAGGAAATGAAAGTAAATTATGGAAATGTTATATTACGTTTTCCTCAAAGAATGGCTTATCGGATTTATGATGAATTTGAAGTTGATGAAATCCATCAAGATGATAATGGTGATTTTATAATTTGTGCTCCAATGCCTATAGATGAATGGCTGATTGGTTATCTGCTTTCTTTTGGTTCAAAGGTTTGTATCATAGAACCAAAGTATTTAAAAAAAATTGTCTACAATGAAGCAAAAAAAATATGCAAACGAAATAAACCCTGACAGATGTTGTCAAGTTTATTATGATATAATACAAATAAACAAGTATTAAGGGGTGAACCATTTATGAATGAAACATTTATGAACTTAACGCTGGATAATCTGGATACAGAACATATATGTTGTGCAATTTCGGATAAAAAACATCAAGTTGGAGTATCAGTAAAAAAACAATGGCTTAAAAAACGAATTGAAGAAGGGCATGTTTTCCGTAAACTTGATCAAAAAGGAAAAGTATTTATTGAATATGCTCCAATAGAAACAGCGTGGGTGCCTGTTTCTGGAGAAAATTATCTGTATATTTACTGTCTTTGGGTAGCAGGCTCTTTTAAGAAAAAAGGATATGCAAAATCTTTACTTGAGTATTGTATTCATGATGCCAAGGAAACTGGAAAATCTGGTGTATGTATTCTCAGTTCAAAAAAGAAAAAGCCTTTTTTATCAGATAAGAAATTTTTTTGAAATATGGTTTTGAAGTGGTAGATACGGCTGGGAATGATTTTGAGTTATTATCATTGTCTTTTGATGAAAATAAGCCTTGTTTTTCTAAAAATGTAAAGAAAATGACAATTGACCAAAAGCAACTGACAATCTATTATGGATTGCAATGTCCATATATTCCTAATTGTATTAAACAAGTACAGGAATACTGTAATAAAAATAATATACCATTAAATCTAATTGCTGTAGATACTTTAGAAAAAGCTAAAAATGTTCCTTGCATTTTCAATAATTGGGCGGTTTTTTATAATGGTGATTTTGTGACTAATCACCTTTTGAACGAAACTTTTTTGAAAAAGAAATTTCAATTATAGAGGTATAGTATATGCACTTAAAAAAGGTGAAAGGGATTTTATCTTCATCAAATGGAATGAACTTATATCGGGGTTGTACTCATGGCTGTATATATTGTGACTCAAGGAGCAAATGTTACCACATGGAACATGCTTTTGAAGATGTTGAAATCAAAGAAAATGCTATTGATCTTTTAGAAAATACTTTAAAAAGGAAACGATTAAAATGTATGCTCAGCACTGGTTCTATGACAGACCCTTATCTTCCGCTTGAAGATGAATTTAGTAGTGTTAGAAAAGCATTATCGTTAGCATATAAGTATGGGTTTGGCTTTACTTTGATTACCAAATCTAATCGTGTATTAAAGGATTTGGATTTATTAAAAGCTATCAATGACAAAACAAAATGTGTAGTACAAATGACATTAACAACTTATGACGAGGATTTATGCAAAAAGATTGAACCAAATGTCAGTACTACAAAAGAAAGAGTCGAAGCTCTAAAAAAGCTAAATGAGGCTGGTATTCCTACAGTTGTTTGGCTTTGTCCTATTCTTCCTTTTATCAATGATACGGAAGAAAACATTAAAGGTATTTTAAATTATTGTATTGAAGCAAAAGTTTATGGTGTAATCTGCTTTGGAATGGGACTAACGCTTCGTGAGGGAAATAGAGAATATTTTTATAATCAGTTAGATCAATCATTTCCATATATAAAAGACAAATATATACAAACTTATGGTATGCAATATCAGATAAATAGTCCAAATCATACAACATTGATGAAACTTTTTCATCAATTATGTGAAGATAACGGAATAGTACATGATAATAAAATTATCTTTGAATATTTAAGTGAATTTGAAGAAAAAAATAGAAGTATCCAGTTGAGCTTATTTGATGAACTTCTTTAACAAATTGATACTAATATAAATAGTGTACCAGATAAATAAAAAACTATTGATATATAATATTACTTGAAAACAGTAAAAGAAGTAATAACTTATATAATTAATAAACAAGGACAAAAAATTAAAATTGCGGTGTAACACTATAAAAATAGACAAGTAGTTTAAAATTGAAGCAATTAATTATTAAAAAACAGTCTAAACTAACATGCTATAGACTGCTGATAATCTTGATATTTTAATTAATTCTCTCCATTGCTGGGTCAAAGATTATTATAATGATGAAACTAAAATTTTTAGGAAATCAGGTAATTATGATTTAAATAAAACTAATAGTACTTTATCTAAAACAATAACTATAACGCATATAATGAAAACACACTTATTGGCTGTTTGAAAATTCTTACTGACAGTTATTATTTTAGAACACAACCTGGAGTTGAAACATTTTATAAAAATACTTGTAAGAAATTTTATAATCTTATATTATTGAAAAATGAATTTAACTACAATAATATTATATTGACTAGAATCGCTAATTACATATTTTATACATTTACAAATCAGGAGAAATGAAAAATGGATATAACTTTATTAATTTGCGCTTTATTTTTATTTATTTTAGCTATTTTATTATATATAGGAAAACTTAGTAATATGATTGCAGGATATAATACATTAAGTGCAAAAGAAAAAGAACAATATGATGAGGCAAAATTATGTAAGATACTAGCAATAACTTTGTTCTTCACATCAATTGTTTTAATCTTAGGGGCTATAAAAATATTAAGTTTTACTGATACGATCATTATTAGTATATTTATATTAATTATTGGGGTTATATTAGGAAATATTATTCCTAAAAAATAATATTTATATTAAAAATACTAACTAATTCTTTATATTTTATTACTAAAAAAATTAAGAATTGTAAATTAAAATAAATATGTATGATGTTGTAGTTACATATTTATCAACTTCAACTCAAAAATCAATATAATCATATTTAATATTTAGAATTAATATAAAAATGATTATATCAATGAAACTAAAATATAAATAAGGAGTTAGACATATGATAGAATCTATTTTAGGTGATTTGCTTACGGTATTTTTAGATATATTAATTTTTAATCCTTCTCATCCTAAAACTTCAAAAAAAAGACGACTAATAAGATTAATTTTAATATCACTAATATTTATTGTATATCTTAGTATTTTTGCAATATCACTTTTTATTACAATATCATCAATTCAATTTGATAAGACATTGGCAATTAAAATGGGAATTGTCACATCTTTATTATTGTTGATACTTTTAGTTTTCAGTGTTAAAGTTTATAATCAATGGAAAAAATCACAATCATCTAATTAAAGCTCAAGAAAGTATACTTTCTTGAGCTTTAATATTAAGGTATATTAAAATATCTATAGCTTCAAATGTAGCTATAAAATATAAAGGGGATACCCCTATAAAATATTATGGGGATGTTTA
>ERZ894229.1075-NODE-1075-length-14362-cov-33.1109_pt1 | contig 14362 bp, 4 predicted proteins | sample MGYA00380295_ERZ894229 | MGnify/ENA primary metagenome ERZ894229 (study PRJEB32331, sample SAMN06328479) | human gut metagenome | biome: human gut microbiome; feature: stool | host: Homo sapiens | collected 2014-09-17 ... | reverse complement strand
TGGCAGCGAATGCCTATGTGGTTTCCGACACGACGGTCAACTTCACGCTGAAGCATGGCCAGGCATACTGCTTCAAGATGACCGTGGTCAACGGCAACAACATGGCGCCGGGCTTCACGGTCGGCAACGGCGAAGTGCTGAAGACGCAGTTCGTGGCGAAGGTTGGCAACGACTACTATTACAGAGTCTATGCCACCGGCACGCCGGGCCAGAGCACGGGCGTTTACACCACCCTGCCGGGCCAGAATGCTGTGAAGCATTGCACGGTAACCATTGGCTAATCTAAAATAAAAGGGAAGGCAGCTTCCCTCTAAGCAACGAGGCCCCAACCCAGGGAGTTCCCAGGGTTGGGGCTTTTTCTGCGCTGTGTTCTGGTCCTTTTCAGGATACGGGCCTGTATTTAGAATATGATTTTTCAGGGAATTACAAAGTTAAAAAGCAACGTGTTTTTAGAAGGTATATAAGGATTTATAGAAAAGAGAATGCCGGTTTTATATCGAAAAACGAAATTTTCTCTGCTTTATTGGGAGAGTTTCCCTCTTTTGCCCGTAAGTCCGTCTGTATCAATTGCGCTTGTTAAAGCAAGGAAAATTTTTGCATAAAATACATATATGTATTGACACAAATGATAAATTATATTACGATTATACATAGAATGAATCGTTCGTCCGATACGATATTATATTGAAATACCTAAAGCACGTTGTGCGGCGTGCTGTTTATACCGGCGGAGGGATTCTCCGTACAAAGCAAATAGAGGGGGGGGAAGCGCTGCATCAGATCCGCACAATTTATGAAAAACTCTAAAAAAGAGATGGAGGTCAGAAAATGAGTCGGAGAAGAAAAGGCGTAAGCAAACGAGTGCTTTCAGCGGTTCTTTCGGCTGCAATGGTTGCAACGACGATCCCTGCTATGAGCATTACCGCTAGCGCAGAATCTGCCGAGGGAAATATTGAGCTTTCCCGGCAGGTTGCTGCTGACGGTATGGTCTTGCTGGAAAATAGGGACGAAGCTTTGCCAGTGCAACAAGGCACGACGGTAGCGATGTTCGGCCGCGCTATGATCGACTACACGCGCGGCGGCGGCGGTTCCGGTGCAACGAATGTGGACTACACCCGCAATATCCTGCAAGGGATGCAGATCAAAGAGGAGGAAGGGAAGATTTCCCTGTACCAGCCTCTGGTGGATTTCTACACCGAGCAGGTGACGACGAACGGCATCACAAATGACGCGCAGATCAATGTCACGGACGAAATGATGGACGCAGCAGCGGCAGCAGCGGACACGGCGGTTGTGACAATCGGCCGGTATTCCTCGGAAGGCAGCGACCGTTCTGAGGCGGACTACTACCTCACCGACGCGGAGGAGAAGCTTATCACCCGCGTGGCTGAGAAATTTGACAAGGTCGTCGTCGTGCTGAACGTCGGCGCCGTGATGGACACCAGCTGGATCAACGACATCCCGGGCGTGGATGCTGTGCTGGTAGGTTGGCAGGCCGGTATGGAGGGCGGACTTGCTACCGCCGATATCCTTGTGGGCGACGTGAACCCCTCCGGCAAACTGGTTGATACGTGGGCCAAATCGTATGAGGATTACCCGAGCTCGAAGACGTTCAACGAATCGACCAGCTATGTAAATTACACGGAAGACATCTATGTGGGCTACCGGTATTTTGAGACCTTTGACCCGGATTACGAGAAGGTCAATTATCCGTTTGGCTACGGCCTGTCTTACACGGATTTCAAAATTTCGGAGGTCACCGTAGACTTTGATGGCGACGCCCTCACGGGCACCGCCAATGTTTCGGCAACCGTGACAAACACCGGCGACATGGCCGGCAAAGAGGTCGTGCAGGTGTACTTCAGCGCGCCGCAGGCAGGCGAGGGCGAAGCAAAGATGAGCAAGCCCGCCAAGGAGCTGGCAGCGTTCGATAAGACGGACCTGCTGGAGCCGGGCGAGTCCGAAACGCTGAACATGTCCTTTGCAATTTCCGACATGTCGAGCTATGACGACATCGGAGAAACCGGACACAAATCCGCCTATGTGATGGAAGCGGGCGACTATGACATCTATGTCGGTGATTCCATCAAAAATGCGGGCGAGCAGGGTGTGCGCGGCACATACAATGTCGCAGAGACGACCGTCACAGAGCAGCTGACCGAAAAGCTGGCGCCGACGCAGCTGCCAGAGCGGCTGATGGCGGACGGGAAATACCACGAGATTGAAGTGGCGCCGGGATTCGATCCGCACCACACGATCGCGGCGGAAGGCCAGACGGTCGTACAGAGCGAAGCCATGATCGGCGGCGATGTGACGGTCGAGGGCTTCTACGACGACAATTTTGAGCGCTTGAGCTGCATCGCCATGATGAATGCGGTGGGCAAATATGCCGAATATGAGATCACGGTGGAAGAGGCCGGTTATTATTCGGTCATGATGCGCTATGCGAACGGCAACGCGGATCTGAGCAACTGCTTTACCGTGCTGGTGGATGATGAAGCGCAGCCGGGCATCCATTTCAACGCACCGCAGACCGGCGACGGCAGCGGAGCCGGCGAATGGTACAACTTTGCAGATGCAGAGCCGTTCTATGTCTACCTGCCGGCGGGGACGCATACCCTGCGCCTGGTAGCAAACGGCAACAACCCGAACTACGATTACATGGTCTTCGAAAAGAGCGATGTAGAGATCTCGGCCCACCAGCCCGTTTCTGCAACGGAACCGACCAAGATTGAGGCAGAGGACTTTGAGTTCTCCGGCGGCACCAATTCGAACTATGTCCGCACCGAAAGCTTCACAGTAGGCGATTATAACGGCGTGTGCCTTGCCTATATGAACTATGCGGGCAACTGGGTTTCGTATTACCTGGACGCAGAAGAGGCTGGCGAATACGACCTGTACTTCAACGTAGCGAACGGCCGCGCGAGATTTGACTGGGACGTGGGCGTTGATGTGGACGGCACCGGCACAGAAAACGACACCATCTGCGTCCCGCAGACCGGCGACGGCAGTGGGGCGAGCGAGTGGTACAACTTCGAGGATATTGGCCCGGTTACCGTCACACTGCCGGAGGGCGAATGCATCCTGACGTTGACCTGCCCAGAGTCCAGTGCATATCCGAACATCGACTATATCACCGTTGAGAAGCACGAAGCGGTCGAGATCCCGGATGAGCCGTTTGAAACGGTCATTTCCGCAACGGAATCCACCCGGATTGAAGCGGAAAACTACAGCAACACCGGTACAGCTTCGGGCAACCCGGTCCGCACAGAAGACTTCACTGTGGACGAGACAGACAGCACCTGCCTGGCCTTCATGAACTATGCGGGCAATTGGGTTTCCTACAATGTGTACGCGGAAGAGGCCGGCGACTATGACGTACTGTTCAATGTTGCCAATGGGTACGATCCTTTCGATTGGGATTTAGGGATTGATGTGAACGGCGTTGCAGTCGAAAACGATATCGTTTCCCTCGAGCAGACCGGTGACGGCAGCGGAGAGGGCGAATGGTACAACTTTGTGGACGTTGGCCCGGTCACCATCCCGCTGGAGCAGGGCAATAACATTGTGACGTTCCGCTGCAGCGCAACCAACGCCTATCCGAACATCGACTACATCACCTTCACGAAGGCGGATGCAGCGGCAGCCCCCGCTGCTATGCGCGCAAGAGCATTCTCCGCGAAGGCGGTTGCAGAAGATCCGGAAGAAGACAGCAAGATTATGCTCCTGGATGTCTATGAGGCGCGTCAGGAAGGCGTCGACTTGATGGACGAATTCCTTGACCAGATCTCGGATGACCAGTTGATCGACATGATGGGCGGCCAGCCGAACACCGGCGTTGCGAACACCGGCGGCATGGGCAACCTGATGGAATATGGCATCCCGAATATCATGACGGCAGACGGCCCGCAGGGCATCCGCATCGGCGTCAACTGCACCGCATGGCCGATCGGCACATTGCAGGCATGCACTTGGGACGTTGAGCTTGTAGAAAAGGTCGGCAAGGCGGCCGCTGTGGAAGCGCGCACCAATGGCATCGACATTTGGCTCGCACCCGGCATGAACATCCACAGAGACCCGCTCTGCGGACGTAACTTCGAGTATTATTCCGAAGATCCGCTGGTGGCAGGCAAGATGGCTGCGGCGCTCACAAAGGGCTGCCAGTCCGAAGACGTCGCCATCTCCCTGAAGCACTTTGCGGCGAACAACAAAGAGACGAACCGCTCCAGCAGCGACTCCCGCGCATCGGAGCGTGCACTGCGCGAAATCTATCTCAAGGGCTTTGAGATTGCAGTCAAAGAGGCCGATCCGTGGACGATCATGTCCTCTTACAACCTGATCAACGGCACGGAAACGTCTGAAAACGCCGAGCTGCTCACGGACATCCTGCGCGGCGAGTGGGGCTTCAACGGCCTGGTAGAAACCGACTGGGGCAACAACTCCAACCACGCCTTCGAGCTGAAGGCGGGCAACGACGTCAAGATGTCCAGCGGTTCCCCGTCCACGCTGCAGAACGCGCTTGACCGGGGCTTCATCACTCGCGACGATCTGGAAAGAAGCGCAGAGAGACTGATGAACCTGATTATGAAGGTCAACACCTTCCAGAATAAGATCGTCAACCCGATCACCGTAGACATCGGCGACAATACCACCTTTAAGGCGGCAGAAAACATCCTGTGGTCTGAGACCGTAAGAGCAGAGGCAACGAAAGATGACGGCGGCGGCAACAACCTCGGCTACTGCGATGCAGGCGCGTGGGCGGAATACCACATCAATGTTTTGACGTCGGGCAGCTACAACCTCTCCGCACGTACGGCATCTTCGGCCGGTTCCGGTGCGTTTAACGTGCTGGTGGACGGCGAGACGGTTGCAAGCTTTGACGTGCCTAACACGGGCGCATATCAGAACTGGGTAACCCAGGGCCCGCAGCAGATCAACCTCGAGGCTGGCGAGCACACCATGCGGATTGAATGGACCGAGAGCGGCTCCAACCTCAACTGGCTGCTGTTCGAGCGCACCGGCGAGCTGGCAACCGAACATGCACTCACCGTTACCTTCCCGGCAACAGTGGAACTGAGCGTGGGCGGCGAGAGCCAGACGATTGCAAACCTGCTTGGCAAATACACAGCCAATGTGATGGGCGGAGATGCCCTTGACCTGGCCTTTGCACCGAGAGTGGAAGGCCGCGAGATCGCAGGCGTCACCGTGAACAGCGAAGCCATTGCGGAAGACAGCTTTGACGCTGCCGAGTATGTGTACAGCGCGGCCATGCCGAACGCGGACACGACGATTGAGCTTGGCTTCACAGTGGTAGACAAGCAGAACCTGCGCGCTGCAATTGAAATTGCAGAGGGCCGGGCGAACGAAGCTGCGGAAGCAGTGGAATCCGTACAGGAGAAGTATGAAGCAGCCTTGCAGGCGGCGAAGGACGTCGAAGCCAAGAAGACTGCAACGCAGAACGAGATCAACACCGCATGGAGCGACTTAATCGACGCGCTGCACTATCTGAGCTTTGTCGCAGGCGACAAGAGCCAGCTGGACATCCCGATGGAAATCGCAGATTCCATCAACCGCGACCTGTTTACGCCGGACAGCCTGAAAGCGCTGGACGAAGCGTATGCGGCGGCGGAAGACCTGCTGGACGATGAAGAAGTCCTGGAAGCGGACATCACCGCAGCGGTGGATGCGCTGTATGACGCCATTTATGGCCTGGTCTACCGCGCAGACGTCACCGAGCTGGAAGCGCTGGTCAACAAGGGCGACGGCATTGTCGAAAATGCAGACCAGTACATCCAGAACGACGCATGGACGAGCTTTGAGACCTCTCTGGAAGAGGCAAAAACCGTCCTGGCAAATGAAAACGCAACGCAGGATGCGGTGGACACCGCAGCAGAAGATTTGGCAGCGGCGATCTCCGCCCTGCGCATGATCCCGGATAAGGATGCTCTGGAAGCATTGATCGGGGAAGCCGAAGCGATCAACACCAGCAAGTACACAGCGAAGAGCGTGGCAACGATGAAGGCCGCATTGAGCACCGCGAAGGCAGTCCTGAACGACGCAGAAGCGACCGAGGAAGAGGTTGCAGACGCAGTCGAGGCGTTGGAGAACAGCATCGACGGTCTGGTCGAGAAGAGCACCTCCACGAGTTCGAAGGGCAGCACGTCTGCCAACGTCGGCAACGCATACGGCGCAGCGGGCGTTGTATCTGCAAGCCAGAGCGTGGCAGCGAATGCGTATGTGGTTTCCGATACGACGGTCAACTTCACCTTGAAGAGAGGCAGCGCATACTGCTTCAAGATGACGGTCGTGAACGGCAACGCCATGACGCCGGGCTTTACCGTCGGCAATGGCGATGTGCTGAAGACGCAGTTCGTGGCGAAGGTTGGCAACGACTACTATTACAGAGTCTATGCCACCGGCACGCCGGGCCAGAGCACGGGCGTTTACACCACCCTGCCGGGCCAGAATGCTACAAAGCACTGCACAGTGACGATTGGCTAAGTGCTTTCGTAGACGGACGCTATGCGTCCATTGCACGGTAGCCATTGGCTAATCGGAAATGAAAAACAAAAAGGGAAGGCAGTTTCCCTCTAAGCAACGAGGCCCCAACCCCGGGAGAGTCCCCAGGGTTGGGGCCTTTTCTATCATTCAATGCTTTTCTCTTTCAGATCGGATGCCGAACGATGGCTTCCTGTCTTTAGGAAGTTTGTCCCTTGCTTCTGTAGGGCTTCCCATATGGAGCGGAAAGCAAACTCCTCGCAGTTTGCTTTCTTAGGGAACGCCGTAGGCGCGAGAGGCACTGTGTGCCCGCCGTAGGCGCGTCCCGACCGGAGGTCCGCGAAAGGCACTGTGTGCCTTTGGGTCGAAAGGGATGTTAACCCAATTGGAGCGGTAAAATAATTTGTACCGAAGTGGACATTTTGAGCCTATTAAAACGTTTGGCGATCGTCTTTTCTCCCAGACTTAGGGAAACCCCTACTTTTAACGGATGGGCATGAAAAAGAGAGAAAACCACCCGGATTTTGCTTGAAACCTTGTATAAAATATTCGGATTTGAGGGGTTGACATCATAAAAAAAATGGGGTACTATATTGTTCGTGTCCAAACTAAATAAATGGAAGGTTTTGCGAAAGGTTGTGAGACGGAAGTGGAAAAGGACTGCGGCGCATGGATCAACCTGCTGTCGCACAAAGTCAAGAAGCGCCTGAATGCAACGCTGTGGGATCTGGACATTACGGCAGTACAAAGCCGGGTAATCTACTATATTCTGGCCCATTACCAAGAAACCCCGGTCTTTCAGCGCGACGTGGAAAGAGTGTTTAGTCTCAGCCGTTCGACAGCAACTGGTATTTTACAGTTGATGGAGAAAAAGGGCATTATCCGGCGGGAAAGCGTTGCCAGCGACGCCCGGCTGAAAAGCCTGGTCCCAACCGAACGTGCAGCGGAATTGGACGCCCAGGTGCGCGCGTGCCTGCGTGAGACGGAACGCATGTTGACACGGGGGCTTTCAGACGGACAGGTGCAGCTGTTTAAAGAAATGGCAGCGCAGATGTCGCGGAATCTGGACAACTGGGAGAATCAAACCGTTTCTTGCCCACCCGCCGACACAACGCACTAAGGAAAGAAAAAGTTCGTAACCACAACAAACAGACGTGCAACTTGACACATCCGAACAAGGGAAAAGGAGGAATGTCTAAAATGATAAAAGTCTTGGCCCGCAGTATCCGCGAGTACAAAAAGGCTTCCATTCTGACGCCTCTGCTGGTCACAGTGGAGGTCATCTTGGAATGCGCGATCCCCTTCGTGATCGCCAATCTGGTCAACCAGATGCAGGCCGGCTGCTCCATGGACGTCATTGTCAAGTATGGCCTGGCACTGATCATCATGGCGATTGTTTCGCTGATCTTCGGCGGATTGGCCGGTTCGACCTGTGCGACCGCATCGGCCGGTTTTGCGCGTAATCTGCGCAAAGATATGTTCTACAAAATTCAGGATTATTCGTTCCAAAACATCGACAAATTCTCGGTGTCCAGCCTGGTTACCCGTCTGACGACCGACATCACCAACGTGCAGATGGCCTATATGATGATTATCCGCATCGCCATCCGCTGCCCGTTGATGCTGATCTTCTCGTTCGCCATGGGCTTTATCATGGGCGGGCGCCTGGCCATGATCTTCCTGGTCACCATCCCTCTGCTGGCCATCGGCTTGGTGCTGGTCATCCGCGCCGTGACGCCGCTGTTCCGCCGCGTCTTCCGCAAGTACGACGCGCTGAACGATTCGGTTCAGGAGAATGTACAGGCCATGCGCGTCGTGAAGTCCTATGTGCGCGAGGACTATGAGAAGAAAAAGTTCGGTGTTGCGGCCGAAGACGTCCGGAAGGATTTCACCCGCGCCGAGCGGATTATGGCCATCAACAACCCCATGATGCAGTTCTGCGTCTATGCCGGCATGGTCTTTGTGTTGTCCTACGGTTCCTATACCGTTATCACCAGCCGCGGCCTGGCCCTCAATGTTGGCCAGATGTCCTCCATGCTGACGTACAGCTTCCAGATTTTGATGAGCTTGATGATGCTGTCCATGGTATTCGTGATGATTACCATGTCGATTGAATCCGCCGAACGTATCGTCGAGGTGCTCAGCGAAGAAAGCTCGCTGACCAGCCCGGAAAACGCTCTGACCGAGGTCAAGGACGGGTCTGTCGATTTCGACAACGTCAGCTTTAAGTATTCTGAAAAGGCCGACCGCATGGCGCTGGCCGATATCAACCTGCACATCAAGTCGGGCGAGGTCATCGGCATCCTGGGCGGCACCGGTTCGTCCAAGTCGTCCCTGGTCCAGCTGATCCCCCGCCTATATGACGTGACCGAAGGCAGCGTCCGCGTTGGCGGCGTTGACGTGCGCAAGTACGACCTGGAGGCCCTGCGCAACCAGGTGGCTGTGGTGCTGCAAAAGAACGTCCTGTTCTCCGGCACGATCAAAGACAACCTGCGCTGGGGCAACCCCAACGCCACCGACGCCGAGATGGAAGAGGCCTGCCGTTTGGCCCAGGCCGACGAGTTCATCCAGCAGTTCCCCGATAAATACGATACATGGATCGAACAGGGCGGTACGAACGTATCCGGCGGCCAGAAGCAGCGTTTGTGCATCGCCCGCGCGCTTCTGAAAAAGCCCAAGATCTTAATCCTGGACGATTCCACCAGCGCTGTCGATACCCGTACGGATGCGCTGATCCGCAAAGGCTTCCGCGAGTTTATCCCGGAGACCACCAAGATCATCATCGCCCAGCGTGTTGCCAGCGTGCAGGATGCCGACCGCATCATTGTTATGGAAGGCGGCTGCATCAAGGCTATCGGCAACCACGAGGAACTGATGGCAACCAATGAGGTTTACCGAGACATCTATCGTTCGCAGAACAGAGCAGGAGGTGAGAAGGATGCCCAATAACACCAGCACTGCACGGGGCCGCCGCGCGCCAAAGGGCGTGTTCCGCCGCTTGGTCCGCACCATCTTCCGCTTTTTCCCAGTGATGCTGCCGCTCACGCTGGTCTGCATTATTATCAACGCAGTCGTCAGCTCCATGCCTTCCGTCTTTATGCAGAACGTCATCGCCGTTGTGGAGGATACCTTCCAGACCGGCGACTGGGCTTCGGCTTCGGGCCGTATTTTCAGCCTGCTGGGAATCCTGATCGCCATGTATATCGTAAGCTTGATTGCCGGTGTATTGTACACCCAGATGATGGCTACGATCACCCAGGGAACCTTGGCCAAGCTGCGTGAAAAGATGTTTGACCATATGCAGGACCTTCCCATCCGCTATTTCGATACCCATAACCACGGCGATATCATGAGTTACTACACCAACGATATCGATACGTTGCGCCAGATGATCAGCCAGAGCTTCCCGCAGACCTTGATCTCCGCGATTACGTTGCTGACCGTTTTCGGCATCATGGTGTATTACAGCATTTGGCTGGCCCTGGTCGTCGTTGCAGGCGTCATCATCATGTTTTTCGTCACCCGCTACGTCAGCGGCCATTCCTCCCGCTACTTCCTCAAGCAGCAGGAAGCCATCGCCCGCACCGAGGGCTTTATGGAGGAAATGATGAACGGCCAGAAGGTCATCAAGGTCTTCTGCCATGAGGAAGGCGCCAAAGAGGATTTCGATAAGGTCAACGACGAGTTGTTTGGCAACGCGGAAAAGGCCCACCGCTATGCGAATATCCTGATGCCGCTGTTGGCAAACATCGGCAATGTTATGTATGTGATTGTCGCGCTGGTGGGCGGCGCCCTGCTGTTGAACGGCGCGCCCAACTTCAGCATTTCCGGCATGGCATTCAGCATCAGCATTGTCGTGCCCTTCCTGAACATGACCAAGCAGTTTGCCGGCGCCATCGGCCAGGTGTCCAACCAGGTCAACATGGTCGTCATGGGCCTGGCCGGTGCGCACCGCATCTTCGCCCTGCTGGACGAGGAACCCGAGACCGACGACGGCTATGTCACGCTGGTCAACGCCCGTGAGAACGCCGACGGCACCCTGGAGGAATACCCGGAGCGCACCAACGTCTGGGCGTGGAAGCATCCCCACCACGACGGGACCGTCACCTACACGCGCATGCGCGGCGACGTCCGTTTCTACGACGTCGACTTTGCCTATGAGCCGGGCAAGACGGTGCTGCATAACATCTCGTTGTATGCAAAGCCGGGCCAGAAGGTCGCCTTTGTTGGGTCGACCGGCGCAGGGAAGACGACGATCACCAACCTGATCAACCGCTTCTACGACATCGCGGACGGCAAGATCCGCTACGACGATATCAATATCAATAAGATCAAGAAGGCGGACCTGCGCCACAGCCTCGGCATCGTGTTGCAGGATACCAACCTCTTCACCGGCACCGTGATGGAAAACATCCGCTACGGCAACCTCAACGCCCACGACGACGAGTGCATCGCGGCCGCGAAGCTGGCCGGTGCGGACGACTTCATCCGCCGCTTGCCCGAAGGCTACAACACCATGCTGACCGGCAACGGCGCGAACCTCAGCCAGGGCCAGCGCCAGCTGCTGGCCATTGCCCGCGCGGCGGTCGCCGACCCGCCTGTCATGATTTTGGACGAGGCGACGAGTTCGATCGACACCCACACCGAGGCGATTGTGCAGCGCGGCATGGATGCCTTGATGACTGGACGCACGACCTTTGTCATTGCGCACCGCCTGTCCACCGTGCAGAATGCCGACGCGATCATGGTTTTGGATCACGGCCGCATCATCGAGCGCGGCACCCACGAAGACCTGATCAAGCTCAAGGGCACCTACTATCAGTTGTATACAGGCGCGTTGGAGCTGGATTAATCCGCTTGGCTGCTCTGGGCGAGGTACAAAGAAAACCATCGGATCGAAAAGGGGCGCGGCCCCGCTGTTTCCCGGGAAAACCGGGCGGCGGGGCCGCGCCTTTTTCGTTTTGCCCGGCGGGCGTTGCCGGGAAGCAGCCTGGCCTGCGCCGGTGTCCTCGGGAGGATGCCGAAACAATCCAATATGACGCGACTGATTATTAGGCATAATAACGAATATCCTTCCGCGATAGGAAGGCTAATTCGACAACTTTATGTAAAATTTTTTACAATAACAATTAAATGAAAATTAACATGGTTTTTATTTCCTTCCAACAGAGATGTTGTAGGCTTTCTTTCGTACGAATGTAGGCAAACGATACAGTAAGATTTGGAGGGAACCGAATGAATGTGAAAAAGGCACTCTGCGCCCTGCTGGCGGCCACCCAGATAACGGCTGCGATGGGCGGCCTGCCGGTGGCGTATGCAGCCCAGCAGGAGACTGCCCAGTTGGAGCCCCGGATGGTCAGCGCTATGCCGGTCATCGACGGGCAGTTGGGCGACTCCGTCTGGTCCATGCAGCATGCGATGGAAAAGCCTCTGCAGGGTGGGACGGAGCACAGCGCGTCGTTTGACGTCCTGTGGGATTATCAGTATCTGTATGTCGCGGTACAGGTGGAAAACGATACCGACCGCATCGCAGGCAGCGCCTGGATGGAGGGCGACGTGGTTAACCTGTTCTTCGACAAGACCAACCACAAGAGTTCTCCCTATACGGAGAACGACTGGCAGATCGGCGTCGGCTATAACCCCGACGACGCGTTTGACCCCTATATCCTCTTTGGCGGCGGCGTCGTTGCCTCGCAGGAAGCCCGTGAAGAACTGAGCCGCAACATCCTGGCTGCCACGTCCGATACGGACAACGGTTGGACTGCGGAAATTGCAGTGCCGTGGGACAGCCTGGGGATCGACCCCTATCTGCAAAAGGACTTTGGATTTGACATCGGTGTGGATAACAAAAACGCCTCCCATGGTTCCGGCGAAGTGGATTATCTGCTCTGGGAGACCAATGACCGCACCAGCTTCTGGAACGACACCGCCGGGTTTGGCAATATGAGCCTTTCCACCGAGGTGGTGGAAAACACCGACGACGGCGTCATCTACCAGCAGAATTTTGACGATGTAGCGAACGGGGAACTGCCGGAGGGCTTTGCCCCGGCGGCAGGCCAGGAGACCGGCTGGTCCGTGCAGGACGGCAAGCTTGTGGCCGACTTCTCCCGCAGCGGGGAAATCGAGCGCCGCATCGCCCTCCCCGCCCTGGGCGATCACTTCACCTATGACCTGGACGTCACCTTTGAGGACGCGGTCAATACGGGCCGTTGGCTTTCCGCCTTCTACCGCGCCCCGCAGGACAACGGCTTTGGATACTACCATTTCACAAACCGCCTGAACGGTGCCGGAGAGATCTCCATGAAGGGCACGGACAATACCTGGCCCACCGCGTTTGTCAACACGAACGGCACCAGCGAGGCCCAGGCGCTGACGGTTGGAGATACGTACCATCTCTCGATCGCGGCGCTGGGCCAGAACCTCACCCATGTGCGCACCGGCTCGAAAGAGGAAGAGCGCTTTGACCACAGCGTCAATACCTATGAGCACCTGGGAACCTCCCGCCCGGCCACCATGGAGAGCGATTTGCAGGCGCGCGGCCGCTTCGGCTTGCAGGTGGACCAGATGAAAGCCACGTTTGACAACCTCGTCATCCGCCGCCTGGACATCGACACGCTCAACGTGGAGGGCCTGCCGGACAGCATCGAGCAGCTTTCGGTCCTGCCGGAGATGGAAATCTCTGCGGCGTGCTCCAATGGCGCGACCATCGCAGTGGACAGGAAGGACGCAAAGGTCTATTCCAGCGACCCGGCCGTGCTGCGCATCCTGGAGGATGGCACCATCCGCTCCCTGAACACCGGCAAGGCCACCATCTCGGTGATCGTGGCGAACCGCTTGTTCACAAAGGAGATCGAGGTCACCCCATCCGACCGGGAACCGGCGATCACGGAACTGCATGTACAGGATAAGCAGAGCATCTATACAGGCGTGGTCGGCCAGAGCGTCCCGGTATCCGCGCTGAAGTTCGACGCTGTGGATGAGCTCCTGGAAAATCAGGTCCTCTCCGGCGACTCCGAAGGGATGGCCCTGGCCTCCTCCGACGAGTCTGTAGTAAAAATTGAGAATGGGCAGTTCGTCGGCGTTGGCGAAGGCGTCGCCACCGTAACCGCGACGATCGACGGCGCATCCGACAGCATCCTGGTTTGGGTGCGTGCGGATGAAACCGACGACGTGTTCATGAACGTTGACTTTGAAGACGGAACCCTGCCGGCAGATTGGAAACAGATCGGCGGCGGATACGAAATCAAGGAAGAGGGCGGCAACCATTTCCTGGAAATGCAGCCAAGCACCCGCTTTATCGTCCCCATGCCGGAAGGCGTGACGGACTACACCATCGAGGCGGATATGACCTTTATGGCGGCAAGCGACTCCGCGCGCTGGGCCTCGATCATGTACCGCATCCAGAACGAGGACCGTCCGTATTACCAGTTTGCCGTGCGCCAGGATTCCACCGCGACGAACGGCGTGGAGTTTGCCGCCATGACGGCCAGCGGTTCCTGGGATGTCCGCGAGACCGCATCCTTTGATGAGAAGATGGAATACGGCGCCACGCATCACCTGAAGCTCACCATCACCGGTGAGCGCGTGAAGCAGTGGATCGACGGCGAAGAGCTGATCTTTACGGACAAGGCAACCGACCTTACTGCGGGCGACATCGGCCTGCAGTCCAACAATGTGACGGTGCGCTTCGACAACCTGACGGTCCGTCTGAATCCGGAACCGCTGCCGGAGCTCCCGAAGCCGGAAAACAATTATGCACAGGTCAAAACCTTGAATGAAAACCTGGTATCCGCCCCGACGGTCATTGTGGACAGCCTCGCCAGCCTGGACGATGCGGATGCGCTGATCAACGACGACGTGACCA
>ERZ894229.1071-NODE-1071-length-14504-cov-9.04395_pt1 | contig 14504 bp, 15 predicted proteins | sample MGYA00380295_ERZ894229 | MGnify/ENA primary metagenome ERZ894229 (study PRJEB32331, sample SAMN06328479) | human gut metagenome | biome: human gut microbiome; feature: stool | host: Homo sapiens | collected 2014-09-17 ... | reverse complement strand
CCGGGCCGCACGCCCCTCTCTGAATTCATCATAACATGTTCCCCTTCGGAAAAAATTCATGATTGCAGAAAAATATTTCCCGGCCGCGCCGCCGCCCCAAAAAGCAGAAAAAATCTCTGCGGAGAGGGCCTCTCCACAGAGCTTTTTCTTTTTCTTCAAGAGCATGTTTCAAAATAGCTGCCCAGCAGCTCTTCAAACGCCAGAATCACCTTGCCAAAAAAGGAATTGGGCACTTCGCCAATCAGCGCCTGTTTGGACGCATTGATGATAAAAACAATGTCTGAAAGGCTGGCCAGCGTGGAATCTTCCCTTCTGGTGAAAGAAACCACCTGAAACCCGTGCTCTTTGGCCTGCTGCACGTCGTGCAGCACCATATCCGTCTCCCCGCTTTGCGAAATGGCAATGATGAACGAGGGCTCGATATTGGTAACCATTCTTCCGTCGGCGCTGCGGCGGAACAGCATGTAATCGTAAAAATGCACCCGGTTGAACACCATAAAGCCGCATACACCAAGGCGCTGGACGATATAATCGGCCACAAAGTCGGCAAAGCCAGCCCCCACCACAAAGAGCTTTTGGTCGTGATGCGCGCCCAGCAGCCCGCAGAACCTGGCCACGGCCGCCTCGTCGTAATTATCCACCAGCCCCTGCAGCGCCGTCTGCAGCGCCTGGGGCGCGCCCTCGCTTACGCGCTGCGACAAACTGTAAAAAAGCTCGCTGTAGCCGCCAAACCCCAAGCGCTTGCAAAGCTTCATGATAAAGGAAGTGGACACAAAGTTTTCGTCGGCAATTTGCTGGATGCCAACCCTGCGCGCGCCGTTTTCAATGTGCTTGACAATGCTTACAATAACCCTGTGTTCTTCTTCCGTCAGCTGGTTTGTAAAAAGATAATATTTGTTGCTCATCTGCCCCCATGCCTACCGAATCCAATCATTTGCAAAACCAATAATTTTTCTCTAATTTTATTATATCTTCCGGCATGCCAAAAAGCAAACGACAGCGCATGCATTACAAAAAATTTACTCTGTGCACAGCAAACAAACACAAACGGCATGCAAAGCCAAACAGGCGGCCTTTTGGGGGCCGCCTGTTTGGTTGGAATGTGGCTGCACCGGCAAAAAGCGCGCCGCCGGGCCCGCAAAACGCAGCTCTTTTCTTTTTTCAAAAATTTATCGGTGGCTTTCGCATCATCTGCTCTGCCTTTCCCTCATATTTGAACCAGCAGCATCTCAAGGTCGCCTTCCAGCAGCAATTCCCCCTGGCAGGCCGGCACAAACACAGTGTCACCCATCTTTCTACTATGGCTTAGAAATATTCTTCAAAAGCTCTTGAGCAAGTCGTTTTGCGCCAAATCCGTCCACTGTTCGCTGCATTTGGACGCTCATCATGCATCGCATTTTCACAGATGTCAGCAAAGTCATCATTTTTTCAAAAAGGTGCAACATAAAGTCACTCTGCCTACAATCGCCTGCATTTAACATCAAGCCTTGTCTTTCAAACTCTTGTGCCCCAGGAATTTGGTTGTCAGCCAATATATATGTAACTGTTGGTGTTCCGCACGCACACAGTTCATATAATGTGCTACCAGCAGCAGCAACAGCCATATCGCACATCTGCATCAGATGTGCCATATCTCTTATAGCAACATGAATTTGAACATTTGGTATCATCTGTGCCATATGTACAAGTTCACTCTTATTAGGATTCATAGAACCTATAACTATATGAAACTGTATATGTTCCCAATCCGGTGTTTTTTGAACTAAAGACAACAATTTCTGTGCTATATTTTCGGGGTCAGAACCACCTGTAGAAAGCAGCACATGCCGAACATCCAAACGGCTTTCCCGAGGCGGCAAATTTTGAAAATCCTCACGCAATGGCGCATAGGTCGGCCCTAAAACTAAATTTGGTGCCACCGTACCGGCTTCACGATACAATCTTTCATAATTCAGTTTTGGCCCATATAAGTTATAATTGACTACTCTATTTACTGGGTAAGCAAATGCAGCAACATCATCGATGTAGGTTACAGAAGAAAATTTGCATAGCCATTTCAGATAATTGTCGGTGACAAAGTAACTGTCTGCCACAATATTATTAGGTGCAAAATCCAGCACTATAGGAGAAAATATATTTTTCTCCTCTTCCATATTTTTATGATCTGTTTTCAGCACAGTAAAATCGAACCCATGCTGACGTAAAATTGGCGCCATATATTCTTCTGCCAATACAAAATGGCAGATTGCACCTTGAGCTCTGGCTGCCCTTGCAATAGATATGCAGCGTACAATATGCCCCATTCCAATCGCCGAGTTGCCGTCGACACGAAATAACAGTCTCATAAAAGCACCTTTAATAAACCGCTTCACGCAAAAGGATAAATCCCTCAGCTTGCTCCATTCCCACGTTGCTACCGCGGTAAGAGGCCAATGCGCGGAGTGCCTCAGGGCTACGCGGATGGGGATAAACTGTGCTTTCACTGTGGTAACAGGCCATGCCGCGAATCTTCGCTTCTAGTGTGTTTGTTACATCAAAATAAATATTAGGTGTAAAGGGATTTTCATAAGTCAAATTCCACTCAGTAGAAGATGGCGTTTCAAACGCATAAATACGTTTCACGCAATAATCACCTACCGGGCGGCAGGCTGTTAAAACCGCTTCACAAGTACGGCGGTGATCGATATTCAAATCGCCGTGATGATGGGTAAAAACCGTATCCGGTTCATATTTTTCTACATAATGGGATATCTGTTTAATGATATCCAAAAGCATAATGCCGTCAAAACGATTGTCCGGCAAATCACAAAAATCAACACTGCTGTATCCCACCTCATGCGCTGCACGGCGGGCATCTTCCTTTAATTCTTCTAACTCACTTTTTCCCGTATCGCTGCGGCAATTTTTCCGGGAAGTCAATCCCTCGCCTAAAATGACCGCACGGCAGCAAACGCCAGCGTCCGCTAAGCGCCGGATGGTTCCCCCTTCGCCCAACAACTCATCGTCAGGATGTGCGGCAAATACTAATACCCTTTTCATCTTATCTCCTCATATTCCAGTTCTGCCATCACTTTCCCATTTTGAAAGGAAGCGTTTCGCAAATATACTTTCCCATGCTCTGTTTGCAAATAGGCCGTGGGGTAACCTTCTCCATCCAACATACGAATATAATCGTAAAGCTGCCGCGACGATAAGCCAAATGGGATGCAGCTCTGCTCCGGTTTTCTGCGGTTAAAGAATACCGGCTTCCCTTGCTGTGGCAATGCATTCAGTTTTTTTTCAATAAACGCTGGAATCATTTTTTCAAACACTATTTTTGCAGCCCTTTTCAAGATATCATCTGCTGAACCAGTGCTGATATCCAAATCCTCTTTCAGATATATCTCACCGCCGTCAAGTTCTTTTGCAACCCGGATCGCGGAGATTTTCGTTTGATAAATTCCTCTTAAAAGCAGATTTTGTAAAGGGCTCCCTCCACGGCCAAACGGCAAATCCGTCATATGGAAAACGACACATGAATACTTTGTATGGATTGTTTCCGGAATGATCCAAGACCAATGCGGGAAAAAGATATATTTTGGCTGAATGTCTTCTAATGGAAGCTCTTTTAATTGTTCCTTACTGGAAACAATGATAAACTCATGCTGTGGATATTTTTCTTTCAGCTTTTCTGCATATGCAAGATTCCATGACTTGATTGTCGCAACCACAAAAACTGCCATTATAGTTTCCTCTCATAAGTCCAAAAGGTTTCTTTTTTATACTTAAGATAAAATCCCGCTGACAAAGCGGCTTTTTGTGAAGGAAGATTCTCTTTATGAACTTCCGCTATAAACTCCGTGATTCCAAAACGATCGCAGCCAAGGGCGACAACAAGTTCAATAATCTTTTTCCCCAGTCCTCTGCCGCGGTATTGAATATTACCAATGGTATAACTGATTTCACAACTCTTTCGGTTAAAATCGATATGCGTCAGTGCTGCAAACCCAACTGGTGTCAACCCGTCAAGCACCAAAAAGTCATACCGGCATTTGTCTTTGAGATATACTTCATAAAACCAGTGCAAATGGGCCTCGCATGTAACAGGCTTCGGATTATAAAAATATTGGATTATTGTCGGGTCGCTGCGCCAATCAACCAACACATCAGTATCCTTTTCCGTAATTTCCCTAAGTGTTAAATGGATTTCAGGAAAAAACTGTTCATGTATCATAGTACAATCACCAAATTCATCTCGCCTAAATATTGATTGCGCCGGTTTCTTTTTTCTCAGCCCATAAAGCCGTTAATCTGCTGAAACCTTCTAGGATAAAACATCTTTTCTTCCAATCATATTTCTGTGAATCGCTTCACCAGCTTTTATGCTGCAGGCTGCTGTACTCCCTAAGATACCTGGCAATTCTTTAGGCATCATGCCGCCAGCAGGCCTTATACTGCGCACATTTTCCGGCGTAAACGGCTCTCCTTTTTGAATATCCTTTACAGCGAAAAGGCTTCTTCGAAATACCATGGATGCCTTTTCATTTTCTGTCAGTGAATAGTTCGGGCCCTGAGCTATACGCTTAGCCGCACGGACGTCCTTCACCAGTTGTGCGAATTCTTCCATCTCCATGGAAAATTCACTATCCGGATTTTTGATTTTCCGTGAGATACACACATGTTTTTCAACAACACAAGCGCCAAGGGCAACACCCACAACCGCCGCAAGACTGCCCATGCTATGGTCTGAAAGCCCTATCGGGACACCAAAACGTTTGTGCATGTCTGGAATATTCGCAAGGTACATATCGTCCCAATTAGCCGGATATTCGCTACAACATTTCAAAAGTACAATCTGTTCGTTTCCCATGCGGCGGCAGGCGGCAACAGCATCTTCAATTTCCTCAATACTTCCCATACCACATGAAATAATCATTGGTTTGCCTTTTGATGCTGTATATTCAATTAATGGAATATCTACCAACTCAAAACTGGCAATTTTATAAGCCTCACACCCCATTTCTTCTAAGAAGTCCACTGCCGTGCGGTCAAACGGAGTGGAGAGGAAATCCAACCCCAGCTTATCGCATTCCGCCTTAATAATGGGCTGCCACTCCCACGGTGTATATGCATCTTTGTACAGATCATACAGCTTATACCCATCCCACAGGCCGCCCTTCACTATAAACGGCTCTGCATCGCAATCTATCGTCATCGTATCAGCTGTATATGTCTGGATTTTCAGGCAATCTGCCCCAGCACGCTTGGCTCCACGTACAATTTCCAGTGCATTTTCCAGCTTGCCGGCATGGTTCGCGCTCATTTCCGCTATCACATAAATTTGATGGTTTTGAATTGCGCTATTTATTGTCATCGTGTTGCCTCCTCTCTTTCATATACTGATATTTTATTTCGGCAATCTCCCAATCAGAGATATTGTCAATATCCTGCACTTCTATTTCAGGCATGATAAGTGGAACAGTTTTTGGAACAATTAGCGATTTATATAAACGAAAACTTTTAACTTTACACAAATAAAACTGCCCGCAGTCATGATAAATCGGCTCCAAGTCTTGACTTCTTGCAGTTGCATATTGTGGATACTGATACTGAAGCAGACGATCTTGAATCACAAAAGCGCGCTGCGGTGGAAAACTATATTGCACAACTGAAACCACTGCATCCGCATCTTCACGCTCCATACAGTCAAACGCATGCTGCAATTTTTCTGCTGTAACAAAGGGTGCTGTAGGATAGATACAGCATATTGTGTCGAATATATGGCCACATTTTTCGTATTCGGAAAGTACCTCCAGTAGTACTTGCGCTGTAGTAGCATAGTCATCACTAGTTTCCCGACTGCGAAAGAATGGAACTTTTGCACCGTATTGTACTGCAACATGTGCGATTTTCTGGCTATCAGTGGAAACCATCACCTCATCAAACCTCTTACATTCAAGAGCTGCCTCAATACTGTACGTCAGAATTGGTTTATCACAAAATTCTTTGATGTTTTTTTCCGGTATCCGTTTAGACCCGCCACGGGCGGTAATAACTGCCAAGTTTTTCATCCCGCACCTCTATAATTCAAGTGGCATTTTCTATTCTTTATTTTTGGCGTAGTAACATATTACTTTTTTCACCGCATGAATGACATCTTCCACATCCTGATCTGTCATCTTAGGATACAACGGAATGCTCATAATCTCCTGATACACCGCTTCGGCTTTCGGGCATAAACCTTTTTGATAGCCCAAATGTTGATAATAGGGGAACCAGTATACGGGCACATAATGTATCTGACACTGTACATTCTCTGCACTCATCGCATCGAAAAATTCACGACGCGTGCAAGTGAGCTTATCCAATACAAGACGAATAATATACAGGTGGCGACATGTATCAGATTCCGAAATTTCTTTTTGAACAATTAGTTCTGGAATATTTGAAAATGCTTCGTTATACTTTTTTACAATTTCTTTACGGCGCTTAGCAAACATCTCTAACTTGCTCATCTGACTCACAATGAGTGCCGCCTGGAAATCAGTGATTCTATAATTATAACCAAGGTTTATCTGTTCATAATACCAGGGGCCTTCATGTGGTGCTCCCTCCATCATAGCTTCGTCATGAGTAATCCCATGGGTATGCGCCAAAACAAGCTTTTTGTAATACTCCTCATTATTGGTGGTTACAGCACCACCTTCGCCACCAGTAATTGTTTTAACAGGATGAAAACTAAAACATGTCATGTCCGCAAGGCTGCCCACCTGCTTTCCATCATACTTAGTTGCAATTGCATGTGCAGCATCCTCGATAAAGACCAGATGAAATTCTTCGCAAATATCTCGTATTTCTTTATGCTTTACAGCTTGTCCAGTAAAATCCACTGCTATAATTGCTTTAGTTTTTGGGGTAATATGAGCGCGGATGCTATCTGGGTCAATATTATATGTTTCAGGATCGATATCTGCAAATACAGGTGTCGCACCACAATACAAAGCACAGTTCGCACTTGCGGCAAAGGTAAGCGGTGTGGTGATTACCTCATCGCCAGGCCCTATTCCAGCCGCAATACATGCACAGTGAAGTGCCGCTGTCCCGTTACACACAGCAACTGCATATTTGGCACCTGTATAGGCCTCCAAGGATCGTTCCATCTCTTCTACCCTGGGGCCACAGGTGATAAAATCACTTTTCAATACACTAGCCACTGCCCGTACGTCATCATCGTCGATCCACTGCCGGCCATAATAAATTTTACCACTTCGAACGGGATAACCACCTTTTATTGCCAACTTTTCCATGATGAACAGCACCTCTTTATAAATGTAAACTCATAATGTCTCTGAAAAAATCTTGTATATTCTGTTCTGCATTTGGCTGCCATAAAGCTTTACGCTTTTCTTCTAAAACACCGTATTTAACTGTAGCGAGTACCATATCAACTTCCAACTTCCATATTTCACTTTACATTGAGATTAACCTCGATGACAAATATGTTCCGCTAAGATTCCAACTCTCGCTTTTAGAATATGCTTTTCCTTTTTAATATTCTGCACAGCTCTATGATTCCTATGGATGCTCCCACAAACCATCGAATGCCCCACATATCTTGTAACATATAATAACAAATAGCCGCCAACATCACTGCTAGAAAACCCGGAGCAAACTCAACTAGTTTTAGATGAAACTTATGCTCCTTCATATGAGTAACAATGATATAGTGAAAAACAAATAGCAGCAAATAAGCAATGCACGTTGCCAATGCCGCACCATACATTCCCCACTGCGGAATCATAAAATAGTTTAAAAGAATATTTAAACCTGCTGCTCCCACAGTTCCAACAGCAATAACTCTTGTTTTTTTATGATAAAATTCAAAATTAACAGGGAACTGATACATAAAAATGAAATAAACCGCACATACAAGCACTGGTACAATATTTAAACCGCTCCAATAGTCTCTGCCACCAAATAGCATTCCTACTTCCCGAGATACTAACAAAAATCCACATGTCAATACTGTATAGAGTTCTAAATAGTGATGACACTTTTTCTTAAGGCGCTGAAAAGCATTCTCACTCAAATCATCATAGTAAAACGGGCACCAGGAATTGTTTAAAGCCGTCAATATAGAGTTCAACACCGCTGAAAAACTATAAAACAGGCTATAAATTCCAATCTCATAGTCCGGTGTCCCAAGTTTATCCATCATAATTCGGTCTGATTGTGCAAGTAGACTATGTGATAGAGTATGGAATACTATAGGGAACCCTATTGAAACTGCATATTGTATATATTCTTTGTGAATAGTAGGCGGATGCCTTAAAAAGAATAAGAATACAATAGAAACACCAATTATTGCGTGTGAAGCAAACCCTCCTAATATTCTTGCAACATATTTTTCATCTTGTGGCGCATTAACAATAAGCAAATAGGAGCCTATTACAGAAATTATTGTAACGCCTAAAGACATAATAAAATTTAGATCTGCACGTTTTTCATATAAAAATGAGCTGTTCGCAAAACCTACAACCGAGTACAATACCGCTTCTGCCGCTAATAAAATTACTAGTATGGGGGCATAACCTAACCATTTTGAAAGCGGTTGGCATAGAATGGTTGTAATGCCCACAAGTGCTATTCCTGTTGTAAGAGAAAATAGCAGAATACTGCTACGGAATTGATAGTATTTTTCCTTAAAATCATAATATCCTACACCTAGAGTATTACCCACGCCTAAACCTACAACACAAACTATAACAGACAACCAAGCATTATAGGTTGACCACTTTCCATACTGAGCTGTTCCCAATAATCTACTGAACAGAGGAACTGTAAAATAGTTGATTCCTTGTAGGATGAAGGAACTAAGAATATTAAAAAAAATAGTTGTGTTTATTTTTTTTGCATTAAGCCTACTTCCGCTCATCTTCACTTTAGCGCCTCTCCTAAAAGTTGACACTTCAATCGACTTTTAGAGTCATTCTTATTTTTCCAGGTTTCCATAAGAGAATGAACCGCTTCTAAGGTTCGGTTCATGTTAAAGTGGGCAGCAACACACACTTCCTGCATAGCTTCTAAAATTGCATTCATTTCCTCAGGTGTTCGAAGGTACTTTTCACCTGCCCAATATTGTTCATACAATATTTTTTGTTGCTTACGCTGTTCCTCAGTGAAGTTTTTTCCACTCAAGGCAAAAGCCTCATGAAATTTCCAAAATGCCTGAATAAAATTAGGATTATCGAAACGAGGATGATTGGACTCCAGAACAAACTCTTTTCCCATATAGTAACAAAAACCAATATTGGTGCCGATATCATCCCCCACAACCAAATCTGCTAGAGAAATAATTGTTTTTAAACGGCAAACAAAATTTTGGTCTCCCCTGAAGCCTGCACTAACAATCTTCGCGCCTCTGGCACGATATTCATCCAATATTTCAGCATCAATATCATGCCAATAGACGCACACCATAACCGTATCAAAGTCTTTTGCATATTTCGAATATATGCATTCTAGAAGGCGTTCGTCCTGTCTCACTCCGGTTTCATTAGCCTCACAAGAATGATTAGGAAAAACCAATAAAACCCTACCTAATTCTCTTTTCAAATTTTTTCGTTTTTCTTCATCGTAATAATGCCTCGCATAATGAATATATGGCCCCAATACAAAAATTGGCACTTCAGTTTCCTTTCGCGTTAATGTATACATATTAGGGCCCATATATCCAAAGCTTATACTATTATCTAATGACCAGCGATTTATTTGAGCAATGAATGATACCCCATGGGAGAGCCCGGGGATTAACGGAAAAAGATACGGTTTTCTTCTTGCATAGCATTCCATTTCTCTATAATAGCCATAAAGCCTTGCTTCCGGGCCGTAACCGCGCTCTTGTTGAACTCTTTTTTCGTTTTTCATTTGTTTTGTAAGGTTTGCAAATGTCTCATAATCTTGAATCGAATCAACTTTGCTAATTAGCGTTATAAAACGCATCACTTTTCTTCCAAGCGGAGAAAAATAATTTTGCATTCTTCCAACAATTTCAGTAAAAATTATCCTTCTTTTTAGAAAGACCTTAATCTGTTTAAGATTAATAAGTTTCATAGTTTTCACTCTATTTGTAAAATTTTTCGAATTAGCCTACATCGCTGCCATTTCAGCTATTCTAGATGTCTTCCACAATTCACCCAAAAGAAAATATATTTGGCTACTTTTGGGCACCTGCCAGTATTCATCAAATGCCCACAGGTCTTCCGCCAGGAGTTCATCCCTTTTCTGCCCACCATCCTCACTAAAATCCATCTGATTGGTCAGCACTGTAATTTTGGCCTCCGGGTGAGCTTTTTTGATATATTTTGCGATTTTAGTCCAACGCACCGATGCAATCGCCTGTAAAGGAGCAATATACTCGCTCACGATAAGTATTTTCATCGTGTCATCCTCCCCCAGTAAAAATCACAGCAGAATGTACACTCGATGACCAAGGAACGCACATGCAGCTGCCATTCTGTTTTTTTTCCGCGCATGCCGATCCAGCAACATTTTCATTCGATATTCTTTCAAGAATTTCCATATCATCTGTTTTGTTTTTTCCAGCGAAGTATCGCACGCGGGCACGTTTTTCATCCACCTTAGTACTTGGCTATACGAACTGAACTTTCGAGAATTTGCCGCCGGAAGATACTGAGGACAGTTATGCTGCACAAAGGCCACAATTTCGTCCGCTGCATCCAACTCATCCAAATTCCTACAGTCGAACGATCGGTTCATGATACTGTCTGGGTTTTTACGATAGGCATAAAGTACCTGCGGCAACCAAACCACCCGCCGGGCCTCAAAAAGTATCTTGTAAACAGTAAACAAATCCTCGTAAAGTTTTCCTTTGGGAAAAGGAAATTTTTTCACCAATTCTGCACAGTACAGCTTCCCGCAAGCACTGGTATCAAAACTTGTCTGATACAGCATCCGTTCCATGGCCTGCGGCCCGGTAAATTCCTGTACCGCACCATACGCTGGCGGAAAAGTCACATCTTCATTACTTGTTTTAAGCAAATCACAGGCAACGACATCCGCGCCGGTGCTCTGTGCTTGCGTCAGCAACAGTTCCAGCATCTGAGGTGCGACCCAGTCATCGCTGTCAACATATACGATATATTCCCCTAATGCCACAGCTGTCCCAGCGTTGCGTGCATCTGCCAAGCCCCCATTCGTCTTGTGAACAACGCGAATGCGAGGGTCCTGGCACGCGAACTGATCACACATCCCACCGCAGCAGTCTGGGCTACCGTCATCTACCAAAATCAATTCCCAATCTGAATAGGTCTGCATTTGGATACTTTGCACGCAAAATGGCAGAAATTCTTTCACCTTATAGACGGGTACAATCACGCTGATCATGTCTTTGCAGGTGCCTCCTTTGCCCTTTCAACACGGTTGGCACTTACATACACCGTACTAGCCGAAGCCTCCACCATTCGGTACTGAATCAGACCTAGGAACAAATGACACCGGATAAAAGCGTTAATGTCCGCTTTTACACGGCACCCCATTGGCATTCCTTTTAACAAGGCACGCAATGCCATCTTATCCGTAAGTTGAAAATAATCCTTACAGATATCATTATTTGGAAGACCCGGTTTACAGTAAATATTTGAGACCTTTACTGGAAGCCCCTCAAATAAGTTTAAAAGCGTATTACCTTCGTTTGAATCACTCCGCAAGCATTCTCGGGTAATCAGAAGCACTCTCAGCGGCTTCATCGCTCTACTCCCCTACCTTCACAGATCTGTTTACCCATGGTGCTAAAAACCAGCCTTTTTGCTCTATCAAAAAGCAAGCAAGGGTATACTGCATCAGCGCTTCGCCGCCATGAAACTGCACAGCCGACAAAATAAGATATGTTAAAAAATACGCTGCGAAGGGGCTGCGAAATAAATTTTTTCGCTGGCTATACAAAAATGCTGCCGCAAGCCCTATATACCAGATGCCACCCAAAAAGCCCTCATCCAGCAAAAGTTGTAAAAAGACATTATGTATCACGTCTTCATAACTGGTGAAACCGTAACTTTGCTTCATCACCCGTAATGCATTACCCACACCATAACCCCATGGATTATCGCGGAACATCTGTGGCGCACGCGACCACATTGCTGCACGGCCACTTAGAAAATTCTCTATATCCATGGTACCGTCTTCTGCATTCTCATGATTCGGAGCGGATTGACTTGTACTCTGTGATACATTTTGCGATGGTGCAAATGGCAAAATAGCAGAAAAGCGTCCAAAGCCTGCAACTGCAAGCCCTGAGTAAGTTAGAACAAGCAACATTCCACACGCATATAACGTGTACCACTTCAGTTTCTTCCAGTTCAGGCGATACATCTTATCATAAACAAGAGACCATAAAATCAAGCATGCCGTTGCTATCATTCCCACTCTGGATGCACCCAAACATGAAAACAAAATACTATATGTTACATAGAATGCTTTTTTCCTCCCTGTAACAAAAAAGCCCCCCAATGCTAGCCACGTGGCATCCAAATTACGGCCACCACGTGTGAGACTGGGTAACTTTGCACCATATGTGCCGTCTAATTCCCTCGTATAATATCCATGTAACAGATATGTGACTGTTTCGTGATTCCACAGCATATATAAAAGATGAGAAATTGCAAATATGCATGCTGCAATTTCTAGCAGCCTAAGCCATTGTTCTTTCTGAAAGCCTTTGCCCACATTAAGAACTATCACTATTAGATACAATCCAAATGCCCAATGCAGAATACTTTTGGATAGCCCATACTTTGGCATTCGAAAAATCGCAATCGCATATACCAGCAAAAATAAGCCCAAGACACTCCAATGGGGAAGACGCAATTCCTTCAAATGCAGCACGAGCCAAGGAGCAAAAACCAGCGAAAAGAAATAGCAGATGCTAGCTGGAATACTTCCATTATCTGTTGGAATTGAAAAAATCTGTATACCAGGAAAATATAAAAGTACCAGCTGGGTTAGCAACAACAGCCAACGAACTTTCATGGTGTAAATAGATTCTATTTTTCTTGCAAGGTGGTTCATTTCCTTTTCCCTTTTTTAATGTAAAAATTTTTTAGGATTTCTCCCTCAAAAGCAATGTCATATCTCTCCGGCAAAGCACATGTGTTCTGCCGCTGTGCCTCCTGCACGGCCTTCACCCACGGCTCCGGGTTTTCAATAGAGAGCTGCCGGGCGCCCGGTGTCAGCACAACCTCTTTTGTCATCCTGTCAGAAAACAGGCATGGCAGGCCATTGGCCTGTGCCTCTAAAGCCACCACCGGCAGCCCTTCATAAAAGCTGGGAAGGCAAAATACATCCATCGTGCTGTATAGCTTATTTACATCGGTGCGCGCACCGGAAAAAATGATGCGGCCAGCCAGCCCGCATGCATTAGCCTGCTGTTTTACCGTCTGCTCTAATTCACCTTTCCCTACTAACAGCAGCCAAATATCTTGTCCCTGTGTTTTCAGGCATTCCATCACCTTCAGTAAAAAGCCATGATTTTTGGCGTATGTAAACCGCCCCACATGGCCCAGCACAAAAGCATCCTGCGGAATGCCAAGCTCGGCGCGCAGGCAGCGCTTTGCCTCTTCATCATAGACAAATTTCTTTGTGTCAATGGCGTTTGGCATCACATGCACACGACCGCGTTCAAAACAGCGGTTTCCATACATCCACCGCCCCGCTTTCTCACCACAGGCAAAATAATCCGTGGCAAAAACTTTTGCAAAGGGCCGAAGCAGATATTTTAGCAAAGTTTTCTTACCCTCGCCCCAGTGTGCCGTAGAATGGTTGTGGCAGATACGCACCGGAATGCTGGCACGCCAGGCTGCAAACAGCGGGAATACTGACATGGTGGACAGATGCGCGTGAACAATTTGGTAATTGCCACGTTTGAACGCATGATGCAAAACTCGATGATAAGAAAACACCTTTGTATAAGATGGAATGGGATAGATGCCCGCCCCCATCTTTTCCAGTTCTTCCCGTTGAGGAAACACACTGTCTTTGGCAAAATAGAAGTCGAACTGCACTTGCTTTCGGTCGATATGGCGGTAATAGTTCATCACCACCGCTTCCACCCCGCCACTGTCCATACGGTTCAACACCTGTGCCACCCGAATCGGTTGCTCCATTGAAAAAATTCTCCTGCGTTCAGTTAAGATGTTCGCTGTTTCTCATCCCGCCGAATACGGTCATAAACAAAATCTTGAAATCCAGCCAGAGGCTCCAGTTTTCGATGTACCAGATGTCATATTCCACGCGCTTTTCAATGCTGGTGTCACCGCGCAGGCCATGCACCTGCGCCCAGCCCGTAATGCCCGGCCGCACCTGCTGGCGCACAAGGTAAAGCGGAATTTCCTCTTTGAAATGGTTTACATGAAACGGAATTTCCGGCCGTGGGCCAATCAGGCTCATGTCGCCTTTTAGAACATTGAAAAATTGAGGAAGTTCATCAATGCTGTATTTTCTAATAAAAC
>ERZ894229.1066-NODE-1066-length-14582-cov-8.50719_pt1 | contig 14582 bp, 17 predicted proteins | sample MGYA00380295_ERZ894229 | MGnify/ENA primary metagenome ERZ894229 (study PRJEB32331, sample SAMN06328479) | human gut metagenome | biome: human gut microbiome; feature: stool | host: Homo sapiens | collected 2014-09-17 ... | reverse complement strand
ATTTTATTGTACAATTTTTTTAGTTATACACATTTTATTTTTTAATAAAGATACTAGTTATCTCTACTTTAAAAAAATGTTTATAAATAGATTAGTTAGAAAAGGAGAAAAAAAATGAAAATAGTATTATTAGCAGGTGGCTTTGGAACTAGAATAAGTGAAGAATCTCATTTAAAACCAAAACCAATGATAGAAATAGGTAATATGCCTATACTTTGGCATATTATGAAGTTATATAGTAGTTATGGTTTTAATGAATTTGTTATTTGTGCAGGTTATAAACAAGAAATAATCAAACAATGGTTTGCAAATTATTTTATACATTCAAGTGATATAACATTTGATTTTACAAAAGGTGATGAAGTAATTGTACATCACCAAAACAGTGAAAAATGGAAAGTTACAGTTGTTGATACTGGATTAAATACAATGACTGGTGGAAGAGTTAAAAGAATAAAAGAATATATTGGTGATGAGCCTTTTATGTTAACTTATGGAGATGGTGTTTCTAATGTTAATATAAAAGCTCTTTTAGATTACCACACTTCTCATGGTAAAATAGGAACAATGACAGTTTATAATGCTGAACAAAGATTTGGGGTTATAGATATGGATGAAGATAACAATATTAATCAATTTAGGGAAAAATCTAAAAATGATGGTGTATTAATTAATATTGGATTTATGGTATTAAATAAAGAAATATTTGATTATATTGAAGATGATAATACTATATTTGAAAAAACTCCTTTGGAATCAATTGCTAAGATTGGTGAACTTAAAGCGTATAAACATGATGGATATTGGCAATGTATGGATACTAAGCGAGATAATGATCAATTGAATAAAGTATGGTCAGAAGGTAAGGCTCCATGGAAAGTATGGGATAAGTAAAATGAAAGAATTCTATAAAGGAAAGAAAGTATTAATTACTGGACACACTGGCTTCAAGGGAAGTTGGATGTCTTTTTTATTACAGCAATTAGGTGCAAAAGTAACAGGGATTGCTTTAAAACCAGCTACTATACCAGCATTATTTGATATTCTAAAGTTGGATGAAAAGATTGATTCAAGAATTATAGATATCAGAGATTTAGATTCAATGATGAAAGTCTTTGATGAAGTACAACCAGAGATTGTTATTCATATGGCAGCACAACCATTAGTAATAGATTCCTATAAGAATCCAGTCTATACTTATGATGTTAACGTTATGGGGACAGTTAATATCTGTGAATGTGTGAGAACACATTCATCAGTAAAGTCATTTGTCAATGTAACAACTGATAAAGTATATAAGAACAAAGAATGGGTATACGGGTATAGAGAAAATGATCGTTTAAATGGTTATGATCCTTATTCAAATAGTAAATCATGTAGTGAATTAGTAACAGATAGTTATACTAATTCCTTTTTTAATACTCTAGATTTAGCAGTTTCTAGATGTAGAGCAGGAAACGTTATAGGTGGAGGAGATTTTAGTGGAAATAGAATTATTCCTGATTGTGTTAAATACACAATCAATAACGAATCTATTCAAGTAAGAAATCCAAACTCAACAAGACCATATCAACATGTCTTAGAACCAGTAACATTCTATTTGTATCTAGGTATGAAACAATATAACAATAAAGACTTAGCAGGAACATATAACATTGGTCCTAATGAAAGTGATTGTGTAACAACAGGTCAAATAGTAGGACTATTCTGTGATACTTGGAAAGAAGATGCTAACTGGTCAGCTACTGATTACAACGGACCACATGAAGCTAACTTCTTAAAGTTAGATTGTTCTAAAGCTAAATCATCATTAAACTGGCATCCAATTTGGTCAGTTAAAGATGCGATAGAAAAGACTGTTGATTGGTCGAAATCATATTACAATAATGAAAATATTGAAGAGGTAACTAATAAACAAATAAATGAGTATTTAAAGGAAGTGGAATCATGGAGTCAGTTTTAATAACTGGTGCTGCTGGTTTTATTGGAAAAAACCTAGTAGAAGAATTAAGTAATGAATATGAAATATATGCTATGGTTCTAGAATCAGATCTAGTAGGTATAAAGTTTCTATCTCAATATAGAAATGTAAAAGTGTTAAAAGAGAATATTAGTACCATGATTAAATATTATGAAAAATATCCACAGTTTAAATGTATTTATCATTTAGCTTCTTATGGGGTAAATCCAGATGATCAAAACATTGAAAAAATTTGTGATGTCAATATTAAAATGGTTGGACAACTAATTGATTTTGCAAAACTAAATAAATCAAAACTATTTATTAATACAGGATCATGTTTTGAGTATGGTCAAAACAATGGATTAAAACTAAACGAAGAAGATATTTGTCAACCTGAATCATTATATGCTATATCCAAGTACTCAAATACTTTATTAATGAATGCTTATGCTAAAAAAGAAGGAATACATTATGTTACTGTAAGGCCATTTGGAGTATTTGGCATATATGAAGGAAAAAACAGATTAATACCACAAATAATTGAAGCAGGTATTAATAATCATGAATTAAAAATGACAGAAGGTCTACAAATAAGAGATTTTTTAAATGTAAAAAGTGTTGCAAAAATATATAGATTAATCTCTGAAAGCTATAAAACAATTGATTACGAGATATATAACATTTGTTCATCAAATGAGACAACAATAAGGGAATTTGCAAGTAAAGTAATCGATGTTTGTGGATTTGATAAGAGATTATTCAAATTTGGATTATTACCGTATAGAGATAATGAATCAATGTTTTTTGTAGGAGATAACACAAAACTGAAATCAATAATTAATTTTGATTTTAAAACTGATTTTGAGCAAGAAATAAAAGATATATACGATTGGAAAAAAGGAGAAAAAGAAAATGACAATTAAAAGAGAAGACGTAATTAAATTAGCAAAGGAATACTATAATCAAGAACATCAATCAACTAAACTAATTCCAGGAGTTAGCTATATAGCTGCTTCAGGAAAAATGGTTAATAGTGATGAATTAGGTTTATTAATTGATTCATCATTAGATATGTGGTTAACAGCTGGAAGATATAGTGATCAATTTGAAAAAGAATTTCCTAAGCATTTAGGATTAAAATTTTGTTCATTAGTAAACTCAGGATCATCAGCTAATTTAGTAGCTTTTACTGCTTTAACATCTCATAAGTTAGGTGATAGAAAATTAAATAAAGGTGATGAAGTAATTACAGTAGCAGCAGGATTCCCTACTACTATTTCACCAATCTTACAAAATGGTTTAGTACCAGTATTTATTGATACTGAAATAGGAACATATGATTTTAATGTAAATGCAATTGAAGAAGCTATTTCAGATAAAACAAAATGTATCTTTATGGCTCATACATTAGGTAATCCATTTAACTTAGAGAAAGTAATGGAATTAGCTGAAAAATATAACTTATGGGTTATTGAAGATAACTGTGATGCATTAGGTGCAAAATATGGTGGTAAATATACAGGTACATTTGGTCATATCTGTACATGTAGTTTCTACCCTGCTCATCATATGACTATGGGTGAAGGTGGAGCAGTACTTACTAATGATCCATTATTACACAATATAATGAAATCAATTAGAGATTGGGGTAGAGACTGCATCTGTCCTCCAGGAAAAGATAATATCTGTGGTCATAGATTTACTCAAAAACATGGTACATTACCTGATGGATATGATCATAAGTATGTCTATTCTCATTTAGGATATAATTTAAAAGTAACTGATATGCAAGCAGCTATTGGTGTATCACAATTACCTAAATTAGATGGATTTATTGAAAGAAGAAAAGAAAATCATAAGAAAATCACTGCAAAGTTAAAAGAGTTTGAAGATTATTTAGTATTACCTACTGCAACACCAAATAGTGATCCTAGTTGGTTTGGTTATGTTATTACTGTAAAAGATAATGCACCATTTACTAGAAATGAATTAACAAGATACTTAGAAGAACATAAAATAGGAACAAGATTATTATTTGCAGGTAATATCTTAAGACAACCATGTTTTACTGAAGAAAACTATGAGTATAGAGTAGTTGGTTCTTTAGATAATACTGATAAGATTATGGAAAATACTTTCTGGATTGGAACATGGCCTGGTATTGATGATGGTTGTATCGAATATATTTATAATACATTTAAAGCATTTATTAATAAATAAGAGAAACTTATGGGATTATTAAAATATAGTTTTAATAATCCCATGGTATAAATTTTTAAGAATACTATATATTTTTGATAAAAAGTAATGACTTGGAGGGTATTATGAAAATAGCAGTTGCAGGAACAGGATATGTAGGATTAAGTATTGCTACATTATTATCACAACATCACGAAGTGATGGCTGTAGATATTATTGAAGAAAAAGTTAACATGATTAATAATAGAAAGTCTCCAATTCAGGATAATGAAATTGAAGACTTTTTAAGTACGAAAAAATTGAATCTAGTAGCTACATTAAATGCTAAAGAAGCATACAGTGATGCTGAATTTGTGGTGATTGCAGCTCCTACAAACTATGATTCAAAGAAGAACTTCTTTGATACTAGTGCAGTGGAAGCAGTAATCAAATTAGTCATAGAATATAACCCAGAAGCTGTCATGATTATTAAGAGTACTATCCCTGTAGGATATACTCAAAGTATTAGAGAAAAAACAGGATCTAAGAATATTATCTTCTCTCCTGAATTTTTAAGAGAATCAAAAGCGTTATATGATAATCTTTATCCATCTAGAATTATTGTTGGAACAGATATGAATGATCCTAGATTAGTAGAAGCTGCAAATACATTTGCAGGTTTACTTAAAGAAGGGGCTATTAAAGAAGATATTGAAACATTAATTATGGGGTATACAGAAGCTGAAGCAGTTAAATTATTCGCTAATACTTATTTAGCCTTAAGAGTGTCATACTTTAATGAATTAGATACATATGCAGAAATGAAAGGATTAGATACCCAAAATATTATTAATGGTGTATGTCTAGATCCTAGAATTGGTTCTCATTATAATAATCCATCATTTGGATATGGTGGTTATTGTTTACCAAAGGATACTAAACAATTAGTAGCTAACTATCAGGATGTTCCTCAAGAAATGATGAGTGCGATAGTTGCTAGTAATAGAACCAGAAAAGACTTTATCGCAGATAGAGTATTAGAAATTGCTGGAGCATATGAAGCTAATGATTCATGGGATGAATCTAAAGAACGTAATGTAGTTATTGGTGTCTATCGATTAACTATGAAATCAAATAGTGATAACTTTAGACAATCATCTATTCAAGGTGTTATGAAACGTATTAAAGCAAAAGGTGCTGAAGTTATTATTTATGAGCCAACATTAAAAGATGGTGAAACTTTCTTTGGAAGTAGAGTAGTAAATAATTTAAACGAATTTAAACAACAATCACAAGCTATTATTGCTAATAGATATGACAGCTGTTTAGATGATGTAGAAGATAAAGTATATACAAGGGATTTATTCAGAAGAGACTAGGGTCTTTTTTATTTTGGGAGGAAAAAATCAATGTTAGAAGATAATGTTGTATTAAATAATAAAACAGTATTTGTAACTGGTGTAGCTGGATTCATAGGATCTAACTTAGCTAAAAGATTATTAAAAGAATTTGAAGGTGTTAAAGTTGTTGGTATTGATAATATGAATGATTATTATGATGTATCTATCAAAGAGTGGAGACTAAAAGAATTATCAAGCAATCCTTCTTTTACATTCGTGAAAGGAAGTATTGCTGATAAGGATACTGTTACTAACATCTTTAATACATATCAACCTAGTGTTGTAGTAAATCTTGCAGCACAAGCAGGAGTTAGATATTCAATTACAAATCCTGATGCTTATGTAGAAGCAAACCTTATTGGCTTCTATAATATTTTAGAAGCATGTCGTCATTCATATGATGATGGTAAAGAGGGTGTACAACACCTTGTTTATGCATCATCATCAAGTGTATATGGTTCTAATAAAAAAGTACCTTACAGTACAGATGATAAAGTAGATAATCCAGTAAGCTTATATGCAGCTACTAAGAAATCAAATGAACTAATGGCACATGCTTATAGTAAACTATATAATATCCCATCTACTGGTCTTAGATTCTTTACAGTATATGGACCAGCAGGAAGACCAGATATGGCTTACTTTGGTTTTACTAATAAACTAAGAAATAATGAAACTATTAAGATCTTTAACTACGGCAACTGTAAAAGAGATTTCACATATATTGATGATATTGTAGAAGGGGTAGTAAGAGTAATGAAACATGCTCCTGAAAAAGCTAAAGGAGAAGATGGCTTACCAGTACCACCCTATAGTGTTTACAATATTGGTAATAACCAACCAGAGAACTTATTAGAGTTTGTTGATATCTTACAACAAGAACTAATATCAGCAGGAGTATTATCAGAAGATTATGATTTTGAAAGTCATAAAGAACTTGTTGCAATGCAACCTGGTGATGTACCAGTAACATATGCTGACACAACTCAATTAGAACAAGACTTTGGATTTAAACCAAATACTTCATTAAAAGAGGGGTTAAAATCTTTTGCAAAATGGTATAAAGAATTTTACATAGATTAATATAAATGAAGATATCACAATCGGAGGTGAAATAATGCAATTAAATGCTACATCATATCAAAGTATCTTAGATTCATTGTGCAATGAATTAGAATTAAATGAACAGGTTATTTTAAATACTATTGATTCTGGTTATTATATGTTCCAGCAAGATCATCAAATACTATATATTGATGATTTATATGAATGTTACTTCAATATTGTGAAGAATCATTTTAAAGGACATATTGATAAAGTATCATTCTACAGTATATCTAGAAGATTAAAAGATACTGATAATGATGGACTAAGCCTGTTAGAATTACTAACAGAAGAAAATAGTTTTTCAAACTATTTAAAGGAATATGGATTAACATTTAAATTTGATAAAGAAATAGAAATGTATGTTAATGGTAACAAGGTTGATATTCCTGATGAAGGCAAATATAAACCCTATCTAAAAAATAGATTCTCATATGATTATTCATTTAAAGGTTATGCTTTTGATGATCAATTAATGAATAATGAGATATTAGAAAGAGTTAAGTATGGTCCAGAGTTCTTTGGACATCTTTTTAATTACGTAGATAACGATGATGAAATCATTGATAATTATCTAGAACAAAGTAAATTGTACAAATTTGAGTACTTAGTACCTATTGAAGATATTTACTTTGAAAATTATGAGGAACTAACTAATGAAGAAAAACAATATCACATCTTAGCGATGATGATGTTAAGATTGTATTTTTATAAATATGATAAGGATTTTGTAGAAACTGATGAAATGAATCCACTAATGGTAGTGGCTAATTATAAGTCCCTTTCTAGCAAATATCTTGTAAATAAAACTGAGTTAGATGATGAGGCACTAGGCTATTAGTCTAGTGCTTTTTTATTCTATATAATATCTGAAAATTATGAAAAGATCCATTTTATATAATTGGAAGTTTTTACTTTTTTAGCAAAAACTATTATTGGTTTGAATATTCATCTTTGTTGTTTGATTGAACGTCTAATAAAAAAAGAAGAGATAGTTTCACATATTAATATTGTTGATTTTGAAAAAAATAATCAAGAATTTATCAATGGAGTTAGAATTAGCTTTAAAGCGATTGCTAATCAGTATAATATAACAATACCAATTAGTGAAATTGCTTATATTTATGATTACGTTTTAAATAATTATAAAACAGATATGTCAATTGATGAGATTTAAAAAGAGTAAAGGGGTGTTTTATTATGGCATTAGTACAAGTAAATTTTATTTCTCAAAGTTTAAAAAGAACAGTTTCAATGAATGTAATATTACCGGTTGATAAATTTCTTTTTAAAGGAAATTGTCAACCAGTTAAAGAATATGAAACTTTATATTTATTACATGGTTTATTAGGAAATTATACTGACTGGGTAACACGAACAAGAATACAAGAATGGGCAGAAGCAAAGAACTTAGTTGTAGTCATGCCATCTGGTGATAATTCTTTTTATGTGGATCAAGAAGTAAAGAACAATGACTTCGGTATATTTATTGGAACTGAACTTATTGAAGTTACTAGAAGGATGTTTCATTTATCTAATCGTCGGGATGATACTTTTATTGCCGGACTTTCAATGGGTGGATTTGGTGCTCTAAGAAATGGGTTGAAATATTATCAAAATTTTGGATATATTGCAGCTTTATCAAGTGCTCTAAATATTTTCGAATTACCAGTTCATGATGAATCAAGATGTGTAATGGGTGAAGATAGTTGTTTTGGTGATATTGATGAAGCATATCTGAGTGATAAGAATCCAAAAGTTTGTTTGGAAAATTTAATTCAGGCAAAAAAGAAGACAATACTATTGTTTTTCCTAAGATATATATGGCTTGTGGATGTGATGATGAACTAATTGGAGTAAATCGAAAATTTAAAGGCTATTTAGAAAATGCTGGTTTTGATTTAGTTTATAAAGAGGATGTAGGAAGTCATAATTGGGATTTTTGGAATAAATATATTCAAGATGTATTAGAATGGTTACCTTTGGATCCTTATGAAGAAGGAATTAACAGCGGTAATGTTAAATAGGCAATGTTTTTTTATTAGAATTATATATTTATAATTAAAAGCTATATTTACTTGGTAATAAAGAACGATAATTGTGACAGGATAAATTATAACTAAAATGGTAAATAAGGAATAAATATTTCAATTACCAGAAATATGTTTTGATATGAATAGTATAAAACCCATTATAATATTGACTTTATAATGGGTTTTATTAATTTAGATTACAATCGAATAAATTTTTTGTCAGCAGAAGTTATGTTTTCTTCATTAGAAGTATAGCGTTCTACCTTCATATGAAGATCATATTTATTTCTTAATTCTGTAATTTGCTCCATCATTATAGTAGCATGATGAGCATCAATTGATTTTTGATCTTTCCAACTATCAATTAAAAGTATGGTTTCTGGATCATTCATGGAAAAGAAATACTCATATCTTTCATTTCCTTTTTCTGCTTTAATAGCATCAACAATACCGCTGGTCACCATTTCTTCTGCAAATTTTCTAGCATTTCCGTTTATTCCAGTGTAATAAATGTTTACTGTGATAGACATATTAATTATCTCCTTATGTATAAAGATTATCTTATTTAATTATAGCATATTTTAAAATAATCTATCATATTTTTAAAAGCGCTTCTTATTTGTAAAAATAGTTATTCTTATCTAACAAAATAGAACGTATTATTCGAATACTTGATGGACAAGGGGTATAATAAGGGCAGGAAAAGGAGGTGCTCTTAAATGAACACAAAACAATTAGAGCGTATGCAATATGGAAAAGGTTTTATCGCAGCGTTAGATCAAAGTGGTGGAAGTACACCAAAGGCATTAAAATCATATGGTATTGATGAATCAGCGTATAGTAATGATAAAGAAATGTTTGATTTAATTCATCAAATGCGTAGTCGTATTATTACTAGTAAGGCTTTTACCTCTAAGTATATATTAGGTGCTATTTTGTTTGAAAAGACAATGGATTCTCAAATTGAGGGTGTAGATACTGCTGAATATTTATGGTTAAAGAAGGAAATCGTGCCATTTTTGAAAATTGACAAAGGATTAGAAGTAGAAAAAGATGGTGTTCAGTTAATGAAGCCAATTCCTGAACTGGAAGCAATATTAAACAAGGCAAGAGATAAATATATCTTTGGTACAAAAATGCGTAGTGTAATTTTGGAAGCCGATCCAGCAGGTATCAAGAAAATTGTTGATCAGCAGTTTGAATTAGGATTACAAATTGCTAAAACTGGGCTTGTACCTATTTTAGAGCCAGAGGTATCTATTTTAAGTACCTCAAAAAAAGAGGCTGAAGAATTGTTATTGAAAGAAATTAATGAGCATCTAACTTTATTAGACAATGATGTTAAATTTATATTTAAACTGTCCATTCCAACCATACCTGATTTTTACGCGGAACTTATGAAAGATTCCCATGTAGTTAGGGTTGTTGCTCTATCTGGCGGTTATGATAGAGAGCAGGCAAATGGGTTATTAAGGGAAAATCACGGGCTTATTGCGAGTTTTTCTAGAGCATTATTATCTGATTTATCAATAAATCAGACTAGTGTTGAGTTCGATACTTGTTTGGAGAATGTGATTCTTCAAATATATAGGGCATCTATTGTATAATGATGTTAAGCTTATCTATCATGTAATTAAATGACAAATAATCAAGATAAGTTATAAAATATTTTTAATTAAAGGGAAGATTTAAAATAATTGATTATATCAATGAAATTAAATCTTCTTTTATTATTTATTAGTTATAAAATAGTTTGTAAATTCCTTAATATATTTTTCTTTTAGATTTTTGTGATAAGTTATTCCATATTCTATTGTCATTTGATCATCCATAAATGGTAAAGCGACAATTCTTTTAATATGTGTTGGAATATATATTTCTGGTAAAATAGCTACACCGTAATTACATTTAGCGAAAAGAATAGCAGCCTGGTCATTTTTACATAAAAGATGAAAATGATTTTTTCATGGAGAGCAATAAATTCTTGTAATTTATCTCAGTATTAAAATGGGATAAAGCGGGGATGCAAAGTAGTAAGTGGTGTATCATATAAATCTATAAAACATATTTCTTTTTCTTTAGCAAACGGGGAATTTTCAGCTATGATTGCATAACTGGAAATGTTTTTTATTTTTTTAAATATATAATCGTGAGCCTCAGCAATCATCTCTTTTGTACTGATTAAAATGTCTAATTGTTTATTATCAAATAGAGATTTTAGAATAAAATAATCCTGAATAATAATCTGGGGATAAACAGTTGGAAATTCTTCTCTTAATTTTATTAATGGTATTTCTAATATCTCAAGTTCTACTTGACTAGAACAGCCAATTCGTAATATCGAAAGTTTTTGACTGGCTAGTTTTTTAACTTTTTTCTCAACCATATATATTTTTTGGAGAATATCTTTTGCTTCACTATAGAATAATGAGCCTGGCTCAGTTGATTTTACCATTTTGGAAGTTCTGATAAATAATGACGTATTTAATTCTTCTAAATTTATGATATGATGGGCAACTGCTGGAGCAGTAATATATAATTCTTCAGCAACCTTTGTAAAATTCAATTTATCTGCTATTCGCACAAAACATTCTAATTGTTGAGTATTCATGAAATATTCTTCCTGACTTGTAAATATAGTATTTTTGGCAAATGGGGTGTAGTCTTAATCTTTTGTGTTACTTTAGGAGTTATTTGTGGCATGTTATCAGGAAGTTTTTGTGCGATAGCTTCAGCTGGATTTGCTCAAAATCTAAGACAGAATATGTATTATAAAATTTATGAATATTCTTTTGCAAATATTGATAAGTTTTCTACTTCAAGTTTGGTAACAAGATTAGCGACTGATGTAACTAACGTTCAAAATGCACATATGATGACTATTCGTGTGGCAGTGCGAGCACCATCATGCTGGCATTTTCACTAGCTGTTTCATTAATGATAAATAGGGATTTATCATTAATATTTTTAATTGCAGTTCCAGTTTTAGAGGCAGGTCTTTATTTTATTGTTAGTCGTTCACATCCATATTTTGAAAAGGTATTTCATATCTATGATGAATTGAATAGTGTAGTACAGGAAAATTTGGCAGGAATTCGGGTAGTTAAATCATTTATATGCCTATAATGCAGTTTATGGCTGTTTGTTGTTTCTTTGCTGGTTTGGAGCAAAAATTATTATTCTTATAAATGCATCAACGATGACCACAGGGGACTTATCAAGTATGATTGCCTATGCAATGAATATTTTGAATTGTCTGATGATGTTATTACAAGTATTGGTAATGATCAATATGGCAAGAGCATCATGTGAACGAATCATTGAAGTTTCAGATGAAGAAAGTTCTTTAAAAAATGGAAGGGAACCTATCTATGAGATGCAAAATGGGGCAAGTTTATCTCGAAGACAAAGGCAATTGCTTTCTATCGCTTGTGCGGCTGTTGCAAATTTACCAGTTATGATCTTAGATGAAGCAACTTCTTCGATTGATATTAGGACAGAAGTGCTTGTTCAGCAAGGAATGGATAATTTAATGAGAGGTAGAACAACCTATGTAATTGCTCATTGATTATCAACGGTTTGTAATTCTAAAACTATTATTGTTTTGAATTCTGGGAAAATTATTGAATGGGGGAGTCATGATGAACTCATTTCAAAGCATGATGTTTATTATAGTCTCTATGCTGATGCTTTTGAACTAGAGTAATATGTTATGTCAAAAGTGCTTATGAAAATCCTATTTTTGTATAGGTATCTTTGAAAGAAATAGTAAGTATGTGTTCTGATAGATTATAAAAAGTTAAATATTCATATAAAAAAGGTGGATTTAAAAGGTCTATAATCCACCTGATTTCAATAATATATTTTTATAAATTATAATTGGCGTCCCCTGCAGGAATCGAACCTGCACCTAAACCTTAGGAGGGTCTTGTAATATCCATTTTACTAAGGGGACAGAACTAGCTTATTATATTACAATTTTTATTTATTGCAAATAAACTATGCTCATAAATTTTACCATTACTATTAACAAAATGCAAACCAACTTTTACTTAAAAATAACAATTAATGCTTTTGGAAAAGTGTTATAATAAATATACAAGTAAGGAGTTGATAAAATGGATAAAATTGTAGAAGTATGTTGTGGGAGTTATTATGATGCATTACAGGCACAATACGGTGGAGCTAGAAGAATAGAATTGAATAGTGCATTACACTTAGGTGGCTTAACTCCATCATTAGCAACTTTATTAAAAGTTAAAGATAACACAGATTTAGAAGTTATTTGTATGGTTAGACCTCGTGGTGCTGGTTTTTGTTACAATGATGAAGATTTTGAGGTAATGAAACTGGATGCGGAAATATTACTTGATAATGGTGCAGATGGGATTGCATTTGGATGCCTTGATGAAGAAGGAGATATTAATATTCCACAAACCCGAGAAATGATCGATATTATTAAATCATATCACAAAACCGCAGTATTTCATCGTGCTATTGATTGTGTTAATGATATTGACGAGGCAATGAACATTTTGATTACTTTAGGGGTAGACCGTATTTTAACGAGTGGCTTACAAGGTAAAGCAACTCGAGGAAAAGAAATGATTAAATATTTGTATGATGCATATGGTGAGAATATTGAAATCTTAGCGGGAAGTGGAATAAATGCAGGAAATGCGAAAAAAATGCTTGATTATACAGGAATTAAGCAGCTTCATAGCTCATGTAAAGATTGGCATACAGACTCCACTACAAGTCGTGATGAAGTCAATTTTAGTTATCACGGTGATGATTATGAGGTTGTAAGTCAAGAATTAGTAGAAATCCTAGTAGAGCTAGTTGAAGGGGAATAGGGGTTGACATTATCTTTAATAGTGTTAAACTATAAGCGATAAAAGAATCGGTAGGTGAGACTACCATAGGGATACGGGTTGCTACCGCAAAGCAGTGGAGACACTGTGCGTTGGTCAACAGTTCTTGTCGTGAAGGCAAAAACTAATGCAATTACATGGCCCTATGATGTTGAAGCTTGAACGAGATAAAGTTATTTTCATGCCTTGTCGCGTTTGAGCGATGAGGCTTTTATTTTGTGGAGGTGAAGAAAATGGATGATTATTTATCGATGAATTTTAAAAGATGGCTTTTTGATGATGGGATAATTACGTCCATTTTCGCCTAGCCATCTTAATGATGGCTTTTTCTATATCTAAAATTTTGAAAGGAGAAAAAGAATGGAAGAGCATGGCCAGTATGACAATGATGTTTATAAGTCCCGAATAATGGCGATGCCATTCTTTAGGATAGTTTTGTCATACTCTAAAATTTAATTTGGAGGGTATAACAATGAGAAGATTTAATTCAATTAATGAGAGATTAGTTTTTGCGAGTGAGAATAAAACTAATCAAGTTTTAGATAGTTTTGAAACAAATAAAATGGGAATCACGAATGAAACAGTCAAACATCATAGTGATGAATTTGGTAAAAATATTATTACTAAACAAAAAAAAGATTCTATATTAAAAAAAATATTTAACGCTTTTATAAATCCATTTACTGCAATTTTATTAATACTAGCAGTAGTATCTTTATTTACTAATGTGATTTTTGCAGAAACTAGTGAAAAGGATCCAACTACAGTAATCATTATTGTAGTTATGGTAATGATATCTGGAATATTACGCTTTATTCAAGAACAAAGAAGTGGGAGTGCAGCAGAGAAGCTGATTGCAATGATTTCAAATACTACAAATATTAAACGATATGGACAAGAAGCAAAAGAGATTCCAATTGATGAAGTAGTTGTTGGTGATATTGTATATTTGAGCGCAGGAGATATGATTCCTGGAGATTTGAGAATTATTGAAGCTAAAGATTTATTTATTAGCCAAGCAAGTTTAACA
>ERZ894229.1061-NODE-1061-length-14746-cov-39.2498_pt1 | contig 14746 bp, 14 predicted proteins | sample MGYA00380295_ERZ894229 | MGnify/ENA primary metagenome ERZ894229 (study PRJEB32331, sample SAMN06328479) | human gut metagenome | biome: human gut microbiome; feature: stool | host: Homo sapiens | collected 2014-09-17 ... | reverse complement strand
ACGCTGTAACTTGTTTATGGCAGGTTTCAACAAGTTCGTTTCGCCACGTCTGGTAATTTTCTCCTGCAAAGGTGCTTTCTTGCAAAGCCATAGAAATTTTAATCTGCTTGCCGAAAATATTCTCCGACAATGTCTTTGTTTCCCTGGCTTCATATCCTTCCTTGTGTTCCCGGAAATATTCAAAATTGCCGCAGTAATCGAAAATTAAGAAGCGCCGTTTATCCGTATATACTCCATCAATCTGATCTACGCAGGATAAGCCCTTACACAAACGGGTGCCACGGCCAATCATCTGCCAAAACTTTGCCTTGGAGCGCACCTTCTTAAAAAACACCAGATTGACGCATTCCGGCACATCAATACCTGTGTCCATCATATCCACGGACACAGCAATATGCGGCTCCTTTTCCGGCTGTTTGAAATCATCTATGATGGTCTGAGCATAACTATCGTCACAAATCACGCGCTGGGCAAATGAACCGTGATACTGAGGGTAGAGTTTGTTAAACCGCTCCAGAATGAATTCGGCGTGGCGTTTATTCTGTGCAAAGATAATGGTTTTACCCAGCCGGTCCCCGCCTGCAACCTTGATGCCCCGCTCCATCAAATCCTGTAAAACCATGTCAACCGTTTTCTCGTTAAATACAAATTTGTTCAGAGCTGTGGACGGGATAAAATCCGGCATCATGCCATCTTCAATGAAGTCATCTTCGTAACGCTCTTTGTCTTCGTCAGACAGGTCGTCGTAGGTAATGCCTTCATCCAAAAACTTTGTTTTGACCTCATAATTATAGTATGGTACCAACACATGGTCTTGGTAGACCGCCGTTTCATAATCATAGGCGTAAGTCGGAACACCATGTTCCATTTCAAAGAAATCGTAGGTGTTCCGATCTACATCCGTTTTCGGCGTAGCGGTAAGGCCAACCATCAAAGCATCAAAGTATTCAAAAATCGCCCGGTACTTTTTGAAAATACTCCGGTGGCTTTCATCAATAATAATCAGGTCAAAATGCGCCGGAGTAAACAACTGGCGGCCATCTTTAGATTTCGTATCATCGATGGCGTTGAGGATAGTAGGGTAGGTGGAGAACACGATGCGGGCGTTCCGGTCATCCTTGTTGGAACACAGATTGCAGAGGGACATATCCGGCAGATACCGCTTAAAGTCATCCTTCGCCTGCTTGACCAACGCGGTGCGGTCAGCCAGGAAAAGAATATTCGTGACCCACTTGCCGCGGCTGAGCACATCCGTCAAACTGGAGGCTGTCCTCGTTTTTCCCGTACCAGTTGCCATTACCAGAAGATGCTTGCGGAAGCCCTGTTCAATCTGCCCGCAAACAGCCCGTATAGCCTCTTTTTGGTAGTAGCGATCTGTGATTTTATCATCGATGGGAATACTCATCAAGTCTTGCCGTTCAGCGCGGCGGTTCATCAGCTTTTGTAAGTCTTCCTTGCTGAACACTCCGCTGACCTTGCGCTGGGGGCCGGACTGGTCGTCCCAGTAATAAGTTTCAAAACCGTTCGTAGTGAACATCATCGGACGGCGACCAAATTTCCGTTCCAAGCAATCCGCATATAGAACTGCCTGCTTCCGCCCAATGTTAGGATCTTTGCTAGTGCGTTTGGCCTCAATCACTGCCAGCGGAAGGCCGTCTTTGCCAAACAGCACATAGTCGCAGTAGCCCATCTGGCCCACTACACCGGCCATACCCTGTACAGGATATTCCTCCTGCACATCTGCATCGGTACCGGTGAATTTCCAGCCCATAAACTTCAAATCTACGTCAATATAAATTTTCCGCGTCTGGAACTCAGACAAATCTTCCGGCTGGAAAGATCGCTCCTGTTTATGCTTCTCTTTCTCAGCAGTATATTGGGCGGACATCTGCTCAATTTGTTTGCGCAGCGCTTCAAGCTCAGCTTCTTTTTCATCCAGCAGGCTTTCCTGCTCTTTGATTTTCCGAGTATCTACTGCTTTTTTTTCAGTAGGAATCAGATTTTCATCAAAGACACGTTCCTGATAATCAGAACCGTAACAATAATCGATCCACTGGACAAACTCGAACAATCCTTTTAAGGAAGCAAGGGCATCGCTGGGCTGCACACTCCGCTCTGTATGTACTGCCAGATTACCCAGCTTGATGATGAAAGGCAACTTACCCCAGGTATTGGAATCCACGGCGAAACGGAAGGACGGTTCATGGATCAAGGATTGCAGGTTATCCTTGTAGGGCATCTTCATGGTCTGATCCGCCGCATAGACCCACTTAACCGCCAGCTCCAGCGCCTTTCGGCAGCCGACAGCGCACATAGCAGGAGCAGAAGCATAAATTTTCTCGGCTTCTACGCAGGCAGAGGAAAAAAGAGTGTATTCTTGTTTGGTTGCAAGAAAAGAAAAGTTGGACATGAAATCACCTCTTGTTCTGCTTAATTTTGCAGACTTTGTATTAGCCTCGAAAAATTCTGCATTATTGGAAAATGGTTATCTAGTACATAGAACTGCCGATCTTGCCCATCTTTCAAGAAGAATACTTGTTTATCCTGTGCTGAGCTATTTAAGTTCTCCCTATGTAAGCATACAAAATAGTCTAATGTCTTTTCTTCTGGAAGTCGTTCCTGGATATATCCTTTTGTACTTATGTCATATTTATAACCGAACTCTTTATATAATCGTTGTTTTCCAATACGAGTTTTAAACGCAAACATCGCTAATTTTATATGTTTTGTTTCATCATACAATTGGAAAAATTTATTTTTTTCAATCGTTTCTGTTAAATCATCCAAGGTTGAATTTCCCTTGACTTCTATAACCATTATGCAATCATTTGGTTCAACTAGAAAAATGTCTCCGGCTAGTTGACGTCTATAAAAATTTTTCCTACATACGATGATGTCACATTGTGGGCTTTGATGATTGGCCCAAGCAATAAAGCCGGTAACAAATTCTAGCATTTGAAACCGTTCCTGGAGACATTTTTTGAGAATGTTTTCTCCACATCTACCCATCTCAGCATGATGTTTTAACTTTTCAGCTATAAAATATTTGCAAAACAGAAGTTCCTCCGAATATTCCTCATATATCTTTGTAACATCTTCGTCCATAATAGACCTTTCACTTGCTTAAAACTTTTGTTTAGAAGTCTTTTTGAGCATTTGATAGCCTTCTGTTCCGCTAATTTCAAGCATCGAATATTTCTTTAGCATTTTCTCTAAACTTATACGAATTTGGACAGGGGTATAAGAAGTTAATGCCCCTTGGTTAATGATAGACTTCGTCCAATTTCTTTGCTGATTATAGAGACTCCAAAAACGATTCATATCAAAATTGGGATTCTGTTCCGCTAATTGCTGCACCATTGCGTTAAGCGTATTTCGATCTGCTTCCGAAACGCTTTGCGGAATCATATTTCCCATAGCAGAAGTGATATTTTGCGCTGTAACTCCGGTGCAAGCATTATTAAGATCGGCCACAATAAACTGCGATTCTATATTTGCCAAAACATTTTGTGTTATCTGAAAGGAATTCTTTTGGAAAGCCTTCATGAGCATCTGTTGTTCCTGAATTTCTGACACATACTCATATAGTTGATTCAGTGCTGTATAGCTGGTCGCGTCCATTTTTCGGACAAAGTAATGTTTGTACTTGTTCCAATAATCCGTATCCATCAGGGGTAGTGATTCATAGAACGCCGTTTCGTTTAATTGTCCGTCAACAATGAACGTAGAGATTTCCCTTAACCGCTCCTGGAATTCATCAATTTGAAGGACGATAAGAGAAGCTGCATCAATCTTTTTCTTCCGTTCCTGCAATATGTAAGTGGCAAGGGCAAAGCTACCTACGATAATAAGCAAAATGTTTGCCCAGTTATCTTTTATAAACTCTAACATACTTTATATTCACCTCAGATACTGGCGTAGTATTTGACTCAAAACCATAACATTTGCTGCTCCAAATAACTCCTCTGCCAACATTTGCTGCTGTTGAGGGGATAATTTTTGAATTGATCTCATTGCCTGAATCAAATCCTGCTTTGCTTTTTTATAATCGTCTGTGGGCTCCATCCCCAGTGTTAATTTATATTCTTCCATTTTATTACCTCACCCAAAGTATTCCTGCATTAGCGCCTTTTTCAGTGTTTCAAGCTTTTCAAGGCTGCGGCTAATGGTGGCTTTTGTTTTTTCGGTTTTCTTTACAAACACAGAAAATTGATTCTGTAGTTCTAGTGGTGGGAAGGGAAAGGCCATTTCTGATAGTTGTCCCTTGCTTAGTATCCCTTTAAGTGCCATATTTATAGTGCTATGTATTGCAGGCTTTGATAGTAGCATAAGCCAATATAAATACAGCACATCATCTTGCTTTGGAACAATAGCATTAATTTGCTGATTAAATGCCACCCGACGATCAGTTACTGCTACATTGCCTATACAATTAATGCTTCCAGCGATACAAGTCATAAGCAAGCTGCCCGCCTCTACAAATCTACACTTATGAAAACCTGTCTCCGATAAGTATTCCTGTGCCTCTGTGAGCAATACAGCAGGGGTATTGATATTATCTGATTTAATCCATTCAATAAAATTCCCATAATTCTCGGGATCAGCACGCGAGGGCGTGTTTCCGGTGACTATATCACATCGTTTTCCCAGTGCAATTTTCTCCCACCCCATAGGGTTTCCCACGGGGTCTCCAAACATCTCCACAAACCTTGCCTTGACCATCTCATCCAGCATGTCCAGCTGCTGGCGACGCTTGGCAATCAGGTCGCTGACTTTGTCCAACACTGCCACAATTTTGCGCTGCACCTCAAGAGCGGGGAGAGGGCAGTTTTCGTTCAAATATGACTTTACTTGTAAGTTGCGAATACCAGTGGTTTTATTTTGAAGTAAGTCTGTTTTACCCGAAGAGTGAAGATTCCACATAAAATAAAACACATATTTTGGAATAGCTATCGCTTGATTTACCCGCATTGCTTGGGTAAAATTATTGCATAAATATATAGAATCTTCAATGGCTTCATCACAAAACACAACCCGGCCAACCGGTGTTTTTTCTGTTCCACCTGATTTTTCTAAAATAATGTCACCATAATGGAGCCTTTTCTTGTCCACTTTGGATTGGTTGATACTGCGTATCACCACATCATCATAATTGATTCGCCCTTCTTGTGTAAAATTAGTAGTCCGCAATACTTTAGTGCCATTTTCATTTTCGGCACATTCGCTCCCCCATTCGCCAGCGATTTGTCTTTCAAAAATATCCCCCAATCTCACCATCACAGCATCCCCTCCAATTCCGCCAGCCCTGCGGTGATCTCCATTTCCAATTCATGCAGGTCAGCCATGATTTCCGCCGTAGACGGATACTCCACCGGCATATACTCCACCTTTTTATACTTGTTGATGGACAGGTCATAGTCATTGTCCGTAATTTCCTGTTTCGGCACAAAAAAGCTCTGCTCGGTGCGCTGGCGACTGGCTTCCTTATCGAGATTATGAAATCGCTCAATGATGTCGGGAATGTCGTTCTCTGAAATCTCACTACGCTTGTCATCCAGAGAAAAGCCATCGGCCTTCATGTCGTAGAACCAGACATTTTCCGTGCCACCCGCGCCGGTCTTGGTGAACACCAGTACCGCTGTAGACACCCCGGCATAGGGCTTGAATACACCGGAGGGCATAGAAATCACTGCGCGCAGCTGATGATTTTCCACCAGCTCTTTGCGGATGGATTTGTGCGCTTTGGAGGAACCGAACAGCACGCCGTCCGGCACGATACAGGCGCATTGACCACCCTTTTTCAGCATTCGCAGGAATAGCGCCAAGAACAGCAACTCGGTCTTTTTCGTGTTGGTAACAGCTTTCAAATCACCATTGATGCTCTCAGCGTCAATGGTGCCTTTAAAGGGAGGATTCGCCAAGCAAATGGTATATTTGTCCCGGATTTGGTTCTGCTTAGAAACGCTGTCCTGATAATCAATCTCTGGGTGCGTAATCGAATGAAGCATCAGATTCATTGCCGACAGCCGCAACATGGTGCGGTCTGTGTCAAAACCGGTAAACATCGGCCCTGAAAAATGTTCCCACTGTTCATTTGTCATGGTATCTTCATAGTGACTGCGAATGTACTCTGCTGAAGCCACCAGAAAGCCTGCCGTTCCACAGGCCGGATCACAGATGGTATCCTCCGGGGTAGGCTGCAAAAGTTCTATCATCATTTTGATGATATGCCGGGGAGTGCGGAACTGACCGTTTTGACCGGCAGTGGACAGTTTTCCCAGCATATACTCGTACAGATCGCCCTGCATATCCAAATCGGAAATGTCGTGCTCATACAGGTCGTCCAAGCCTGTAATGATTTTTTGTAACACCTGGGGTGTGGGAATCAGAAACATGGCGTCACTCATGTACCGGGCGAAAGCAGTATCTTTTTCCGCATCATTCTCGGTGTTATCTACGATTTCGATCATCTCGCCCTGCTCCGTGAAATCAGGCAAATGGCCATGCTTCATGTTTTTAATAGCAGGGAACACCCGCTGGGAAATTACATCATAAATGTCACGCGGATCGTTATTTTTGAACTTGCTCCAGCGCATAGACTGTCCGATAGGGGACTGGGGGAAGATTTTATCCATCTTCTCGCCGCTCATGTTCTCAAATTCTTCTGTTTCCAGTTCCTTTTCATCAAGAGAACGAATGAACATCATGTAGGTCAGCTGCTCAATTACGGTCAGAGGATTAGTAATGCCGCCAGCCCAGATGTCTGTCCAGATTTTATCTACTTTATTTTTGATTGCGCCTGTAATCATGCGTCTTTTCCTCCGTTTTCATTATCAGGAACAAATTCCATAACATCGCCAATATTGCAGTTTAATACTTTGCAGATTTTTTCCATGCTTTCCATTGAAACAGGCGCACCCTTCCCCAGACGTGCCAGAACATTGGTGCTGATGTTTGCACGGTGCATCATATCGGTTTTACTTAAATCATGATCAATCAATCGTTTCCAGAGACGATTATAGCTAATTGCCATCCTGCACCTCCTGATATTTTTCATTTCTAGTATACTTGATTTTGCACTAAAAGGCAAATAAAATTCACGAAATAGTGAGCTATAAAACCGTGAAAAGGGCCTAGGATAAACTACCCAGGCCCTTGTGTAATAATTATATCATTTGAAAATACTTCAACGCCTCCATAATCGCCGCTTCCTTTTCCGGCGGACACTGTGGCACTTTAGCATCTTCCTTCTTTGACAGGTTATAATTTTGCCCCACATCCAGCCCGCACTTGCGCTTTATCTGTGAGATGTAGAGGGAAGATACCTTCAAACCGGTATGCTCCAGCACATACGTTTTAATCTGCTCATAGGTCGCACCCTTCTGGAACCCGGACATATCCATGTCCTCCAGAGAAAACTCCACACGCACTTTCTTCGAGTCGATTTCTCCCTTGGAAAGCAAGACAACCGTCTCCACATGCCTGGAAATCTTTGTTCAGGACAGGGCTGACCCAGTCTTTATTCCGGGCAACCGCCACCTTACAGTTATCCGGCGTAATTGTCGGGGTTACGCCGCCAAAATAGGCCAGCGCATTATTGTTTACCCGGATCCAGTTCCTGATATCGCATTCCGTCATGTCTTCGGCATAAAAGTAATCACTGTAGGTAAGGGCAGCGATAAAGATGGTGACCTTTGTGGTCTCTTCCGAATTTCGGCGGTTATGCAGATAGAGCTGCTTTCCGGCGTAGTCCAGCTCGAGATTGACGCCGAGATAACGCTGGATGTGGAAGGTCAGCTGTTTGGAATCGGCCCATTCGCTATAACGCCTGCAGTACTGGCGATAGCTCACTGGCTTCTTTCCGTCTACAACACCTATGGCATTGTATTTCTGCCACAGATGCTTCAGGGTTTCCCCTTTGCGGGCCAGAGCCTTGTAGACAGCTTCCTTATTAAAATCCCGGTAGAGGAGCTGATCCGCCAATACACCTGGCTTTTTATAGAGCAGGCCCCGATGTATTCATTCGTGACATCTGCCTGTAAAGGGTACGAGAGTTCCAGGTTTTCTCTGAAACGCTTCAGGAACTCGTTAACAGTTGTTTTGCTGCAGTCGCCGCAACTTTCGGCGATCTAGCGGCTGCTGAGATGATTCACAAAGTGAAGTCTCAGTACCTTTTTGTAGTCCATAATTGAACCTCCAGTTATGATATTTCCCCTTGAACAGGAGATGCTTATATTATAACTGGAAATTTTGGCCGTTTAATGTGTCCCTGGCTGGCCGACATTTCAGTCACAGAGTGGCCCCCGAATATGGCACAGGTGGCCGCCGTTTAGGCTGGCAATCTGCAAAGACTCAACTTTTAATACCACTATGGGGAGGTTAGCCTATGAGTTCAGAAACAACTATAATTACAGCCCCGTATCGGCTTCAGGAGTGGGCCGCACAAATCAGGGGCTGTCAGAATCGTCCGAAAGGATGGGCGTTTCCGACTGTGCTTCATTATTGCCTACTCGTACTCGGGACTTCCACCCATTAGAACCCGCCCACGCGGGCGAACTAAAAACTGTCCATCCATTTTATAAGAGGCGGCAGTAACTCATCGTAATTTATATAAACTTCATTTTATTTTTGATAATTCACTTTGTACCTGTTTGAAAAGGTACTTCGTAAATGAACTATTAGATTCCTGTGTATCTATGAGTTGTGCTAACCATTTTTTTGCTTCTTCTAAGTAAGAACTATCCTTCCAGTTTTTAGCTAAATATATAGCAAATTCAGCAAACTTTTGTGCATGATAAACCTTTCTTTTATCACTGCTAAAGCATTTTCTTAAAGTATCCATTGCTTCCGCAATACTTTCCTCAGAAATAGGGGTTCTCTTATCTTTATTTGCCTCAAACAATATAATTGCATGTGAATTCTTTATGCTAAAGTTAGACCCATTTATACTTATAGCCTTGTCGATATCTTCAAAGGCCCCTTTAAAGTCACGGCGATGAGATTTATACAATGCCCTTTGTTGTAATGTATATGCACCACCATCAAATTGAAAAATGCGTTCATATAAATCATAGGCATCGTCACCAAACAAGTCTGAAAATAATTTCCCGTCAAATGCGCTACGTCTAAACACATGATACTGATAAATCTTATATGGCGACACATTCAAAATAAATTTGCGAATCACAACACCAAATTCTTTTTTAAAATGTGACTTTAATACATCATACGCTAATCTTGCAAACAAATTAGATCTCAATTCATAATAGTCTTGATTATCAATGTCTTGTGATAATGGAACATTAATTTCACTAAGGTATCCTTGCGTAGCATTAATATATTCTCTGAGAACTTTATAATCTGTAGTACTCTCAAATGCACAAAGTACATCCATATTAAGACAAGATTTATTACAAGTAAGATAGGTGCTTAATGCAATAATATCAAAAGTTTTTTCTGAGGTTTCGTTAACTCTTTCCAATAGGTCTTTTACACGATTTGATGTAAGTATATTTTTTATATTCTGAGAAGCAAATTCTAGAATAGAGAATTTTTCATCATCTGAATTTTTGTATGATAAATCCTCTTGTTTCCTAAAATTTTCGGGAATTTTATTGAAAATGCCCTGTGCTTCTTCCCTTGTCAATTCCCCTATATCTTTTCGCTCCATTGATATGCCTTCAATAAGATGTTTCGTAGATTCAAAAGCATAATCGTCAGCAAAGCCTAATACCATTAAATTGCTTTGTTGCATAAGCAATTTTATAACAGTTATGTCATCACAACAATTATCTACAAAAACCAGTGCCTTGGATCCACCTAACAGGTTAATAATTCGCTGTGCTTCTTCTAGAGAAATATTTGATAAAATCAACTTGTATTCTGCCTGTGCTTTAGCAGCTATTTGCATCATTAGCGTAGTCTTACCGGAGAATGGAATTCCAACTGCTATTATATTTTTATTTTTAAGAACACCTTCATACAACGCATTTACATTTTTTGTTTGATATGCGTAATCTGACAATATACAATACCAATGTGTATAGCCTTTAGTATAGTAATCTTCTCTTTGCACGACTTCCAGTTGATTGATAGTTGGAATGGCATAAGGACGAAGAGAATCTATATTCATATTGTCCGAGATATTTTCCTCATTAGGAATATTTAAATCAATCCATTTCAATAGCTCTTCTGTCGTCCCCACAATAACATGGCATCCTATATCACGAAAATAATCAATATTATCACTATCTGGCATACATTGGACCCAAACATCCTGATTGCCTTCCTGCAATAATTTTGAAATCGTTCTTTCTACAGCATTATCGTGAAATCCATAACCTATAAACAATGTAGGAGCCTCAAGCAACTTGGCATGCATTAAATCAAATAAATCCTTATTATCTGAATCTACATTTGCAAGTTCATTTTTCCCAAAATAAAGATGGGAATTTAAATATTTCACATTTCCGTGCAAAGGAATGAATGGAAGAGATGATGCATTGCGCTTTGCACCATACTCGGAAATATTAAACAGGCTATATCTTTTACTCGAATCCATTACACACTGAATAATATTATCAATGTTTGTCGTAATATAGGAATGCAAATTAATTCTATTCAATATATCATACTGATGATTATAAGAAGAAACCGTAAATTTCTCACGCAAATATTTTTGAAAAGCGTCTTTGTAACGCAAATTTACGATATTAGAAAGTTTCTCCAAATCATTTTTGTATCTCGCATCTATACCGAAACGTTCGCATATTTGGGGACATAATTCATTTGCATCTGGGAGCAAATTTCCTTCTCCATCTGGAAGCTTAGAAAAACCAGCTCCAGTAAACAAATTAATGCCCGATTGCAATGCCACTTTAAATATTCCTACACAATCAATCGAATCATCATAAATTGCCATATCTATTTTCCTCCATAAAAGTTTTAAAGATCAAATGCAAACCAATTCTTAAGCAAAAAACTATACTTGTATTTCTCCAATAAAACTATAAACAGTCCTGACTTCCTGCACCTTATTCCCATTAACTTTCTTGACTTCACCCACCAAAATTCGTCTAACCAGGCGGTTCAGCACTGTTTCATCCAGTTCTTGAATAGTGGCATACTGCCGAATCTCCCAGATAAAGGTGCAGACCTCTCTTTCCTGAGCATCTGACTGCAGAAGCATTCGAATCAGTTCCTGCAAACGGCGCTGATTTTCTTCCTACTCCTCTGTCAGCTTCATAAACCGCTGTCGTGAAAGGATACCTTTTGCTTTATCGGTATAAAGGTTCAGAAATCAATTTCACGGTTTCTGGTTTCCAGTCGCTCACTCTCTTTCTGCATCTGAGAAGCATCTGCCATATATCTGCGTTCCATTCGGCTACTAAACCGCTGATAAAAAGCATCGGCATCCTTGAATACGGTTTTTGTAATAACGCAGCCAATTTACCGGCTTCAATATCAGTAATCATACGCTGGATGATTGAAATTGCGGTCTGTGTAGCCATCATCCCAAAAATGCGGCAATAGAGAACTGTAATTTTCTGATTTTCTTGTTTTTTCCTGCTCATAGTAACTCCCTCTATGAACAGAGACACGATAGTTATATTATACCATGTCTTTATTGCAAACTCAAATAGTCTTAAGCCCTCTCTCCATGCAGAACTGCTGATAAAAGCAAAGTTACCTCTGATTCTCAACCTCATTCTCCATCCTTCAGGCAAGTTCCAGCATCCAGCGTTTCGCTTTTAAATCACGGCTCAGCCGGTCAGCCATTTGAGCCTTGTTACCGTATTGTGATAATTTGGGCAAGCAAAGGCATGAAAAACCTTCTTTTGACTTACCAGGTCACTGAATTTTCTTTAAGAATAAAGTTTTTAAGACTTCCATCTTTTTAATTCTGTTCTTTATTTGCTCTAATCTCAAATATTTCCGCATTTAACTTGTAGAGAGAACAATATGCATTCCTATTTGCCCCGCTAACAATTATATGATCCAATAGCGTAATACCCAGTATATTACTTGCAATCCACAGTCTTCTTGTCATTTGTATGTCCTCATTGCTCGGCACCACTACTCCGCTTGGATGATTATGTCCTAGAATAATAACGGCTGCACCACATAATAATGTTCGTTGTAGCACCTGCGAGATATGCAAAATAGATTGATTGCAACTTCCATGACTGATTTCAAAAATGCCGACACATTGCATTGTTGTATCAAAACATATTAGCCAAACATACTCTTCCAGTAATTGATCGGTCTTAAAACACTTCCTAAGTAACTTTGCAATTTGCTTTGGTTCTGTGTATATTTTTCTCCTCCCCGCAGACAATCGTCTAGACTTTTTCAAATACGGAATCCTGTCATCATCCATAACCATATCAAAAAGATTAACCTTCATCACTACCTCCTCCTCCACAGCCATCGTCAAATTTATGCTCTACACAATATACAAGACCGATTAAAACTGTCTATCGTGTACTCCTTAAAGGTCAAAAACCTCCATAATACACACAAAACACATCTCAAATTGATAGTACATATAACCACCAGAATCAACACCACCTCAATCACCCCGACACCAGCCTCCTCACACCAGAACGCCTGCACTTCTCTTCTCAATTTTCTCACACTGTCTCCTCCTTCTTAAAAACTGCTTTCCATAGTGAAAACCTAAAACTGAAACGACATCCAGGCCGGAACCACAATCATCACCATGACAATCCCCAGCATGATGAACAGCGGCAGCAGCAGCTTTGTCCCGGCCTCCTCCCCCTGGCGCTTCGCCAGGTCCTTTCTCTGCTCCAGGGCCAGCGCCATCTCCTCCTCCAGAAGCTGACGCATCCCCCGCGTGCCGGTGCGCATATTCTGCTCCAGAAGCGCCGCCAGTTTCTGATACTGTCTGAGACCGCACCGGTCGCCGAACAGGCGGTAGGCTCTCCCCTCCGGCGTGCCCGACTGCATCTGATATAAGGTGCGGCACATTTCCTCGTAGGCATAGCGGATCTTTCGCCGCCCGGCCCTCACCGCCTCCTCATACTCCCCGGCTATCAGTCTCCAGGCCCCCTTCGCGCTCATGCCGGCACCCATATAGACGGTGAGCTTGGAGACGATTTCCGAATAGTCCAGAAGCATCTGACGCTCCCTCTTCTTCCTCTCCTTCGCCTCCCCGTCCTTTTCCCGGTATGCCACCGCCGCGGCCGCCGCGATACCCAGGAGCAGAATCACGCAATTGTCCGTCGTCCGCTCCTCCCGATACGTGACGGGCGCACCCTCAAAGGTCTCCGGGAGTGAAAAAAACTCACTCCCCCTCTGCCCCTCGTCCAACTCTTCCAGGTAACCAAGAAACGCAAGCTCCCGGCGTTCCTCCTCCGTGTAGAGAGGCGGCAGAACCAGAACGGAAAACGAGTATTCCCGCCGGAATGCCCCGGAGCTTAAAGAGGCAGAGATCTCCACCTCCTGCCCGTCCTCCGCCACCTGCGAATTGTGCACCTCACCGAAAGAATCCACGACCTGCGGATTCCCGGACTGCCAGGAAACCCGTATTCCGTAATCATCCAGGGAAGCCGGAAAATACAAATTCTCCCGCACCTCCCCCAGAGACGCATTTCCTCCCGGCACGGCGGCCAGAAGCTCCTCGAACGCACGGGGAAACACGCGCGCGGCCTCCTCCTCTGTATACTCCCTCTCACCCACCGGGAAAGTGAGAGAAAGCTCCTCCTCTCCAAGCCCATCCACCACCAGACTATACGTTTCCCCGCCCTGCCCGTAGCCGTTTCTGGGAACCCGGTTCCCCTCCTGCAAAACGCCGGACTGCCCCTGCACCGCCTCCGCCGCCGCAAACATAAGCACAGCAGCTGCCAGGCAGAGCGCCTGCTGTTTCCGTATCTTCGTCCACGCAAATTTTTTCAATGCTACACCTCGATTTTCAATATCCACTCCGCTGCAAACAGCGCGCCGATGTAAGCCGCCAGACATCCCGTCATCACGGCACGTCCCGCCGCCGTCCCGTACATCACGGCGAAAAATCCGGGGGATGTGAGGTCGATATAGAGAATGATGAGAAAGGGAAGAAGATTCATAAGTCTCTGCTCAAACCGCTTCTCCGCCGTCATGTTTAAAATCTCCTCCCGCACCCGCATCTTCCCCGCCATCACCGAAGCCGTGTGCTCCATGATGGCGGCCAGCTCGCCGCCGCTGCGCTTGGCCACCGCAAACGTCTCCGCAAACTGTCTCACATCCTCCAGCCCGCTCCTGTCTGCAAACTCCGCAAACAGACTCTCCACCGTGCGGTTGACCGACACCTGGTGCGCCATATAGGAAAATTCTCCCGCCATCATGCTCTCCGGCCCGTAAACCAGCTTAAGCTCCTTCACGCTGGCTCCCAGTGCATTTTCCACCGAGTAGCCGGCGCTCAGAGAGGAGGCAAGCAGCGTGATGCCGTCCTTGAACTGGATTCCCAGTGTCTCCTTTCTCCGTTTTGCCAGCACCTTTTTCTGATACACCGGACAAAGAAGGCTGAGCGGCAGTATCACAAGAAACACCTTCATGCTCCTGTAAAAGATGTAGGCCACCGCACCGCAGGCCCCCACTCCCGCCAGCACATACTTCGCCCACTCCCAGGGCGTGAGCGGATAAACGTCATAGCGTATACCCGGCTGCCCGGAGCTTGTCTCTGTTCTCCAGCTCCCCCACCTTTTCCAGAATCCCTTCCACCTGCCCGCCCGCACCCGTCCCCGTC
>ERZ894229.1060-NODE-1060-length-14801-cov-23.2961_pt1 | contig 14801 bp, 16 predicted proteins | sample MGYA00380295_ERZ894229 | MGnify/ENA primary metagenome ERZ894229 (study PRJEB32331, sample SAMN06328479) | human gut metagenome | biome: human gut microbiome; feature: stool | host: Homo sapiens | collected 2014-09-17 ... | reverse complement strand
CAAGAATTTGCGTCAATAACTCAAAAAAGCACTTGACAAAACGCTTCATGGGGAACAGCGGAGGACATTAAGCCCTATATCGACCCCAAGTTTGACCAGAACATCCTCCTGACGCAGACCGAGCGCGTCATGGTGGGCCGCAACAAGAACCCCAAGTACAATATCAATAAAAATGTGCTGGTTATTGGCGGTTCCGGCTCCGGTAAGACACGATTTCATGTCAAACCGAACCTCATGCAAATGAACGCTTCATATATCGTAACTGATCCGAAAGGTACAGTAGTCGAGGAATGTGGTAAAATGCTCCAACGTGGTGGATATGAGATAAAAATACTCAATACCATCAACTTTAAGCAGTCTATGAGGTACAATCCTTTCAAGTACATCTACTGCGAAAACGACATTCTGAAGCTGGTCAACTGCATCATGGAAAACACCAAGGGCGAGGACAGCAAGGGCGGTGAAGATTTTTGGGCGAAGGCCGAAGCTCTGTACTATCAGGCCCTTATCGCCTACATCTGGTATGAGGCCCCGGAGGAAGAAAAGAACATGACCACGCTGTTGGAGATGTTAAACGCCTCAGAAGTTCGTGAAGATGATGAAACATTCAAAAATGCCGTTGATTTGATGTTTGAACAGTTGGAAAGCCGGGACCCGGACCATTTCGCCGTGCGGCAGTACAAAAAGTACAAAATGGCGGCGGGCAAAACAGCAAAGTCGATCTTGATTAGCTGCGGCGCAAGAATGGCACCATTTGACATTAAGGAAGTCCGCCAGCTTATGGAGGGTGACGATTTGGAACTGGACAAGATTGGGGACCGGAAAACGGCGCTGTTCTGCATCGTCTCCGATACCGACATGACCTTTAATTTCATATCGGCCATGGTGTATACGCAGATGTTCAACGTCCTGTGCGACAAGGCTTTGGAGAACGGCGGCGCGCTGAAAACGCACGTTACCTGCCTCCTGGACGAGTTTGCCAACCAGAAGATTCCCAACTTCCAGCACCTTATCAGCGTTATCCGAAGCCGTGAGATCTCCGCGCATATCATTGTGCAGACACAGAGCCAACTCAAGGCGGTATATAAGGACCACGCTGAAACCATTATCGGTAACTGCTCCTGTGTATTGTTCCTCGGAGGTAAGGAAAGAAGCACATTAAAGGAGATTTCCGAAACTTTAGGCAAAGAAACCATCGACCTTTTCAACACCTCTGACACCAGAGGGAGCCAGCGGAGCATGGGCGTCAACTACCAGAAATTGGGGAAAGATATGCCATACTTGTTCGTGAAGAGTTCAGTTGCCTTGAATTTATCATGAACAGGGACACGATCAACTGGATTCTGAAAAAACTGAATACAGGAGGTCGAACATGGAGCATTTACCAAAGAAAATCCATCAAAACGGCATCAACTACACGCTGGTAGGAGACTACTACATCCCCGATTTGAGGCTGCCGGAGGAAAGCCGCCCCATTGGGCGGTGGGGCCGGATGCACCAGGCGTTTCTACAAGAACACCGGCCCGGCCAGTACAATGCACTGCTTCTGTCGGGAAAACTCTGGACATATCTTGCTGACCTGAATGAACAGGCCGCTGACCGACTGGCGTGTATCGTCTCGCAGATGCAGGAGGCGGAGGGCGTCACCGAGGAACTGAAAGCCCGTGACCAGCTTGCATGGGTCGGGGACATGAACAGCATCCGCAGCCGGGCAGAGGAAATCATCCTGTCTGAAATGATTTTTGTCTGAGGGAGGTGAGCGCATGATTCTGGAAGAAATGTTTAACGGCAGATTTTATCCCTGTGAAACGGTGGTCGCTGATTCACCGAGGTTTAAGCAGGCAGTCAAGGCCAGTGCCGCCCTGATGGACACCTTATCGGAGCAATAGATAAGATAATTTGAAACCTATTACTTATAAGAAAAGTTGTTAATACAACTAATTTCTATAACAATAATAACATAAATTTTAAATAATTCCAATACATCAACTAGAATTTATAAAATTAGTGATATAATAATATTGGATGTGATTAATTGTGGAATATAAATTATTAGAAAAAGAAGATTTAGAATTAATGAAAGAAATCATCGAAGATGATGATATAGAATTTGATTTAGAAAAAATAAATGAATTTTATAATGATAAAAATGTTATTGGGTTTATTGCTAAAGCTGAAAATAAAATTGTAGGATTTGCTTATGGATATGATATTATTCATCCAAATGGAAAACATGCATATTTTATTTATTCTATTGGAATGTTACCAGACTATCAAGATAAAGGTTATGGAACTAAATTATTAGGATTTATTAAAGATTATATTAGTTCTAATGGATTCTTTGAAATGTTTGTTCTTACTGATAAAGGAAATCCTAGAGCGTGTCATGTATATGAAAAATTAGGTGGCAAAAATGATTTTGAAGATGAAATTTGCTATGTATATGATTTTGAAGGTGATGAAAAATGATAGATATTAAAAATGAGAATATAAGGGTTAGAACTTTAAATGATAATGATTTTCCATTAATGTTAAAATGGCTTACCGATGAAAGAGTATTAGAATTTTATGGTGGTAGAGATAAAAAATATACATTAGAAACTTTAAAAGAACATTATACAGAACCTTGGGAAGATGAAGTTATAAGAGTAATTATTGAATATAATGGTCAACCTATTGGTTATGGACAAATATATAAAATGTATGATGAACTATATGATGATTATCATTACCCTAGAAGTAATGATATTGTTTATGGTATGGACCAATTTATTGGTGAAGTTGATTATTGGAGCAAAGGCATAGGAACAAAATATACAAAAATGATTTTTGAATTCTTAAAAAAAGAAAGAAATGCAGATGCTGTAATATTGGACCCACACCAAGATAATCCAAGAGCAATTAGAATGTATCAAAAAGCAGGATTTAGAATTATTGAAGATTTACCAGAACACGAACTTCACGAAGGTAAAAAAGAAGATTGTTATTTAATGGAATATCGATATGATGATAATGAAACTAATGTTAAAGCAATAAAATATATAATTGAACATAGTTTTGATATCAAAATAACCTCTATTAAATTAATTGGTAATGGTAATGACTCGTTTGCTTATGAAGTTAATGATAATATGATTTTTAAATTTCCTAGACACGAAAAAGCAAATGAAAATTTATTAAAAGAAATTGAAATACTACAATATTTAGAAAATAAAACAACTTTTAATATACCTAAAGTTTTATATGTTAATAATGATAATTCAAATTATAAATATTGTATTGCTTGTTTTACAAAAATTAATGGTGTTTCTTTAAGTAAAGAAATATATGAAAGATTAACTGATGAAGAAAAAGATAAATTAGCACAAGATTTAGCAAGATTTTTAAAAGAACTACATAGTTCCAATTATAATAAATACCAAGTCGATACAATTGAGAATTACAAAAAAGATTATGCAAGATTAGTTGAATTAATTTTTGATAAATTAGATGATAATGAAAAAATGGTAATTAATAATATTTATAATAGCATTTTATCTAATGATGATATGCTAACAATAAATAAATCTCTTGTTCATAACGACTTTAGTTGTGGTAATATTTTATTTGATACTACAACAAATAGAATTTCAGGTATTATTGATTTTGGGGATTCTTGTGTTTCTGATACTGATAATGATTTTTATTGTTTATTAGAAGATTCAGATGAAGAATTAGGAAGATGTTTTGGTATAAAAGTTTTAAATTATTATGGTTATGACAACATTGAAAAAATGTTGAGAAAATCAGATTTTCACGAATTTTATTGGATGTTTGAAAAAATAATTTATGGTTATGAATATAATTATAATGATTGGATTACTGAAGGATTATCAGAGTTAAAAGAATATTGTGAAATAAGTATTAAAAATAAATAATATAGGTTGTGATAAAAATGGAGATTAAAAGCAAGAAATATATTAATGAGGGATTTAATAGTAAAGCATATATAATTAATGATGAGTATATACTTCTAGAAGGTGTAAATAAAAATTCCTATGATAATTATAAAAAGTATTCCGAAAGTCTTAATAAACTTGTTGATGTTAAATCACTTCAAATTCCTAATATCATTGAATTAATAGCGCCTAATAATGAGTTTCCAAATGGAGCTATGGTTTATAAAATGATTAAAGGTCATACATTTACAAAGTCATACATCGATAAAGTTGATAAAGAACAATTAGCAAAAAAACTTGCTGATTTTATGAATGAATTATATGAAGTTCCAGTAATCTTTGATAAAAAAATATATGTTGAACAAGAACTAAATAATGCAAAAATTAATTTAGAGTTGTTAAGAGAATATTTAGATGATGAAAAATATTCATTATTATTAAATTGGTATAATGAATATATTGAATATTTAAGTGAGTTTGATAATTATCATTTTATTCATGGTGATTTATGGTATGAGAATTATATATTAGATGATAATGATGAACTTACTGGAATTATAGATTTCGAAAACGCTAAATATGGAGATCCAGCATCCGATATATCAGCACTTTGTTATTTAGGTAATGAATTTATTAATTTATTTTTGAAATATTATAAAAATAGTGATAAAGATATAGAAAAAAGAATTAATATGTTTATTAAAGCAAGAGAAGTAATGAGTTTTGAAAATATGGTTAATAATTTTCCGGAAGAAATTAACGAACAAATTGAGAAAATAAAAAAAGTATTATAAATTAGTGATATAAATAACGTTTTTCGTAATAAGTAGCTATAAAAAGACAATGACTATAGTGATAAGTCATCGTCTTTTTGCTTTTTATTTGAATAAAATTCTTCAGCATATTCATCCATCTTATCATTAATATGTTTAGTTGCTTTTTCAATTTCTTTTTTATTAAATAGATTGAAACCTTTAAATCTACTTTCTTCTTTTCTTTTAACTTCAGGGTCATATTGTTGTTTAAAATGTTTTAAATCAATATTGCATTGATTAAATAATCTATCAATTATATTTTGAATAAACTCTGGTAATTTTTTAATAATTTTATTTAAATGATAAATGAGATAATCGTTCTTTTCTTTTAAATCATTATATCTAGTTTTATATTGATAATTCATAGATTTTAAATGTTCATTTTCTTCTTGTAATTTTTTGTTATCATCTAATAATTGATTTTTAGACTTAATAATAATTTTATTGTTAAGTTTTTTCTTTTTATCAATTTCATCAGTTATATCTTCTTTATCTTTATTGAGATTAATGATTTCTTTACTAATCGATTTTTTATTATCTTCTAAATCAGAAACTTCATTACGAAGATTATTTAATTCTTGTTTTAGTTCATTTGCTTTTTCATTAAACATTAATCTTTCGTAAGGTGTATAATCTTTATTTTTACCTTTTTGCTTTTCTTTAAGTTTAGAATCTAATTCATAAATATTATTAAATTCTTCAATACATTTTTCTCTCATTTTGTCTTGAATAATAACTAATGATTCTTTAGTAAATATTGATGTTTTACCAACTTGTTTTGATAAACCTGTTTTACAATTTTCTTTAACTGGAACACCAACAATATGAAGATGTGGAGAATGTTCATCAAAATGACAAGTCGCATTAGCTACATAAAAGCTTGGTACTATTTCTTTTAAATCATCAAGTTGTTTTTCAAATACATTAATCATTTTATATTTTTCTTCTAAATTTTTATTTTCCCAATAAGACATATCACCAAGTTCAATTATAATCTCACAAGCTAAATCGTGTTTATCATCATTAGATATTTTATTAAAGTAATTATCTATTTTTCTATCATCTCTTATTTGTTTATTATTATAAACTAACCTTGATTCTTCAAATAAATCTAAATATAATTCTTTTACATCTTTAACAATATCATTTGAACCTTTAATAGTTTTGATTAATTCTTGATTATTATTGTATTGTCTTAGATTATGATTATTTACTTTTCCTAAATGTTTAACATTTTGTATTGCATTGTTTCCTTTTGATGTTGTTCCTGATGTAGTGTTTTTTGCTTGTTGTCTTGCTTTAATAGTTTTATTGCTATCATTACCTAAATGAAATGAATAAGATAATTCCATATATTTGACACCTCCTTAAAGTGAATGTTCAAATGACACGAAAGTGGCTTTGTCATTATTCATAACTTCCTATATATCTTGTCATAAACAAGATATGGAAGCTAAGGTTTACCACCTTAGAAACCGTATTAATTTAAATACTATCGCCACTTTCATTTACTATCGTAAATAAAACGTGCCACGTTTTTAAATTAATTTTCTATATCAGGTATACATTCAAATATCTCTGGAATGTTTACCTTGATATCGTTTGGATTGTCTTTTGTAACAAACATTCCCATACCTAATATATCTTTACTATCATCATCTTTTTCAGTAGGGAATATTCTTACAACGACATCTCCTTTAAGAAGTGGTAACATTTTTAATTCTTCAGTTTTCTTATATAAAGTTCCTTTATAAAAACTGACATCATAACATTCGTTTAATCTCATTAAATGTCTATATACTTCTTTAAAAGGTAAGTATTCACTATAACGAACTTTACTATCAATACCAATCCCTTTAAATGAATGTGTTATTTTTCTTTTCCAATCAATATAACCTTTATCAAATAATTCTTTAAATTCTTTATAGAATGTAGTTCTAAAGTTAACTAGTTTAACTCTATATTTATTATTGACTAATTCTAGTTCTATCTCGTCAATATATCTCATGACTATATCAGCTTTATCATCTCTATCTAAATCATTCCAACTATCAGAGAAAGCATCATATAAAATTGGTAGTTTAACTTTATTGATAAAGTCCATATCTCGTTTAATTAAAATATCATCAATAGTTAAATTTAAATTACTTACTTGTTCATTTTCTAATAATTTCTTCTCTAGATTTTTAATTTTGTTTTCAATAATAGAAGTTTCTTCTTTATATTCTTCTTCAGTAAATAATTCATCAATATATGCTTTTCTAATTCTAACTTTTTTATTATTTAAATTAGTTATTTCTTTTTCATAATCTTCCTTTGGATTATGTATTTTATTTTGTAATACTGGTAAAAAGAATTCATTAACAACAGAATCATATTCAAATATATCTGATAACATTTCTTTAATAGAGTTTTCTATTTCGTGTTCTCTAATATTACCTCTACATTTTTCACATCTATAATAGTAATACCATCTATCAGATTTTATTTTATGAGAAGCACCACCAGCAAGTATTCTTCCGCATTTAGGACATTTTAATTTTTGTAAGAAAATATAAGTTTGACTTCTCATATAATTTCTTTGATTCTTTTTCTTTTGAACTTGGCAATTTTCCCATAGTTCTTTTGATATGATAGGTTCGACAACATTTTCAAAGTATCTAGGATTTTTAGTTGTCTTACCTTGAATATAATCTCCTTTATAAACAACATTAGATATTATTTTTAAAATACTGGTATCTTTCCAATTTGTTTTATCATATACTTTTTCTTCATTAAATATTTTAGCAATAGTATTATAAGTTAGTCCGTCATAATATAAATTGTATATTCTAATAACTATATCTTTTGTAAGTGAGTCAGGAACTAACTTTTTATCAACATGTTTATAACCAAGAGGAGCACGAGCTGGAATATGTCCTTTTTTAATTGCACCCTCTAAACCAATAATAGTTCTCTCTGACGTTCTTTCAATTTCATTTTGAGATACACTCATCATAATACGAGATACCATTTTACCATTTGCAGTAGTGGTATTTATATCATCATTAACAAAAGCAATATTAACATTATACTTTTCTAGATAATCCATTAATGTTTCCCAATCTCTTGTACTTCTTGTAATTCTATCTAATTTTAAGGCAATAATCATATTTATTTTACCTTGTCTACCATCTTCAAGCATTCTATCGTATTCAGGTCTTTTATTACCAGTTTTAGCGCTAATTCCAGCATCAGTATAATATTCTACTATTTTATAGTTATTAAACTTACAATAGGCTTCTAATCGTTCTTTTTGTTCTGGCAAACTAAATCCTTCACGTGCTTGATCTTCAGTAGAAACTCTCATATAGATTCCGCATAATTTCTTTTCTTCATTCATTAAATTATCAACTCCTTTTCAATTGTTTGGCACTTTAAATCTAAAAAGTTAAGTCTATTTCCAAAAAAAGAGGAGACAATAGTATTTAATAAAGTCTAAATACTACTGACTCCTCAAAAAAGTTATTATATAAATTTTCTTTCTTATGTATATATTTTATCATAAATGTTCCTCCATTTCTAGAGATGATACATCCTTTATTGGTTTTATATAATATCATTTTTTTATAAAAAGTCAATTCCTTAAGTAGGGAATAATAGTATTTAGTTTTGTTTTAAGTAATCTTCTAAATCAGATAACTTTATTTTATTACACAAGTTTTCAATAAATATCTCATTAGAATAATTAAAAGCAAGAAATGTTATATCATTAATTATTATTCTATGAGGTTCAACATAGGTTAAGTTAGTTCTATCGATTTTTCTTATACTACCATTTATGATTTTTAGAGTAGTATTTGAAAACTCACATATTAGTTCTAACTTCTTTTTTAATGATTCTTCAATAACTATTTCTTGCTTAATAATATTTACCATAGCAACCATCCTTTCTTTTATAGGATAGTCTTTGCATGACTTCCAAGCTAAATGTGGAGTTCGATACACAAAAAAACTAATCCATTTCTGAATTAGTTGTATTTAAGCCCGAAAAGTTCGAGCGTATTTCCTTATGGAGCGTCTGAGCAAAGAGGACTATGCACTGGTTGAAGAATTGCGGGAGCAGGTGGCAATCGCCCAGTGTGAGGAAAACGAAAGCCACTTCAAATATGGCTTTTCGGCGGGGCTGCTTGTTCAGCAGGAAGCCCATGCACAGGTATCGCAGAAAGACAAAGAATAGCATCTTCAATAATGGCTGTTCCCAAACTGGGAACAACCACCACAACAGAATACAGCTTCACGAAAGCCATTTGCCAATCAACCGGCGGATGGCTTTTTTGCCGCTCCCGGATATGGAAATTTTACTTCCGCTTACGTCTGGCCTTGCGGTTGGGCGGGATGGGGCTGGCCTTTCCTCTCATATTGTTGGGGTTTTTGAGCTGCTTGGACAGGCTCAGTATCCGCAGGAACGCCGAGAAGTCCTCCGAGGAAATCTTCTCAAAGGGTATCTGCAACTTATCGCAGAACTCGTGGATCAGCATTTCTGTATCGCTGCCCTGCCCTATGGCCTGCTCAAATTTTTCCTTCACATCATCCAGCGTGGGCTGCGGGTCGGCGGTGGTCTTGTCCTTGCGGTGTGCTTCCCGGATGTCCCGGACGATGCTGTCCAGATCATCGTGCATGACGTGGCTGTAAAAATCGCTTTCCTGCACCTGCCCCAGTTCCAGCGTCCGCATATAGAGGTCATCTTCTCCGGGTGCGTACTTGCTCATGACGGTCTGCCGGGTGGCCTCCAACACCAGATTCATCTGCTCCACCCGCATATTGGCGATCTGGTCGATGCAGATTTCCATATCTATCATCAGCCGCCGGAAATTCGGGTGGGTAGCCAGTTCGCAGAGAAGCCGGTTGTTGATTTTGCCGCTGCTCAAAAGTTCCACCATATCATCACTCAGATGCAGAGATTGAAGTTCTGTGTTTGGGTGATTTTTATTTTCCGTCAGCCCCATCAGATAGTCGGTGGACACGCCGTAAAAGTCCGCCAGCGTTGCAATCGCAAACGGGCTGATGTCCTTGTAGTCATCGGTTTCGTATTTTCCCAGCGCGGATTTAGACAGGCCGGTCTGCTCCGCCAGTTGTTCCAGCGTCAGGTGCTTATCTACCACCCGCAGGTCTTTGAGCCGCTCCGGGATTGTCAGCTTTGCGTACATCCAAAGCCCCCTCTCTCGTTATCGTTTTTCAGTGATTACACCCATTATAGCACGATTCCATAAGCGTGGAAATATGCGGATTTCAAGCGTTTTTCCGACGTTTTGGATATACGGGAAAGGGCCTCTTTTTTCGGTAAACTGGTTCTTGCAGACAGGCACAGAACCTTGAAAATCGAATGACCGGCTGCAAGGGGTATGGCCTCCGGGGAAGTGACGCCAGGACAGAAATCGAGCGCACCAAAGAGGCCGATACGCCGGGAGAAATTCCGGGCAGGAGCGGCTTGCAGGCAGACCGGCAGACAGAAACAAGTTTATCAATCATGCGGGGCGCATGGCTCCGCAGCAAAGAAACGGAGGAAATCATTATGACACTGAGTATGAAAGAAAAGAAGATTCTCTACGCTTACGGCTGTCCCAGCCACCACAATACGGTGACACGGCTGAAATGGCTGACGGCACTGACGGTTGACCCGGAGGCCAAACGCCGGATGCTGGGGCTGGCCCGGAAGGTGGAGACTGAGGTGGGCGAAAACTGGCACGAGGATTTTTACCACCATCTGCGGATGGAGATGGACGAGTACCGCCGCCTCAAGCGCAGCCTGCGTGTGCTGAAATCTTACACTGATTATGAGGAGGATCTGTATGAGGAAGCTGTCTAAGTATGAGAAAGAAACCATTATCAACTGGAACGAGGCGGAAAACCTTGCCAGCGTCTACACCTTCAACGCCAGCTTGAAGCGCAGGCTGGCGGATTTCAGCCGGAAGTACCCGCTGCTGTGCCGGTTGGAGCGTAGCACGCCGGAGGGCAGCGTGACCTATGTGCTGGATAAGTCCCGGCTGTCGATCCGGCTGGTGCCGCCGTACAGCGAGGAACGGAAAGCCGCTGCCAGCGCCTACGCCAGAGAGCATGGCTTTCAGGTGGTGACGGCAGAAGAAAAAATCGCCTGAAATCGGGGCGATTACGGTCAAAATGCCGGGCCTGCACCCGGCGTTTTGACCGTCAATCCCCGCAGGCGTATTCCGTATCCACTTCCCGCTGATGGGCGTACTGTGTGGATGCGGAGCCGGTGAAACTGGCGGAAACCGCTTCTGCGGTGGAAGCCAGCTTCGCCGGGCGGGAGTACAGAGGGCGGCAAGCCCTTTGTGGCGGGGTGCAGGGGCGGCAGCGCACTGCTGGGGTCAAGGGGCAACGCCCATTGGCAGGTTAAGGGCGGCAGCCATTATCGGGTCAAGGACGAAGTGCCTTGGCGGGTTGAGGGCAGCCGCCCCATCGGGTCAAGGGTGAAACGCCTTGCCCAGGGAGAGTTGATGCCTGCGTCAACTCGTACTGGGTATATTACCTGACGCAAAATTCGCAGGATTTGCGGCTTCGCCGCCCCTTCCCCGGCCCCGCAGCATCTTCGCAGGAAGGAGGAAATCTGTTTGAAACTGACACGACACAATGGGCGCTCCGGCAGGCATGGCACCTACAATCCCCGCCACAATGACCGCCGGTTCGATGTGGAGAACAGCGAACACATTGACGCAGAACGGGCAAGGCAAAATGTCTACTGGGACTGCTACCGGGGCTTTACCACCCATGAGTTCCGGGAGAACCCGGAGCAGCCGGATTTCAGCTTTGAAGAAATTGAGCGGATGTACTACTACGAGCATTACGGCGGCCATGTGGAGGCCCAGAACGCCCGGAATGAGAAAACCCGGCACACCGAGCGCAACCGCACCGTGGAGGACTTGCTGAAAAACAACAAGACCTGCCCGGAGGAAAGCATCTACCAGATTGGCACGATGGGAGAATCCGTCCCGCCGGACACGCTCTTTTCCATCGTCAATGAGTTTTATGAGGAATTTGAGCGCCGCTTCGGTTCCCATATCCACATCCTGGACTGGGCGCTCCATCTGGACGAGGGGACGCCCCACATCCATGAGCGGCACGTCTTTGACTGTGAGAACCGCTACGGGGAACTGTGTCCCCAGCAGGAAAAGGCGCTGGAAGAACTGGGCATCCCTCTCCCAAACCCTGAGAAGCCCAAAGGCCGGAACAACAACCGCAAGCAGACCTTTGATGCGGTTTGCCGGACGATTCTGTTTGACATCGCCAGACGGCATGGGCTACATCTGGATCAGGAGCCGTCCTACGGCGGGCGGGACTATCTGGAAAAACAGGATTATATCCTGATGAAACAGAAGGAGCAACTGGCGGCGCAGGAGCAGAAGCTGGAAGAACTGACGCTCAAAATTGAGGACGTGGAGACACTGTTAGATGATGTTTCCGATGCGGCCTATGACAAGGCGGTGGAGGTGGTGACCGATACCGTCCGGCAGGAGACGCACAAGGAAGATATTCGTCTGGTGGAGGAATCGAAAAAATGGGTGCTTTCGCCGGAGCGCAAAGCTCCAAAGAAGGAACGTGAGTATGCCGCTGAGCGTCTGGATGGGGTCATTACCAAAATCAAAAACGCCATGCAGCACGCTCTGGCGAAAATCCAGCGGACGCTGATGCAGCCGGAAGTCAAGCAAGCCGGGAAGGAGCAGGTCAAGAAGAAAGCCAAAGAATCCATTATGGATATTCTGGCAAAGGCAAAAATTAACGCTGACCGGGATAACCGGGAGCGTTGGGAACGTGAGGGGCGAATCGCCCCGACCAAAAAGAACGATATAGAGTTGTAAGGCATCTGATTTTCTGTGAAAACCGGATGCCTTTTTCTCTGTCTGGAGGTGAGAAAATCGAATGTGTTTGAAGCGGTGAAGCAGGCTGTCCCCACAAGGCAGGCTGCGGAATCTTACGGAATACAGGTTGGCAGGAACGGGATGACCTGCTGTCCCTTCCATGATGACAAACATCCCAGCATGAAGGTTGACCGCCGGTTCCACTGCTTCGGCTGTCAGGCGGACGGGGATGTGATTGATTTTACCGCCCGTTTGTTCGGGCTGAACAAGAAAGAAGCGGCCTTGAAGCTGGCGGAGGATTTCTCGGTCAGCTTTGACGCCAAAGGCCATGACCCGCCCCGCAGGAGGCCGGTCAAGCGGAAAATCAGCGAGGAATTGCGCTACCGGCAGGCGGAGCAGAAATGTTTCCGGGTGCTGTGCGATTACCTGCACCTGCTGGAACGCTGGGAACAGGAATATGCCCCGCAGACGCCGGAGGAAACATGGAACCCGCTGTTTGTGGAGGCACTGCAAAAGAAACCGTACACAGAGTATCTGCTGGATATTCTGCTGTCCGGCAGCATGGAGGAACGGGCCTGCGTGGTCGCTGAATACGGAAAAGAGGTGAGGAAGATTGAGCAGCGAATATCAGAGTTTACCGCCAGCCACCCGGCAGGCCGCCATGAGCGCAGCCGAAGCCTTAGCGCCGGAGCAGAGCGTTGACGAGGTTCGGGAAAGCCTCTCCGTCACGGAGAAGGGCCAGCCCGCCAACACCATCGGCAACTGCCGGACGGTGTTCTGCCATGACCCGCTGCTGCGGGACGCCATCCGGCTGAACCTCCTGACTGACCGGGTGGACATCGTGCGGGATTTGGGCTGGCGCAGGAACACCAGCGCCCTGACGGATACGGACGTGAAGTATCTGCTTCTCTATTTTGAGCAGAACTACGGCCTGACCAGCGAGAAGAAAATGACGGCGGCCCTGTCCATCGTGGCGAATGAGAACTGCTACCATCCCATACAGGACGTGCTGAACGGCCTTGTCTGGGACGGGACGCCCCGCATCCGCTCCTGTCTCCATCACTTCTTAGGTGCGGAGGTCAGCGACTATGTGGAGGAAATGCTGAAACACTTCCTGCTGGGCGCTATTCGGCGGGTGTTTTCTCCCGGCTCCAAATATGAGGAAATGCTTTGTCTGGTGGGCGGACAGGGGGCTGGCAAGTCCAGTTTCTTCCGTCTGCTGGCGATCCGGGACGAGTGGTTCAGTGATGACCTGAAAAAGCTGGACGATGACCGGGTATTTTTGAAGCTGCAAGGACACTGGATCATCGAAATGTCGGAGATGCTGGCTACCAGCAGCGCCAAAAGCATTGAGGAAATCCGTTCATTTATCAGCCGCCAGAAAGAAACCTACCGCACACCCTATGAGGCCCAGCCCAAAGACCGGCTGCGGCAGTGCGTGTTCGGCGGTTCTTCCAACACGCTGGACTTCCTGCCCCTTGACCGGGCCGGGAACCGGCGTTTCCTTCCCATCATGATTTACCCGGAGAATGCAGAGGTTCACATTTTGGAGGACGAGGACGCTTCCAGAGCCTATCTGTTGCAGGTCTGGGCGGAGGCCATGACGGTTTACCGCAGCGGGAAGTATTCCATGAAATTCAGCAAGTCCATCCAGCGGCAGCTTGTGGAGGTGCAGAAGGATTTCATGCCGGAGGACACGGAGGCCGGGCAGATACAGGGCTTTCTGGAACACTACACCGGCAGCATGGTCTGCTCCAAACAGCTTTTCAAGGAGGCACTGGGGCACACCTATGACGAGCCGAAGCGGTGGCAGCTTCACAATATCAACGAAATCATGAACACGGTGGTGACGGGCTGGAAGCCATTCTCCAATCCGAGGATGTTCGCCGGATACGGCAGGCAGAAGGGCTGGGAACGGGACGTTTCCGGCAATGAACTGTCCGGCAACGAAGATGGATTTGTGGAGCTGACCGAGGAAGAATGCCGCCAACTGGAGCTTCCAAAGGAGTGGATCGCCTGAAAATGGCGGTCTGTTGCCGGGATGGTTGTCACTTGGTTGCCGGGTTCGTTGCCGGGGATTTCCCTGTCTGGATGCGGGAAAAGCCTGTAAATAAGGCATTTTCTAATATCTATTTTTTCTCCGGCAACGAAAGCAACGAGATTTTTCAAGAAAATTCACAAAGTAAGATTTA
>ERZ894229.1058-NODE-1058-length-14818-cov-29.4447_pt1 | contig 14818 bp, 19 predicted proteins | sample MGYA00380295_ERZ894229 | MGnify/ENA primary metagenome ERZ894229 (study PRJEB32331, sample SAMN06328479) | human gut metagenome | biome: human gut microbiome; feature: stool | host: Homo sapiens | collected 2014-09-17 ... | reverse complement strand
CAGCAGCTTCACGATCCGCTCCCGGTTCTTTGCGGTTTTCATGAAGGTGGGCAGATGATCGGCCTGCGTTTTTTCACAATGCCCGGCGGCTTTTCCCGCAGACCGGCACTGAGATAATCAATCAGATAGGCAAGGTGCTCCCGGTTGAGAGCCCAGACCGGCTTTCCCTGAAAAGAGGTCAGAAACCACAGTTCCAGACCGAACCAGGGTTCCTTTCCATCCAAGATCTCCGCACCATAGAAGAAATATTTCTGCGCCGTCCTCTGCACCTTGCCCGACATGATTGCCCCGCAATAGGGGCAGGCCACATTATGCACGTCATAGCGGTATGCCGTCCGGTTCCGGGCCATCTGGTGGCCGCAGCTTAAGCATCGGAAACAGGCGCTGCCCTTATCCCCCGTTACCACGCCCGGGCCATGGCATTTGGGGCATTTTACCTGAATGCCGGAGGTAAGGGCGCTGTAGGTAAAATAGTGTTCATCGACAACCCGGCTCATACGGCCGCACACTTCTTTCTTTCTAAGGCCCGGCTGTCAGTTGCCCCCGGTCCGCTCCTGCCTGCATTTTCAGCACAGGCCATCATAGCCCGAGGGAGTCCCACAACCGGGACTGGTATACTTTAACTTCATGTGCATTGACTTCTTCCAGATAATATGAAAAAGCTCCGCGCCGCACTGTTATAAAGACAGGCTGACGCAGAGCGTGAAAAAACGTTGAGGGAGCTGCTATCTGCGGCTTCAACTGTTTTCTATGGGAATGCATTCCGGCAATAGCATTCAAAATGAAATGAACTGCAAAATTTATCTTCCCCACTGCGCTAACCACGGCGCAACCGCACTGGTATCGTTGGCCCGGAGTCCGGAAGGAACCTCTGCATTCGGACACACTTCCCGGATATCGGAAACACTGGCTCCAATCCCGGTGCTTCCGCTGGTGCAGAACAAAACCAGCGTCTTTCCGGAAAAGTCATAGCACTCCAGGAACGTAAACACCGGCATGGGCGCTGTCCCGTACCAGATCGGTACCCCAAGAACACCTCATCGTAGCTCTCCATGTTTTCCACATGCTCCGCCAGCTCCGGTTCAGAAAATTGTGCGCCAGGAACAAAAGAAGCATCCCCGCTCCGGCCCACTCGTGGGCGCTCTCTCCCCAGAGCTGATAGCCCATTAAAAACAGCAGGCCCAGCGTCATCATTCCGTCAACGATCATTTTTGCGGCGGCACCCGGCTTCATTTTCTCCCTCCGTTTCACCGCCAAAAAACTACACCATGGGATTTTCCCAGGAACCTCTTGTGTCCACATTTGCCTCTTTTGCTAGACGTTCCAGCTGCTCCATCTCACCGGCGTCCAGCGCGATCTGCGCCGCGCTGGCTGCCTTCCGGAAGCGGATGCTTCGTATTGTATTTGCCGCTTAAAGCTCCCTGCTCCAGCACCATGTGCCAAGCGCAATATTCGGGAATGTTTTCGTATTTTCTATAAATAAAAATCTCCTTTCACTGCCAGCTTGTTTTTATTGCCGTTCTCTCCCCAGCGTCATGCATTTTGCCGCAGGATCGCCGGTTTTCAGATAGGTGTAACCGGGCATTTCAAAGAGAACCGGCTTGAAAACGCCATAGTCGATTGTTCCATCTTCACTCAGAATGCTCTCCTCCGCATAGGTGTGGTCGATTTTCAGGATGAAATTGTCAAATCCCTTCGTCTCATAGATATCCTCCACCGTGCACTCCATGGAGAGCTTCGCCTCGTCGATCAGCGGCGCGCCGCTCTGTCCCATGGAACAGGCGAACACCCCGGATTTATCCGTTTTGTTTCCGCTGACGCAGCCCACATAATCTGCTTTCGCAAGCAGCGCCTCGTCCACGATATTGACCGAGAGCTTCCTGCTTTCATAGATCCCCTGGTTGGTATAGTGGGGCTTTGCAAGACTGACCATGATGCGGTCGTGTCCCATAATTCCCACATGCCCCACCAGCACCCAGTTGGGTTTTCCGTTTACCACGGCGCCCACCACCGTCAGCGGCGTGGGATAGAGTGCCAGTACACTGCCTAAATCTTTTTTCATGATAATGCCTCCTGTGATTTATTTGTTTTTTGCTGTCCTGCCTTTTGTATCTTGTAGCGCAGATAATCGAGGCGGTCCAGCTGCGCCTGCTTAAAATGGATTTCATCCAGCGTGCTGTCCCGGTGCCGTCTAATGATCTCCAGCCGCTCCTGTTCCGTATTATCCCCTTCCAGCAGAAGCCGCATATAGTTTTCCACCTCGTCGTTTGTGAAGCCCACATCGTGCAGCGTCATAATGGTGCTCAGACGGCTGATATCCTCGTCGTCATACTGCCACACTCCCATCACCTTTTTTACTGCCCCGCACAGTCCCCAGCTCTCATACTCCCGCAGGATTTCGATGGGGATATTGTAGCGCTCGCTCGCCTCATGAATCGTCATCGCTGTCTCCTCAACTCTCCTGAAATACAGTTCCTGTGAAACAAAAAATAAAGGTGCTCCCTTCGGAACACCTTTATTGTAATGCAGTTTGATTCTTATGTAAAATACTTATATCTTATCTCAAGAAATACCTTTTAAGTATTTCGCAGCAAACTCGATAAATGCCTCCGTCGCCGGGGAAAAGATGGCGTCCTTTTTCCAGACCAGGGCCGTGCGCGACTCAATGACCGGATCGAGTGGAATAAACCGGAGGTTTTCATAGGTGCAGTTTAGCTGAATGCAGAGCACCGCGCCCATCCCGCTCTCCACCAGCATGGCCTCGTTATAGAGGAGGTTTCCCACCGCCGCGATCTCCAGTTTCCCATACAGCTCCCCAAACCAGGTCAGAAGTTCCCCCTGAAAGTCCCTGGACGCAGTTACCAGCGGTATTCCCAGAAGATCTTCGGCGCAGATCTGCTCCTTCCCGGCCAGCGCGGAGTCCTTCCGGACCAGGATTCCCCACGTCTCTTTTACCGGCATAGAGATAAATTCGTATTTGCGGATATCCACCGGCTCGCCCATGACGCCCAGATCCAGGTGCCCGCGCCCGATATAATCTTTAATATTATCCGCGTTGCCGCTGTATATCCGAAACTGCACCAGGGGATGTTTCTCACGAAACGCCACCATGGCCTTTGCCAGCGCACTGGTGCTCTTAAACTCTCCGCTGCCGATGGTAATTTCACCCGCCAGCTGCGCATCCTTATGGAGGAAATCCCGCTTCGTCTTGTCCGCCAGGGAGAGAAGCTCCTGCGCGCGGCGCTTCAAGAGCAGGCCGTCCTCCGTGAGAACCACATTGTGATTGCTGCGGACAAACAGCGTGACACCCAGCTCCTCCTCCAGCTGCATCATCTGGCGCGACAGCGCCGGCTGGCTGATGTGAAGCACCCGGGCCGCCTTTGTGATATTCTCCTCTCTGGCGACCGCCAGGAAATAGTTTAATACGCGAAGTTCCATTGTTTTTCTCTCTCCCGTTCTGCATCGGCATGTTTCAATCTTTTCACTTTATTATATCGTAATATTTTATGACATACAAGCTTCCCGGAGAGCAGGAAGAAGTTCGTCCAAACGTCCGTCAAGTCCAAAGGATTTCTCTTTAATATCCTCTGCAATATACACCTCGCCCAGATTGATCGTCACATAGGAGGCATTCGTTTCTTTCGCCACCAGGCGCATCAGCGGTGCTTTGATGAGCTGATTGCGCCAGCCGATCCCCAGCTCCAGCACCACCAGATTTTTGCCATGGCAGCGTGACAGAAATGCCTGGAACCGGTCCTGGGCGCCTGCATCCGGGATCATGTACTGCCCCGCTCCCATGTGGATTTCCATGGGGCCGCCGCACTGAGGGCATCGGGGTACAAGTTCAGCGGGGATTTTTCCATCACGCTCCGCAGCTGCCAGCTTTTCTGCCAGCTCAAGACTGGGATAACGGGTTTCATGGCAGCGGCCGGCACATTGCATGGTCAGCCAGTTTCCTTCGATTTCATAGATTTTCTCCGGGTCAAATCCACAGAGTTCAAAATGGCACTCCCCATTGGAGGTGACAATAAAGCAGTCCTTTTCGCCCACAATCGCCTTCAAATCCTCCATCACCGGGGTAGGCCGGTATTGTCCGCAATAGCGGTGGATCAGCCGCGCCCAGAAGGCCCACTTTTCCTCCTCGCCGGGCCAGCGGGCCGTCATTCCATGAAGAATACAGCGCAGGCCATATCGTCGCTTAAAATCTCCAAACAATTCCTCAAAGGCCGCATTGTCTGCGAACAGATGTAATCCTTCGGTGATGGACAGGCCGTTGCTGGCTCCGATTAAAATTGCGTCCGCCCCCTTTATTTTCTCCACAATCGGGTTCCAATTTACCATAATATCTCACTCCTTCCGCTTATTTTTCATCAGGCGATCCGTAAATTTCTCAGCTCAGCTAACATTTCCGCCAGATCCCCCTGAATATACATGCCCCGCTGCCGCAAATGCTCTGGCACATGGGATGCCTCCCGATTAAGACAGGCATAAAACACATTCTCATTTCTGGCTGTCAGCTCCCAGAAAGGCAGCTTAATGATACTGGGCGTCATCTCGCCCACACCAAGCTCCAGCAGCAGAACCTTTTGATCCGGCTGTTCCACCAGCCAGTGCCGCAGAAAGGCATGGTAACGGTCAAGACTTTCCTTCCAGAACCTCCCCTCCAGAAAAGTATCATCCCGCACCCATGGCACCAGCATCCGTCCGCAGTCCCGGCAGCGCGGGACTGCCTCTTCCGGCAGGCGCACTCCCTCAAGGCGGCGGGTCAGCTCCTCAACTAATTTCCTGTTTTCCCAGATAGCATCCCGGCAGGGCTGGCTGCATTGGCAAAATCCGAAGTCCCCTTGAAACGCGCAGATCTGTTCGTCAGAAAACACCCGGAAAAATTGCCGGTCCACGTTGGTGGTCAGGACAAACACGGGTTTGTCAGCTATGACGGATTGGAGATCCAAATAAGGCTGTCCGGTGGGGGCCTCCCACATAAAGCGGATATACTGACTGTAATATCCCCATTGCTCCCCATAGCTGGAAAAGCAGTGGTAGAAACCGGCCAGCGGAGAGGTGAAACCGTAATGCTCCCGGAACAAAGCCAGCCCTTCCGACAGCGCCGGCGACCAGTGATAGTGATCATAGCCTGCCGCGCTGGACAGGCCGGAACCGCCGCCAATCACAATCGCATCTGCCTGATTGATTTTTTCATTTAGCTCATAGAGCAATGCCTGCATACCAACTCTCACTGTCTTTTCTCTCCATTTTCCATCGTTTCTTTCGCATCCCGCAGGACTTTGGCAATATCAGCCACAATGACCATGCCTTTATCCTCCAGCTGTCTGGGCAGGAAGTCATACTTGTCATTGACGGCGATATACCGGGCGCGAGGGAGACTGAGGGTCAAATTCCAGAAGGGCTCCTGGATGAACATAGGCGTCATGCGGCCCACGCCAAATTCCAGAAATAGAATCTTTTTTTCTTTATGCTCCAACACATAATGGGAGATTTTTTCGTACTGCTCATCATATTTTTTGCCTTGAAGGAAATTGCCGTATCCCCGGACCCAGGGAAAGGCCTCTCCGCCGCAGTGGGGGCAGCGTGGGATCATCGTTTTCGGGATGGAAGTACCTTCCCCCATAGCATCCATCATTTCCGCTACCGGTTTCACGGCGTCCCATGTATCATCGGTGCAGCAGGCGGCACACTGGAAAAACCGGTGGTCCCCCTGAATCTCCGCCACTTTACTCTCCGGGTAGAGCTTAACGAACTGGGTATCCTGATTGGTGGTAAGGACAAAAAAATCCTTCCCTTTCAACATCGCATCCAGATTCAGATATGGCTCCCGTATCGGCGCAGTCTGCGTAGTGTGAAGAAAGGTGGCAAGATACCCCCAGAACTCCGCCCGGTCGTCCCACTGGCGGAACATTCCGTCAAAGGCTCCCTTGAAACCATATTTCTCCGCATACTTACCGAAATACTTTCGGTAGGAGGCATTATCCTCGTAATAAAAATCTCCTCCACCGGCAGCAGACAAGCCGGAAGCTCCGCCTACCACAACGCAGTCGGCATCCCTGATCTCCTGAACCAGCCGGCTGATCTGCTCTTTGTAAGACTGCGGCTTTTTATCCGTCAGCTCATAAGGTATGCGCCCGGAAGCGTATAGACCGTAATAACGCTGATAATTCATTTGCGTCTGTGTGACCAGTTCTTCATAAAGGCTCATTATTGCTATTCCTTTCTCTTGTTGTTATTTTTATTTTTACTTCAATTTATCATAACATCGGCTTGCGTCGCTGTCAATATGCTGTTATAATAAAATTAACAACGAAAAGACAAGAAAGGGGATAGGCTATGAAATACCCTACCAAACTCAGCGACGCCGTCCATATTCTGGCATTTATCGCCCTGCATCCGAATTGCAGCCTGACAAGTGAAAAGATTGCCGAGAGTGTCCAGACCAACGCTGGTTATGTCCGCCAGCTTATGTCTGCTCTGCGCCGGGGCGGACTGCTTTTAAGTGTAAAAGGCCATCCCCGTCCCAGTCTGGCGAAAACACCCGGTCAAATTACATTGCTGGACGTGTACCGGGCCGTGGAGGGCGGCAAACCTCTGCTTCATCAGGATACGCACACCAATCCCGCCTGCGGTGTGGGCATGAACATCCAGCTGGTCCTGCGGGACTGCTATGATCTGGTACAGCAGCAGGCAGAAGAAGCCATGCGCAGTATTACACTCCAGGAAATACTGGATCGCTATACCGAAAAACTCTCCCGATCAGGGTAAAAATCTTTTTAAAAAGGAAAGACAGGGAACTTCCTGTGCAACAAAAAATGAAGGTGCTCCCTTCGGAACACCTTTATTTTTTTAAACCGTCTAATCAATGAAATTCGTACGGACTTCTTCCTCATAATAAGGTCGTTCTACCCCGGCCGCATCTCCAGCCTCAATACACTTTAAAAGCCATGCCATATTTCTGGCTAACGTCCGCATGGTCTGCAGCCCTTCCACGTCCTTCTTTACATCCTCCGGCGTAAAACCGTGAACCTGATTCCAATATTGAGAAGCTACCAATGGCATATTGGTTACCGTAAAATACTTATAATTCTGTATCAACTTCCAGCTGGTGCAGGGTATCTATCACTTCCTGCAAAGCCGTATAGGTACATCCATGCTCATTGGGGCTTCCGTTGATCAACAATACTTTACTCATCTTATGCCTCCTGTATCAGATATTCTTTTTCCCCGGTTTAATACCAGTCATGCTTTTCATTCCGGTCAAGACCATTGATTCTCTCCATTTCATCATCCGTCAGTTCAAAATCAAAAAGCTCTGTATTTTCCTGGATATGGTCCGGATTGCTGGAGCCAGGTATTACCACAACCCCTTTTTGCAGATTCCAGCGAAGGATAACCTGCGCAGACGATTTACCATGAACACCGGCAATCTCTGAAATAACAGGATCTCCCAATAATTCCGCCGTGTGCCCACGGCCGCCAAGAGGATACCATCCCTGGACAACGATCCCTTTCTCCTGGATATATGGGATTACATCATTTTCCTGGTAGTAAGGGTGAATTTCATTTTGCACCAGCGCAGGGGGAATCGTCACTTGCGGCAGAAACTCCTCTAATTCCTCCACATACCAGTTAGAAAGACCGATGGAACGTACCGTGCCTTCCTCAACCGCTTTTTCCATGGCGTGGTATGCCTCCACATCTCCTGTCCCTGGATGATGGAGCAGCAGCATATCGATATAACCGATATCCAGGTTTTGAAGCGCTTCCTCAATCGCCGTCTCCGGATTGGAAAATTGATTCGGATAGAGCTTCGTAATTACGAAAATCTCCTCTCTTGGCACTCCGGAATTCCGGATTGCCTCGCCAATCTCCTTTTCATTCCCATAAGCATGGGCTGTATCGATCAGGCGCACACCGCGATTTAACGCTGCCGTTACCGAATTTCTGCATACATCGTCGTGAAGACTGTAGGTTCCAAGTCCATAAATTGGCATTTCATGTCCGCTGTTTAACATCACGGTTCTCGTTTCAAAATTAAAAGCATCAGCCCCATTTGCCGCAGCTTCTTTCTCCATATTTCCCGTTTCGCTAAACGCCCCATAAGACGAAAATCCAACGATCAGCAAAACGATCCCGAACAGAATGACTGCTGTTCTTCCCCGTATCTTCATCTGCCCGTACTCCCTTCTCCAATCTCAATCAGCTCATATTCACAGCTGACCGGCATATTTTTCAGTGCGCTTCCAGATCCAGCACCTTTTATATATATTCTAATCTTCCGGGTTCAGAATATCAAATAGCCATTTAGAATATAGAAACATGCCTTTTCAGAATGGTTTGACCGTCCTATCTGCCGTTTTAAAAGATATACCGTCCATCTTGATTCCTAAAAAGAGAGGTTCCGTATAATTTTTCTCATATTCTCGATGATATCCTCATAAGCCACAAAGTCCTCTGTAAAATAGCTGGTGATAGACTGATAGTCTTCTTCATAAAAGGAATTATCACAAAACTCTGTAATGATGGCAGATACATCTATTCCTTCTTTTGCAGATGGACACACTGTCATTTGAGCCCGATGCACCCGAACCTCTTTAACCAATGAGGCAAACTGATCGTCAAACTCAATGAGTGGGGTAAGCTTGTAAATATCATAGAGATGGCGGGAGTATCTCTTTGATTTTCCCTGTATATAATAATCACAAAGAGCAAAAATCTTATCAATATAAGTTCTTTCCAGTGACTGCAGATTCATTGAAAATCTGTCAAGAAAGAATTGTTCTGCCACATCTGTTCGATTTCGTTTTTCCAGATAATCCCCAATATAATTATGTATTTCTACGGACTGTGTCGGGAATGCATATGACCCCAATGCTGTTTCCAGCTTTATATGCTGCGGCAGTCTTTCATCTTCCAGTTCAAATACAGAGGTATATGAAAAGAAATAAACGTTATAGTCCCTGTCGCTCTGGGTTTCATTCCAGTTTGCAATCGGCATTTCCAGTTCTTCGCTTATTTCTTTTAAAACAACATTCTTAAGTTTTTTCCTTCTGCTCTCTCCTATATGTTCTTTGAAAGTGATATCAATATCCTCTGAAAAACGATTGATTACATGAAATCCCTTGGATAAAGAAGTTCCTCCTTTAAATACACACAGCTCAAGCTGCTCCGCCAATAATCTAAGGATCAGTGTAACATAGTAGTCTTTTTCTACCACTATAGCTGATCTCCCACTTTGCTCCGCCGTCTGCTCTACTATATCTCTGAACATTTCTCTATCCTTATGAAGATACATACTCTACCTCCGTTTCATATATCGCTTTATATACCTTAAGTGGATAATTTATAATAAACCTGTCAATTTTTTTCTTTGTAATTCCATTTCTTCTGGCATATTCTGTTAAAATCCTTCCACATTCTTCCGGCTCCATCTCTGTGCATTTCTCAATATCCTTCAGACAGTCAAGAAACTGCAGCACTGATGCATTTTCTTCCGTCACTTCCACCACCGGTCTTCTGATAATGTATTGCCTGTTTTTAATCGTCATTTTCCTCACCAATGCTGGAGCAAAATTGCTGTTTATCTCTTGAATAAACGGAACCTGCGTGGATAAGCCTATGCGGTTTGCCAATGTATAGCCGGAATAGTAGCCCACCCGCCTGCCCCTGCGCAGGATATACTTATGAACAGCTACTGTATCCGGGGACAGAGACATCCGCTTGCCGAAAATATCCACCTTAGGGAAATAGTATACTCCCGGCTCAAATCGGCATATGATTCCGCTGTCAGTAAGTTTTTTTAAATGATATCTAAGATTTTCTTCTGTCATCCCTGGGATACCAATATCTCCAGTAAAAATAGGTTCTCCTGGAATATAATTTTCTTTCAAATATTGATATAGCATAGCCGCTTTCCTTTCAATATATAAACTATTTATTTACTTATCGTTAGTATACTTGAAATTATTTTCTCTGTCAATTATATATGGTTTATTCATATTGTTTCCATCTACATTACTGTCTAGCCGCGTCAGCTGCATCATCTGGTGCGGCAGGGCTGGCTGATATGAAGCGCCTGAGCGCAGTCCCCTTGCCCACTGATGATACCGTTTCATTTAAACAAAAAGGGATCAGCCAACCATCTGACTGATCCCTTTTCAACTAAACGATCTCCATAACCTCGTATCCGATGCCTTCCACCGCTTCCCTCAGCACATCCTCTGAGATCTCACGGTCGCAGGATACCACGGCGGTGCCCGCGGACAGCTTCACCTCCGCGCTGACGCCGTCGATCTGGTTCAAGATTCTCGTCACATTGGCCACGCAGTGCTCGCAGGTCATTCCCTCGATCTTCATGGTTTTCTTTGCGATCACCGGGCCGCTTAACTTCTTTTTCCTGATTTTCGGCACGGCGCATGCGCCGCCGGACGGGCAGCCGATGCATTTGACGCCGCTTTTCTTCGCTCTGACCATGTAGGCAACCGCGCCCCCGACCAGAACCGCCAGAATAATAACTACAATCACATTTGCCATAATTTCTCCGATTAGTTCGTATGTAAGCTGTACTCAGCTGCGAACTCCGCGTCGGACTTGCGGATTCTCCAGATGATGATGCCCACGAACGCCAGAACCGCGATCAGACCCGGAACGAAGGCCGTTCCAAGAGAGCCTGTGGTGGCCAGGGTACCGATCTGGTAAACCAGGAACGCCACGGTGTAGCCGGTTCCCAGCTGCAGGCAGATGCCGCCAAGCAGCCATTTTCCGCTCTTCATCTCAGAGTTCATGGCTCCGAGTGCCGCAAAGCAGGGCGGAGTATACAGGTTGAACATCAGGTAAGCCAGCGCGGCCACCTTGGTGAGCGCCATGGTGGTGGCAACCACGTTGCCCTCGCCGACTAATGCCAGCTCCTCCGTATCGATGACGCCGGACAGGCCATATACAACAGCCAGAGTGCCTACCACGTTCTCCTTGGCGATAAAGCCGGTGATCGCCGCAGCGGCCAGCTGCCATGCGCCAAAGCCCAGCGGGATGAACAGCACGGCGAACGGATTGGCAAGGCTTGCCAGGATGGACGTGCTCTCCATTCCCTCCTCAACCAGCTGGAACTGCCAGTTGAAGCTCTGCATGATCTGTACGACCGTGTTGCAGACCAGGATGATGGTTCCGGCCTTGATGATGTAGGCCTTGCCGCGCTCCAGCATGGAGACGATCGCTCTCATCAGACTGGGTACCTTGTACTCCGGAAGCTCGATGATAAAGAAGGACTTGCGGAACTTCTGTCCGGTGATTCTCTTTACCAGCAGCGCGCCCAGAAGGATCAGCAGGATGCCAACCAGGTACATGGTGGGTCCCACCCAGGTCTCGTCGCTGAAAAATGCGCCCGCAAACAGGGCAATTACCGGAAGCTTTGCGCCGCAGGGCATAAAGGGCGTCAGCATGGCGGTGGTTCTGCGCTCTCTCTCGTTGCGGATCGTGCGGGACGCCATAACGCCCGGGATCGCACAGCCGGTACCGATAACCATGGGGATGACGGATTTACCGGAAAGGCCCACTCTCTTGAAAATCGGGTCAAGCACAACCGTCGCGCGCGCCATGTAACCGCAGTCCTCCAGGAGAGCGATTAAGAAGTACATCACCATAACCAGCGGCAGGAAGCCCACAACCGCGCCTACGCCGCCCACGATACCGTCGGCCAGCAGAGCCACCAGGAACGGATTGGCGTCCGCCAGAAGCACCTCGCCCACATAGCCCTGGAAAGTCTCGATGTAGCCCACCAGCCAGTCCGCAATCCAGGTTCCCACCGTGGACTGGGAAATATAGAATACCAGGTACATCACAACCGCGAAAATCGGAATGCCGATCACCTTGTGGGTGATCACCGCGTCGATCTTATCCTGGAAATTTTTGTCCTTCGTGAAAACGGTTCTCTTCTCCACGTCCTTGACGATGGAGTTTACAAACTCGAAACGCTTTCTGTCAGCGGCCTCCACCGCGGCCTTGTCATGCAGATCGATGTCCGCCTGCACGTAGGGCGCCTTCTGCCCCTGCCCCCTCAAGGCAGCCGCCTGGCGCACAACCTCCTTTAAATCCTCGTGGCCGGAGGACGTGGAAACTGTCTTCACCACCGGACAGCCCAGCTTCTCGGACAGAAGCTTCTCGTCGATCTTCGTCTGCTTCTTCTCCGTCACGTCGCTCTTATTTAAAGCCACCACCACCGGCACGCCCAGCTCCAGAAGCTGTGTGGTGAAGAACAGGCTGCGGCTTAAGTTTGTCGCATCCACAATGTTGATAATCACATCCGGCTTCTCATTCTTTACGTAGCTGCTGGTGATGCTCTCCTCCGAGGTAAACGGGGACATGGAGTAGGCTCCCGGCAGATCCACCGCGACCAGATCTTCTCCCCCATCATAATACGCCTTTTTAATAAGGCTTTCCTTTCGCTCCACCGTAACACCGGCCCAGTTTCCGACACGCTCATTTCTTCCTGTCAGCGCGTTGTACATGGTTGTCTTACCGCTGTTCGGATTGCCCGCAAAAGCAATTCTCATAACACCAGACTCCTCCTTCACTTTCATTTGATTAGCAAAGACTAACCCCTTGCCAGTCTCAATTTTGAAAATTTTTAAAAAAATATTATATTGAAATAGCTCCCGCTAAATCAGTATCCAGATTATATCTTCCATCCTTGATGGAGACCACGCAGCCGCCCCTCAGATGCGAAATCACCGTGATCGGCTCGCCGCTGTAGCATCCCAATGAAAAGAGAAACGCCTCCAGCTCCTCATCCTCCGTCGCAATATCCTTGATGATATACTCCTCGCCTTCCCTGGCATCCAGTAAAGTCATATCCTTTCACTCCTCCCAAACGGCATGCTCAAAGTAGTTTTAACTAACTGTATGAGTTAGTATATTTTAACTTTTGGCGTTTGTCAAGGAATATTTTATATTTTCTTGTATTTCCAGGAATTGATGTGTATAATAACATAATCAACAAAAGAAAAGGAGGGATGTGCCATACTTGTTCGTGAAGAGTTCAGTTGCCTTGAATTTATCATGAACAGGGACACGATCAACTGGATTCTGAAAAAACTGAATACAGGAGGTCGAACATGGAGCATTTACCAAAGAAAATCCATCACAACGGCATCAGCTATACGCTGGTGGGAGACTACTACATCCCCGATCTGAAGCTGCCGGAGGAAAACCGCCCCATCGGGCGGTGGGGGCGGATGCACAAGGCGTTTCTGCAAGAACACCGTCCCGGCCAGTACAGTGAACTGCTTCTGTCGGGAAAACTCTGGACGTATCTTGCCGATCTGAACGAGCAGGCCGATGACCGGCTGGCGTGTATCATCTCGCAGATGCAGGCTGTGGAGGGTATCACCGAGGAACTGAAAGCCCGTGACCAGCTTGCCTGGGTCGGAGCCATGAACAGCATCCGCAGCCGGGCAGAGGAAATCATCCGGTCTGAGATGATTTATGTTTAAGGAGGTGCCTGTCTATGAGATACCGTATCGAATACGCCGATGGGCGCTGCTGTAACTTTGCCAACGGCAGGGCTGAACTGCTGAAATGGCTGAAACTGCTGAAGCAAGAGGAAATCTCCGACATTCGCAAAGTGTATAAAAGCGGTGTGTCGGATTCCGTCCTGGAAACATACCGGAATTATATCCGTCCAGCATAAGGAGGGCGCTTATGGGTACAGATATAGAAAAACTGGTTGATTTGATGATTCAGGAGCGGATGCAGAGCCAGTTCGCTAAATGGCGGGAGGCAGAAACCGGCAAGGAGAAAAAAGCGGACTACCTTCGTTTGGAAACCGAGTATGAAAAAGCGATCAGCGTATTGTCTGAGGAACAGAAGGACGCTGTAAGGCACTACTGCGATTCCATCTTCGATTCCGGCGCAGAAAGCGAATGCTTCTTTTACCGGCTGGGCCTCAAAGATGGCATCCGTCTCTGGAAGTTTATGAAAAAGCTGATGAAAACAGTCAGCTAACGGATGTATAACCGCATATTTTATTCCACCCGCAAACGGGTCGAAAGCCGTCCAACGGTACAGGTTGGGCGGCTTTTTCTCTACCTGCGTTTCTTCCGCTTGGGCGCATAGTACGGCTGCGGCTTGGCCTTCCCCCTCATGTTGTTGGGATTTTTGAGCATCTTGGACAGGCTCAGTATCCGAAGGAACGCTGAGAAATCCTCCGAGGAAATCTTCTCAAAGGGTATCTGCAACTTATCGCAGAATTCATGTATCAGCATTTCCACATCGCTGCCTTGCTGGACAGCCTGTTCAAATTGTTCCTTGACGTCCTCCAACGTGGGCTGCGGGTCGGCGGTGGTCTTGTCCTTTAGATGTGCCTCCCGTATGTCCCGGACAATGTTGTCCAGATCGTCATGCAGGACATGGCTGAAAAAGTCACTCTCCTGTATCTGCCCTAATTCCAGCGTCCGCATATAAAGGTCGTTCTCTCCCGGCGCATGGCTGTTGATGACGGTCTGTCGGGTGGCTTCGAGGATCAGGTTCATCTGCTCCACCCGCATATCGGCAATCCGGTCAATGAAGATTTCCATATCGGTCATCAGCCGCTGGAAGTTTGGATGCGTAGCCAGTTCGCAGAGAAGCCGGTTGTTGATCCTGCCGCTGCTCAAAAGTTCCACCATATCGTCACTCAGATGCAGAGATTGAAGCTCTGTGTTTGGGTGATTTTTATTTTCGGACAGCCCCATCAGATAGTCGGTGGACACACCATAAAATTCCGCCAGCGTTGCAATCGCAAACGGGCTGATGTCCTTATAATCATCGCTTTCAT
>ERZ894229.1049-NODE-1049-length-15026-cov-41.8379_pt1 | contig 15026 bp, 16 predicted proteins | sample MGYA00380295_ERZ894229 | MGnify/ENA primary metagenome ERZ894229 (study PRJEB32331, sample SAMN06328479) | human gut metagenome | biome: human gut microbiome; feature: stool | host: Homo sapiens | collected 2014-09-17 ... | reverse complement strand
ATAAAGTTTAGCGCTTGCTGAACTGCGGAGCGCGACGGGCAGCCTTGAGGCCGTATTTAACCGTTCTTTCGTCCGATTTTCCTTGATATTCCGGGCTTTTTGGCCCCTGCCCTCAAATGTTGCCCCACTATTTAATCATAAAATGGGGACACAGGATACTTTGATTCTATTGTCGAAAGGCGTCATTTACCACACCTACAAGTTCTTCAGGTTTATTATACTTTACCTGCGCGTAAATGTCCATCGTTGTCTTGCTGTTTTCATGCCCAGCAAGATATTGGACAGTTTTTGGATCAACGCCAGCATACAGCAGGTTAGTAATATAGGTGTGGCGAAGTTGATGTGGGGTCACATCAAAGTCAATGGCATACACCAACTTAGGATTGTTTTTCTGGTGTTCCCCAGGGGTGGGTGTTACGGTGCATTTGATGCACTGGCCATTTACATACTTATAATAGTTATGGGGTTTCGTAGAGCGAACGGTTACATACTTCCAAACTCGCTGGAACTGCGAATACGAAAGTGGCTGCCCAGTACGGTCTGCAATCACATATTCAGATACGGCTGTTTCCTTGACTTCGCGCAGACAAGCAACCAAGCATTTGGGAATGGGAACATCTCTCCGAGCCGCCTTCGTTTTCAGCGTTGTGGAAATCACCGGCCTGTTATGTTCTGAGCGCCATGCCCTCCGTACAGAGATGTACGGCGTAGGAACATCCAGAAATACGCAGTCCCATTGCAGTCCCAGAATTTCTTCACGACGCAGGCCGGAATATAAAGCGATCATTATAAATGTGTAGGGCGGAAGTCCTTTGACAGTATCCAAAAGCAGCTTCACTTGCTCATCCGTCAAAGCATTTTTCTTTTTTCCCGGTTTTCCTCCTTTGGCTGAAAGTCCCTCACAGGGATTATAGTCAAGTAGTTGGCTTCGCTCTGCCGAATAAAAGACACATTTCAGGAGCATATTGACCGTACTATACAATCCAGCAGATTTTGAAGCCAATGGAATCATCGCAAGCCGAATATCGTCTGCTGTTACATCTGACAGATACATTTCTCCCAAAGGCTTGACAATATAGTTGTTCATGGTCTGGGTATATCCTCTCAACGTGCCGGAAGATACCTTTGCCGACTGCATGAGCAACCACTTCTCGCAATACTCTGCCACCGTTGGATGTTTTCTGCGGAAAACCGCCTCCTCTACCTGGCGTCGGGCCTCCATCTCCTTTAACTGGAGTTCCTCGCAGGTTTCAGCATATAAATCCACCCTCTTTCCATCGGCATCGGTGATCCGAGTCCTGTAATATTGAATCCCCCTCCGCATGGTAGTGCCATACCGGGGAACATTTTCTTGTTTTTTCGCCATGATTTCAGTTCCTTTCTATTTAATATGTATTTCAGCGCCGATACCTTCTTTATACTGAAAAACCATGGCTCTATCAAAGGTGCGATTCTGGAAAACGCAAAGGGCGGGGAACACTCCCCGCCCTTTGTACGTTTTCCGTCAAATTATTGTGCCGCTTCGTATTCACCGCCATCCCATTCTGCAAAGGCTCCGCTTAAAACCCCTGCCAGTTGCTCCGGCTTGTTGTACTTTACCTTCGCATAAATGTCCATCGTGATCTTACTGCTCTCATGGCCCGCCAAGTATTGAACTGTTTTCGGGTCTACGGAAGCGTGAATCAAATTTGTGATGTAGGTATGACGAAGCATGTGTGGCGTAACGTCAAAATCCAGGCTGTATACCACATGACCATTGTTCCGTGCTTTTTCACCCAGCTTCGGGTAAAGCATATACTTCACATATTTCCCATCCACAAGTTTGCGCGCTATCCTCGGTTTTGCTGTCCGTGTCACAATATACTGCCAAAGACGCTTAAACTGCGTATAAGACAGCGGCTCTCCATCCTGGTTAGCAATTACATAGTCTGATGTCGATTTTTTCTTTGCCTCTTTCAAGCATTCTGCCAAACGATCCGGGAGAGGGATATTCCGCTCCGCAGCCTTCGTTTTTAACTCCGTGAGAATGACCGGCCTGTTATGTTCTGTATGCCATGCCCGTCGCACCGTCAAATATGGAGCTTCTGTGTCCAAATACACAGAATCCCATTGCAGCGCCAGAATTTCCTCACGCCGCAATCCCGCGTACAGGCCAAGCATCACAAACACATAAGGCGGCAATCCGCGAATGGCATCCAAAAGCCGTTCTACCTGTTCATCTGTCAATGCCCGACGCTCCTCCTGCGGAACACCGCCGCCCTTTGCCTTGAGATAGATGGTCGGGTTTGTATCAATAACATGACTTTCTTTTGCTGCCCGAAAGATAGATTTATAGAGAATCACCACGGACTTGTAAACCGATGCAGATTTCTTGGAAACCGGAACGAGCGCCACCTGGATGTCATCCAGTGTCACCTCCGCCATCCGTTTATCCCCCAGCTCCTTGATAATGTGACGCCGCACTTTGGATGTATAATCCGTCAGGGTCGTGGCGCGCACATGGACGGACTGCATCAGCAGCCACTTTTCGCAATACTCGGCAACCGTAGGAGATTTACGCCGAAACGTGGCGTTGTCGATCTGTTCAAGAGCTGCCATTTCCTTGTCGTAAACTTCCTCACGGGTCTTTCCATAAAGAATAATGCGCTTGCCGTCTGCGTCCTCAATATCTGTTTTGTAATACTCATAGCCGTTCACTTGAACCTTGCTGTATCTTGGAATCCGCTTTCTTTTTGTAGCCATTTTCTCCACCTCCGAAAAATAGTATCAGTGCTGCATCTTGGTTTTATCAGAACTGCTCTATTTCCTCAAAGGTGCGATTTGTTTCCTCGCATATTGCGATAGGTTTCCTTCTTTTCCATCGGTTTTGCCCGATGGGTGCATTTTGCGATATACTCCTGGAGTCCGGCAGAGGTAAAGTAGACACAGCCATTCGGTACATATTGAATATAGGAAATCAGGCCGCTGTTTCGGGCTTCATCCAAAGTGGCAAGGCTGATCCCTAAAAGTTTCGCCGCCTCCTTACGGGTAATCAGTTTTTCCATATTCAATCTTCACCTCCTCGCTGGTTTCTTGACCACCTCGTAGTCGTAGCCGATATTCTGTCCGCAGTAGGTACAGATGTCCCGTTGCTCCTGCTTTGGATTGACACGCCGCAAATAATAAGAGCCCGTGCCGTAAAAATTGTTGGCACAGGCTGGACAGAGGCACATGATTAAGTTCTTTGGGACTTCTTCGATCAGCCCAACGCTGATTGCCAGGGCGCGGTTGACCCGCCGGATGTGATGTTCGTCCAGCCTGCCGATGTAGTTCCCCAGACGACGCTTGTCAATGGTGCGAAGCTGCTCCAGAAGGACGAGAGAAGGAAGCTCCAGACCATTTTCCGCTTTGAGCAGATAGTGGGTGGGCAGCTTGGCTTTTGCGTCCACCTTGCTGGAGATTGCTGCCACAATGACGGTGGTGCTGTATTTGTTTCCGGTGTTGTTCTGGATAATAAGCACCGGGCGATAGCCTTCCTGCTCGGAGCCGACTCCCCGGCCTAAATCGGCATAATACATATCGCCGCGCAAATATGTTCTATTCATGTTGTGTGACCTCCCTTTGAAATTTAGGCAGTCTGCGCCGCCTATGTAGGGGCCGAACAACAGGGCAGAAGGAAGGCGGGGAAGCATAAATATTCCTCTTGTTTCTCTGCCTGCTCTGCTGCACGGCCATATTTCAAAGCAATCCAATTTGTCCTCGACACCCCGGACTGTTGTGGGAAGTCATCAAACGGCTGGCAGCTCACCAGCTCCACGGGGAATCTCACCCCTCGCGTGGTTCTCACGCAACCGCCCCCATTGCCTGCGACGGATTACGGCAACAAGACCGCGTCAACGCTCGGACGTTAGGCTGGACGGGAGTATCATTGTCCCCGCTTCCGATCATGGCCGATACCGGGAGCTACCCGGTACTGACAGCCGACTGTTTCTCGCTCCCTGCCAGACAGAACAAGCCAAAGACCTTCATACGTTCTTTTCGGTGGTGTCTTGCTGTTCCTGTCCGGCAGATTCTCGCGCAGCCGCTGTCCGGGCTTTGGCTTTCGCCAAAGAAGCGGGAATGTGCTTGATGAATGGGTATGCGGTTTTCAAGGTGCGGTTGAGAGGTCATAAAAAACCTCTCACCCTTTTTGCCGTTGGGTGAGAGGTTTGCACAACATTATTCCAAAAGTTTTTTCAGTTTTTTGAGAATCTTAGTTTTCCGAACATGGATGGCATTTCGATATACACCCAGTTCTTCAGCATACTGCCGCTCTGTCTTTTCCTCAAAGAACAATGCCTGGATCAAAGCCTGCTCCTCCGGGGTCAGCATTGCCAGGGCAGTATGTAGCTTGTCCACCTCCAGCTTATGAAGCACCGTGTTCTCTACACTCTCCTCGTGGGGGAACTGCTGGGCATTTTCATCCATCAGCCGGTCTAAAGAATCTTCGCGGCTGGGGATGACTCGTACCACCTGGCCCTCCTTTCCGAGAACAAACCGTTCGGTTTTCAAATCGTTCTCAAAGTAACGCATCTTTCTGTCGCCTTGCGTATAGGCCATATACACTTCATCCGTGACCTCGACATATTGGCCGCGAACCCATATTCTTTTTTTGCCAGCTTCCACGCTGTTTACCTCCCGATCAGTCTGAATTTTGAGAAATTCAGACTGATCGGGAGGACCACGGCACCGTGGGAATAGGCTATGACGATAACCAAAAACGCACCTGCATGGTGGGGCCATTCCCCACGCAGCAAGTGCGTTTCTTTTTAGTTCGTATTTGAGATGGCTTGACAGTTCAGGGCGAGAGGTGAGCGATCCCGCTACATGGCAGGAAATTTTTTTGGCCGTGTACCGCTGAAACTATCCCCGCCCAAGTGCAGGCTTTGGACAACCGACACAAACTTCGTCGGATTTGGTCGAAATGCCATCTGATTCATGGCAGCTCCCTCCGTGGGCCGCCGATGTTGCCAGCGTCAGGGCGTCGTTTCCGTGAGGGCATAAAAAACGGCGGCCTTGATTTCTCAAAGCCGCCGCTGATCGTATGGCGTGTCAAAAGGACTGCTGTACGACGGCTTTTTTCTTTTGCCGTCGTCCGGCAGTTTGTTGGTTATGATGATTTTCCTTAGCCTAAAGATTTCAGGTTGTTTCTATACTCAAGCATCTCTGCTTCGTCAACCGTGTCAAGGATATGTTGCAATTCACCGATTACTTTTTCACGCTCCTTTGGCAGAAATGCTGTTATAGGATAAAAATTCGATGAGGAATTTGCAAGCAGATGTGTTCTAATTTGAAGATTTTGGATGAATATCTGTAATTCTTCAATTCTTTCTTTTTCCCCAGCGGGTACAAATTCACCCCTCTTAGCCATCTCATAAAGCTCAGTATCAGGGAATAGTGTCAAGGAGTCCACAGATATAAAATAAGGATTGAGCTGACTAAACAGCCTTGCGCTATTGACAGCGTTACGATACCCGTTTCCTTTACCCGCAAGACCAGTCATATAAACAAAGTAATACTCAATACCTGCCTCATCTAATTTCTGGCACTGTTCAACAATATCATCGGAATTATATCCTTTATTGGCAAGTAACAGGGTTTGATCATCGCCACTTTCAGTCCCAATACTTAAACCGTTGATCCCCGCAGCACGAAGTTTTCTGAGCTGCCAGACCTCCTTACTTTTTATATCCCGGATGCTTGAAAACATGGCTATTGTTTGGCACTTAATCAAGTAGTCCCGGACAGTCCAAGCTCTAAGCCTTAAATTTTCGTAACTCATAGCAAATGGGTTTGCACCTGTCCAAAAAATTCTTCTGGCATTAGGCTGATATGTTTTAATTTCGGCTAAATCCTCCTCAAACTCCTCCATAGGTGACATCCGAAAACACTCGTGGTTATAGAGATTGCAAAATCGACACTGTCGATAAGTACAGCCAGATGTCGCCTGTATGATAACAGAGTGAGCTTCATAAGGTGGACGCCATGTTCTTCCTGTAAAATGCAAAGCGATCCTCCTATCATAAATGTTTTAAGTTTTTGCGGTAATGACGCAGTTCTTCCTCACTGACATTTGCAATGATTTTATCCAAAGTATCCAGTAGCTTTTGTTTGTCACGAGGCAATTCACCCATAAGCTGAAAAGCATTGGACGCACCCAAAGCACCAAATATCGTAGGAATTGTCAAATTTTCAATCAAAGTTCTAACTTCTTTATACTTTTCTAGCTCGCTTTCTTCCGTCCAATTCCCTTTTTGGATTTCCTGATATAGTTCCGAGTCAGGATAAATTGTAAGCATATTTGCTCCAACTTCGATAGGGTGAAGCTGGTTGCATACTTCCGCTGTTGCTTTTGCACCAATTTCGCCCCGTCCTGCACCTGATATGCTTGTAAGATAGAAAAAGCTATAATGAATACCGGCCCGATCAAGACGTTTGCATTGTGTTATAATATCTGCGGCAAGATACCCTTTGTTCATAAAGCGTAAGGCCACATCATCTCCGGTTTCAATCCCAATCGTCAGACCGTCATAACCTACTTTATGAAGTGCGTCCAGTTCATCGTCTGTTTTTAATGTAACATCAGTAATACGGGCAAAACTTCCGATTGTTTTACAGCTTGGAATATATTTGTGAACCAAATTAGCAATTTCCATCAGCCGTTCAAATTTCAAGACAAAGGGATTAGCACCAGTGAGAAAGGTGCGGTCAAATCCAAAACCTTTCCAGCGTTTTATTGCACTTGCCACTTCCTGCAAATCAGCTTCAATATCCTCCATTGGAGACATTCTGAACTTGAAAGGCAAATCATTATAAAGTGTGCAGAATTTACATTTATGGTGTGTACATCCAGCGGTAACTTCCAGTAATAAAGAAGAAGCCTCATAGGGGGGCCTCCAAATTGTCCCTGTATAGTGCATATTGCTTTCCTCCTTTATGCCAATTATATCATTGTACAGCAATTTGAAAAGTACTGTACTTTTTTGTAGTACCTTGCTTTGTAAATGAACAAGGTATATAATAGTACATGAAAGGAGTAGCGTAGAGATGAGAAAAACGGAACTTGCGATTGAAAGATGCAAAACGATGTCCACACTCCAAAAAATATTAGGGGGAAAGTGGAAAATCGAAATTCTATATTATATTGCTATTCGGGATATTCATAGATTTGGAGAACTGAGACGACACATTGGTGAAATTACAGAATCCTCATTAACAAAGCAGCTCCGTGAATTGGAGGCTGATGGATTTTTAATAAGACATGATTATCACGAAGTCCCTCCCCGTGTAGAATATACTCTCACAGAATTAGGAAAAAGTTTTATCTCCGTGTTGAATTATATGAAGTCATGGGGCGACGAAAATTTGCAAGACAAATAAGCAGAGCTGTATTTACACCAAAATCCAACCGGATGAAATACTGCCCCGATTGTGTGGTGCGGATGCGCCGGAAGAAAGAGGCTGAACGGCAACGGAAAAGATACCTCCTGTCTACGCATTTAGGGCGGTGAAACCCCAGCCGTGACAAGGCTTTTCCGGCACGGTCAGCGGGCAGGCAGGACAGATTATCCAATCCCCGCCAGAACAGTCTTCTAAATGCGTAGAAAACAACCCATGAGAAAGCGCCGGACGCGGCGGCCTGCTGGCCCTGCGCCCGGCGCTTTCTTGTGAACCAAATAGCTGAGAACAACTTGTTCTTATTTACATATCGTAGATTTGATATTGTTGGTAAATTCTTTCCTTCTGGTTATCGTCGCAATGATAACGAACAACGAATACAACATATTTCCGATGTATGGCTGAGCGATAAAAGTTGTTGTCAATTCTGCGCTTATACAGAAAGTCAAAACAGCTAATACCAATATCATCCAGTTAGAAAATTTTATTCTTTTCAGGAACAAATATCCTGCTGGTATATAGATGATAGCAAGCAAAAATTTAACGATATAATCCGGTATATCTGGCAAAGCAAAAACTGTATTCAGCGGACTGCCCCCAAATAATAAGGACAAAAAAGAAATAATTCCGCCAAATATATAGAAGCCTCCTATAAATGTTATGACCTTAGATTTTTTCATAAATTTCTCCATGTTATAACTTGTTATTTCACATAGATTTCTGAAATCGTATCTTCCACACCATTGATTTGCAATCTTACATGGATTTCTCCATTTTCAAAATCATTCAGCGGATATTCAAGCGGTTCGGACAGATTTGTCACATCAACGGATTTCACAACCTCGCCCTGTACCAACCACAAAACAAGTGTTGTCCCCTCAGGCACCGTTCCGCAGGAAATATCAGCGTAAAGCATTTGGGTGTCTGCGTCATCTATCATCATGTCCTGTTCTTCCACAAAACCATCGCTTGCACTTCTAAAATCCAAATTCCAGACACCATTCAGATAGGTGTTAGAGTTCATGCTAATTACACCTAAATTCCAAACACGATCGTTAGAAGCAACATTTGTATTCACACCATTTCCCGTAGCAGCACTGACGATAAAGCCGGTCAAACACATCAGCATAAGCACCATGCTGACAATACCCGCATCAATAAATTTCAAATGATGGGTTCCCTGTTTTACCATAACACCATTAGCCTCCCTATTTTCAATATGTGTTCCACATTCCTCACAATATTTTGCTTTCAATGAAATTCGATGCCCGCAGGCAGGACACGTTGCTTTTATCTCTGAACGGCGCAGAAAGTAAATCAGCAAGCCAATAAAAGGGGTTGCGATAAAAACTACAATCGCCCATAACACCGGGTCATCACCCCGCTTTTTGCAATCTTGATATACCCACGCCGCAAAGAAAGCAGCAGTACACAAGGCAAAAAGGATAAAGAGAAGAAGAAGAATGGGAAGCAGCATAGAAAGACCGCTAAAGCCATCACTTTTTAGAAAATACAGGCCAAACCGCAGGAAAATCAATAACAAGATAACTGGAATACCAATATAAAGCGGAAGTCTGTTCTTTTTTGTATTATTCACGCTAATACACCTCTTTTCTCAACACGGATTGTTATATCCTCTTTCATATTTGTCCTTTTTACACCAACTATGGTAAGCAAAACGCCAGCCAGTCCAATGTAGAAACAGATACCAGCAGCAAAGTAAGACAAATAAGTGTTGCTGATTACTATTAGTGCTACACCTGCCAGCATAATAAATGTAACTAAGTTCAAAATCATCGGCAAATACCAAAGAGAAAAACCGCGTGTGGCGGGTTGCTTTCGCATTTCCACTTCTTTTTGATACAATGTCGCTTTCAGTTTGCTGTTCAACTCCGGGTCTGGTTCGTCAGCCAGTTTCATAGAAGCCCGGATGATTTCATCAATTTCTGTATTGAAAAGGTCATTTTTCATATCCTGCTTCCTCCAATCTTTTCTTAATCAGACTTCTTCCCCTAAACAATCGGCTTTTTACCGTTCCGGGCGGTTTCTTAATGATTGTTGATATTTGCTCTACGGAACAATTAGAAAGATAAAACAGTGTCAGCGGTATTCGGATTTTTTCTGGTAGTGTTTCGATGATCCGATTAACTTCTAAAATCAACTCTTTCTGTAAATAGCTTTCTTCAATGCTTTCTTCGGAATGTAAGACTGTTTCTGCTTCGTCATCCAAATTGCTGGATGGAGCAATCATATTTCGGCGGGCCTGTTTTCGTCTATCACTTTTCCAAAGATTATGAGTCAATGAAAAAAACAGTGCCTTAGGATTTTGTTCCCAGTCAAGCGTCCATTCCATTTCTAACGCTTTTAGAAAAGTCTGTTGATATAAGTCCTCTGCTTCTGATTTGTCCATACAGAGTTTCAGGCAAAATCTATATATATCTGTACCGAACTCATCAATACACTTCTCGATTTCTCTTGCGTCCAATGTTTCACCTCCATTGCCCGTTCACCCTATATTCGCCATGACTTTGTATGCGGTTCACTTTTTTTCAAAAAATTTTTTACAGGTAAAATGCCGAGGTGAAGTAGTTTATTTCCGACATTAAAAGACAGCTCTCTTATAGTTCAAACGAGCTTTTTTATTATATTTCTTTCGCCTCAAAGACACAAGGCAGGAAATATGAATAATAGAGTGTAAGTATAGGTCATATCCAGAGGCAACTATGCGTCGAAAGAAAGAGGCTGAACGGCAGCGGAAAAGATACCTGCAAGCTACGCAGTTAAGCCGCTGAATAGGCCGCCGTTGCGGGCTTCTGGCGGACGATTGAGGGGCAGCAATAGGATTGCTCCAATCCCCGCTGAAACGGGCTTTGAAATGCGTAGAAACCCATAGGAAAACGCCGGGCGCAGGGCCAACAGGCCGCCGCGTCCGGCGCTTTTGAATAGAACTTATTTTGTAAAAATTCCCGACAAATAATTTCCGCTATCAAGCGGAATTTCTGTTTCCGCTTCTTTTTCCATGGTCTGCAAATCATATTTTGCGACGCTGCTCATTCCCATTAGGTATAGAGCATCGCCGTTTATGACAATCTGCCCCGGCCACATTCCCAAATCATAAGTATCAATTTTTTCGGTTTCAATATCAAAAATGGACAATGCCGTGCCTTCACCCGTTACCAGATTTCCATGCGTAACGTACAACTTATTGTCCACATTCAAAATATGAAATACATTATGAGGGAACTCTATTGTTGCAATTTCTTCGGAAGAAATATTATAAGCACAAACAATGTGATTAAATGTATCGTGTGGTGTTGCTATTGGTACGAAATATAGAATATCATCAACACCCAATACGGAATAAACATCACTCCCCAATTCAGAAATGTCAATCCTTTGCAGTTCTTTCAATGTGATTGGGTCAAGACAGTGTAAAGTACCTTTTAATCCTGATGAAGTGCTTTCGCTTGAAAAAGCATATAATTTATCCTTATATGAGTAAACAATGGAAACATATAACCCATTATAAGTGGCGGTTTTTACTGTTTCATTCGTCCTGTCAATTCGACTTATAAAGGACTGCTGGTTGATATTATTGGCCGCAAAAATAGCCGAAGAATTAACACTTAAACCATAAATAGCTATCTGATCCAAAAAGAACGTGGTCTGTTCAAAGGTATTCAAATCCTGACACAGAATTGTTTTGGCATCTTTTGCGTTTGCCTGTCCCTGTGGAACAACATACAACGATCCATCATAGGTCACAGGGGGATAGAACAGTTCTCCCATTGTTGCGTAATCATAGTGGGTAGCACCCGTCTGCGACAACTCTTCATCAAAGTATAGTATATCACTACTGTTCTTTGAACCATTTGTGCGGATGATGCCAACTGTATAATCATCAGGTATGGTGTCTGTGTTCTGGATATTTTGCATACACCCAGAGAGGAATAACATACACAAAACTAAAACAGGGACAATACTTCGTCGCATGATGATCTCCCCTTTCTAAAAACTGATTTCGGTGTATTGCTTCAAAAAGTGTTTTATCAATAAGTCAATTATAAATTTACCTCATTCAAAAAACAAGCAAGAAACTATGAATTATAGAGTGTAACAGCATCACAAACGATATGCAAAATACGAGAGCTGGAAAGCCCCTCCTGTCTACGCATTTAAGGGTCAAAAAATCCACGGAAATCAAGGCTTTTTTTCGACTGTGGGGTTGCAGGCTCTCTCTAAACAGCGGGTTTAAGCGTGTATAATAAGTCCATAGGAAAACGTCGGGTGCAGAGGCATACAGCCCTGCACCCGGCGCTTTTACCTTTTAGGTCTCAGCTCTCCAAAAGTTTTTTCAGCTTTTTGAGAATCTTAGTTTTCCGAACATGGATGGCATTACGATATACCCCCAGTTCTTCAGCATACTGCCGCTCTGTCTTTTCCTCAAAGAACAATGCCCGGATCAAAGCTTGCTCCTCCGGGGTCAGCATTGCCAGGGCAGTATGTAGCTTGTCCACCTCCAGCTTATGAAGCACCGTGTTCTCTACACTCTCCTCGTGGGGGAACTGCTGGGCATTTTCATCCATCAGCCGGTCTAAAGAATCTTCGCGGCTGGGGATGACTCGTACCACCTGACCCTCCTTTCCGAGAACGAACCGCTCGGTTTTCAAATCGTTCTCAAAATAGCGCATTTTCCGGTCGCCCCGCATATATGCGGCATATACCTCATCCGTGACCTCAACATATTGGCCGCGAATCCATATTCTTTTTTTATCAGCGTCCACGCTGTTTTACCTCCGATCAGTCTGAATTGCGAGAAATTCAGACTGGTCGGGCGGCCCCCTACAACGTGGAAATGATGGGGTTCCTCTATATAGAAAAACGCACCTGCAGAATGGGGCATTATCCCAAACAGCAAGTGCGTTTCTTTTTAGTTCGTATAAATCATGGCATGATAGTTCAGTATGAAGGGCATAATATCCCGTTGAAAAACGGGAAGTTTTTTTGACCGTACACCGTCAAGCAGGCGGCCTACGACATAGAATCATACTCGCTGCTTCTAATGAGCAGCGGCGCGCAGGATGACCAACGCATGAAATATCCCTCCAGGCCAAAAACGTGGTCTGGAGGGATGGGCATGACAAAGCACCCTGCCAAAACCTCGTTTTTTTTATTGGCAGGGCCAGTTATACGATTCGGGTCAGTTCACTTTTCTCCGCACTGTCAGTTCTCTAAAATTTGAACTGCTATGCCATTATAAAACTGGCATAAATCCGTAAAATAGAAGGAGAGGTGAACTGAAAGTGCAGAATGAACATGAAACACTTGGTGAGATCATCAAGAATGCCCGCATAAAAGCAGATATTACAGTCGAAGATCTGGCCGCCAAGGTCGGAGTAGGCGAGAGATTTATATATCGTATCGAGAACGAAGGCAAAAAGCCCAGCTACGACATTCTCTACAAGCTGATTCGGGAACTGTCCATTTTACCCGATCAGATTTTCTTCCCAGAAAAGCAGATTGAGGATTCCGAAATGGAAAACCTTGTCCGTATGCTGTATAACTGCGATGAGCGTTCTATGCAGATCATCAAAGCGACAGTTAGGGCGGCCTTGGACAGCCAGCCCAGAGAGTGAAAAAGAGCCGATGTCCGTGGGAAATTCTCACAGGTTCATCGGCTCTGCGTCTATGCGTCTGGCTCTTTGATGACAACGATATGTAGTTGTTTCGCCTGAATCAAGCTCTCTCGTTTGCACTTTGGGCAGTAGAGAGGGTAATTGATTAAAACCGTATCCTCCCTGATTCGATCACGGGTTTTATTTCCGCAGACGGGACAATAAACCCACTCTGTTTGCTGCATGGGAATCACCTCCATTCTCCTGTTTTCAAGACATGGCCGAGGGCTTGCTGCTCTGCAAGCCCGCCGGCGTGTCTTTTTTATTTATTCATCCTTTTCCCGGAATCCCCAAGCCTCAAAATCCGTATCGTCATCCTCCGACTCCACTTCCTCGGCATAATCGGAACCGGGGGCCTCTGCCGGGGCGTTGAGCATATAAGGAGTAACCTGTACCGGCATCTCGTTCTTGAGTGCCAGCACCTTGGGGACTGCCTTGCCGCAAAAAACCATGGCGGCGGCAAAGGCGAAATACTGCACACAGCTTGTAAGATAGAGATTCACAATGGCCAATTCATTTCCCTGCACAGGGACGCCCTGCTCAAGCTGCAGGGAGATATTTTGATGGCAGGCCGCCAGGGAGACAAAGGCCGTGATCAGCAGCACCGCCGCAAGAGCATAAAAAGCTGCGGAAAGGATCGTTCCCTTTTTCGAGGATTTCGTGATTGAATTGCTGTCCATCTCTATCATTTTGCCCTCCTTTCACTGCGGGGAGTGTTGTTCCTGCGGGATTGGGGCTGGGCGGCTCCGTCCTGAACGCGCTCCAGTACCTGCAGCTCACCCTTCTTCAGCCGGAACACCACATCGGCCTGTTTCGCCAGCTCGTTGGAGTGTGTAACGACCACCACACACTTGTTCATCTTGTGGGCGCTCTCTTTGAGGATCTCGGTAATGTCCTGGGCGGTGTCCTCGTCCAGATTGCCCGTAGGCTCGTCCGCCAGAATCACCGGGGCCTCGCTCGCCAGGGCACGGGCGATGGCTACACGCTGCTGCTGGCCGCCGGAGAGCTTCAGCACATTCCGCTTGGCTTCTTCTTTCGTCAGGCCCAGCCGCTCCAGAATGGGCAGCGGCGGCAGCTTGGAAGTCAGCGACACATTCTCCGCGGGGGTCAGGTAGTCGATCAGGTTGTACGCCTGGAAGATAAATGCCACATGGTTTTTCCGGTGGTCGGAAAGGCCCGTCCTGGCAATGTCCTGCCCATCGAAGTAAATCTGGCCGCTGCCGGGGCTGTCCAGACCGCCGATCAGGGAGAGCAGGGTGGTCTTGCCGCAGCCGGACGGACCCAGGATGGCATAGAGCTTGCCCTGTTCCATTTCGGCGTTGACGCCCTTTAAGACTTTCTTTTTATTATCGTAGGAATATCCCACTTGCTTGATTTCCATGATACTCATAGTGATTACCTCATTTCGTTATTTTAGGGGTGGATAGTCTTATTCCATCTGAGACAAAATCTGCTTGGGCTTTAACCGCATGGTCGAAATGCTGGACACCAGCACTGCCGCCACCAGCAAAATGCCGCCCACGATGGCCACCAGCATAAAGTGCTCCGGGGTGACGATGACATTCTCTGCCGCTTTGCCGAACAGCGTCCCCAGGGCGCCGGCAACCTGCTTGCTGGAAAGGTAGGCCAACGGGAAGGCCACCACCGCAATCAGCATGGTTTCCAGCACATATTGTAGAATGACCGCAGGCTTGGCAATCCCCACCGCCAGCAAAATGCCGGTTTCTCGTTTCCGGCTGCGGATGGACATGGAGAGGATGAGAATTATCAAAACCATGCTCACCACAGTAATCACCACGATCAGCGTCGTAACCAAAGTAGTCGTATCCGCAATAGAGCTGGAAATGCGCTCGTACACTTCATTGCTCACGGTGATGTAATAGGAGTTCCAGTCGATAGAGGTGCTGTTCTGCACTTCCTGGACAATGCTTTCCA
>ERZ894229.1044-NODE-1044-length-15120-cov-10.0658_pt1 | contig 15120 bp, 14 predicted proteins | sample MGYA00380295_ERZ894229 | MGnify/ENA primary metagenome ERZ894229 (study PRJEB32331, sample SAMN06328479) | human gut metagenome | biome: human gut microbiome; feature: stool | host: Homo sapiens | collected 2014-09-17 ... | reverse complement strand
TAGTAACTTGAAAAACCTTTATTTTAAAGGGAGAATCACTTGACAATATAGGGAGGCGAGAGGTATGAATAGTAACTGGTTTAAGCTGGTTATGAAAATGACAAAAGTTGAATATGGAAAGAACCTCTTGCTAAAGGGTGTGCCGATCATCTTTAACAAGGGCGGTGCCAAGCTGAAAATCGGTGAGAACGTCACGATCAAGAGCAGCTTTTTAAGTAATCTGGTTGGTCTTTACAGCCGGACGATCATTGTCACGCGCGCTCCGGGAGCGGAGATTGAAATCGGCGATAACGTAGGGATAAGTGGAGCAACGATTTACGCCCGGAAGAAGATCACAATTGGCGAGAACACCTGCATCGGTGGCAACTGCAAGATCCTGGACAACGACTTCCATCCGATTGAGGCAGAGGCGAGAAACAAACTGCTGCGGGATGAAAAGGGTGGAGACAGTGATTTAGTGCCAAGCAGAGAAATCAAGATTGGAAAGAATTGCTTCATTGGGTGCAATAGTATCATCCTGAAGGGCACAGTGCTGGGTGATGGCTGTGTTGTCGGTGCTGGTGCAGTGGTTGCTGGGAAGTTTGAGGATAACTGTGTGATTGCTGGAAACCCGGCGAAGGTTATTAAGAGGTTGTGAGGAAGGAGTATTATCATGCCCCAGATATTATGGATTGGTTGTTTGGAAAGCGATGAGGAATTTACAATTAAGGCAAAAAAGGGGTATGATTTAGCTTCTGCACAGGTATCCCAGAAGAACCTACTTTATGGAATTGAAGAAGTAAGTGGTATTGTGTGTGATTCCATAAATGGAAGTGTATTGCCGCCTTACCCAGTGTATCAAGACAGAATAATCGAATCGGTGACATGGGAACATAACCCCGGTGCGATGGATATAAGTGTTGGCTATAAGAATGATAAGTATATCAATCGAGTGAATTGTAAAAAAGCAATGCTCAAAGCCGCAGATGAATGGTGCAAAACAAGGTATAAAGGCAGTGCTATAACTGTTTTTGTATATTCAATGCGTTCCGCACCAATGGCAACTGCTTGTCGTATTAAAGAAAAAATTCCGCAGGCAAAAATATATCTTATTATTACTGATTTGCCACAGTTTATGGATTTAGGACAAAGTCGTGTAAAGGCGGCATTGAAAAAATTTGACTGGCAGAGCATAAAGAAAATGCAGAAGAAGTTTGACGGATTTATTCTTTATGCAGAAAAAATGGCAGAATACCTCGAAATTCCGTCCAATAAATGGATTTTAATGGAGGGAAGTTACGATACAGCTGAACAGATTGCTGCTGTCAAGAAAAAAAAGAAAGCGGTTATGTATTCTGGAAAACTGGATGAGCAGTACGGTATAAAAATGCTTGTAGATGCTTTTATGAGCATTCAAGACTCGAATATAGAACTTTGGATAACCGGAGGAGGCAATACCGAAGGATACATTAAGGCGTGCGCAAAGAAGGACAATAGGATTAAGTTTTACGGGTTCCTGCCAAGCAGACGAGATGTGCTGCAAAAACAGGCAGAGGCCTCTTTACTGGTAAACATGAGATTGCCGTCCGAACTGGCATCAGGATATTGTTTCCCTTCTAAATTGTTTGAGTATATGGCAACGGGAACACCGGTGCTGAGTTTTGATATTGCAGGTATTCCGAGAGAATATTTGCAGTATTTATACGTTGTAAAACAAGAAACAGTGGATGCATTAGCTAAAGCAATAGAAGAAACATTGAGTTTGGATGAGGCATCATTGCAGGAACAAGGAAATGGAGCACGAGAGTTTGTAATAAATGAAAAGAATACTAAAACCCAGTGCTCAAAAATGTGGAAGTTTGTAACGAATTAAGGTGAGGAAGATGGAGAAGATGAAAATACTTTGGGTTTGTAATGTACCAATTCCAAGAATTGCTGCGGACATGAATGTAAATGCCCCTAATATTTGCGGATGGCTTACAGGATTTGCAAATTCGATTGAAAAAATAGATAGCATTGAACTTTATATTGCATTCCCTCAATTAGGAATAAAAGAAATTAAAGCGGGTACAGTTGGAAAAATACATTATTATGCTTTTTCTCAGCCCAAATTGTTGGGATTTCTTCCAGTAGAGGATCAAGTGCATGAGTCTAAATATATGAGAGAACATCTTAGAACGATTATCTCTAAGGGGTCACCGGACCTGCTACATATTTTTGGAACAGAGTATCCGCACAGCCTAGTGGTAGCTGAGGAATTTAACAACCCCAAAAAAACGGTAGTTAATATACAGGGGCTGCCTTCTTTTTATTGGATGCATTTTAATAACGGTATCCCATATAAGGAATTGAAAAGATTTACATTAAGCAATATCGCAAGAGGAAATCTTCTTCAGCAAGCTGAAAAAATGAAACGTCGTGGCATGACGGAAATTTCTACTATTAAAGCAGTAGGCCATGTGATTGGAAGAACGGACTGGGATGAAGCTTGTACTAAAGAGATTAATCCTAAAGTACAATACCATTTCTGTAATGAATCTTTAAGAGACTCGTTCTATTCTGGAAGTTGGGAATATCAGAATTGCGAAAAGCATTCCATTTTTATGAGCCAAGCTGCAACCCCGATTAAGGGACTTCACTTTATGCTTAGAGCAATGCCAGAAATATTGAAAAATTATCCGGACGCGCATCTGTATGTTGCTGGAAATGATTTAACAAAAACGGATAGCCTTTATGGAAAGTTGAAAATATCCTCATTTGCAAAATATATTAAGAGATTAATTTCTGAATATAGCTTAGAGGAAAAGGTGACTTTTACTGGATCATTGACAGAGCAGAAAATGAAAGAACGTTTTCTAAAGAGCAATGTATTTGTATCTCCTTCGACAATTGAAAATTCCCCCAATTCTTTAGGCGAGGCGATGTTGCTTGGTGTTCCTTGTGTTTCTTCAGACGTTGGTGGAGTTAAGAATCTGTTGAAACATGAAGAGGAAGGGTATGTGTATCAAACGGATGCTCCATATATGTTGGCTTACTATGTGAAAAAGATGTTTGCTATGGAGAAGCAAGCAGAGACAATGGGAGCAAAGGCAAAAGAACATGCGGCAAAAACGCACAACCGTGAGGGAAATTTGGAAGTGTTATTGAAAATATATGAGGACATATTGAAATGATAGATAGGCTAAAAAAACAAAACCCTAAAAAGCTCTTAATTATGATTATAAACTTTATAAGAATGGCATTTCTTAATGCTGTGCACATGGGAAATGTGAACGCATCATTAGTGCAAAATATTAATCCCAAGACGGAAATAGCAGTTGGGGGGGGATCGAAACTAACCTTAAAGCACAGTGTGTTTACCAGGAGGAATGTTTCGTTTAGAGTTGAAGGCGGCGAATTGACAATTGGCACAAGCTTTTTCAATCAGGGCTGCGCAATAACTTGTATGGATAATATTCAAATTGGCGATAATTGCCTTTTTGGACCTAATGTTGTTGTGGTAGACCATGATCATGAGTATAGATATACTGATGAAAGAAGAGGAAATCACTATAAAAAAGCTCCGATAAGTATTGGAAACAATGTGTGGATTGGAGCAAATGTTACTATTCTTCGTGGCACTCAAATTGAAGATGGTGCAGTGATTGGTGCTGGATGCGTTATTCGTGGAAAAGTAGAGAAGAACACCGTAGTTGTTAATAAACAGGATATTCATATAAAAAATATTCAGAGGATAGACGAATGAAACGAGAATTAGCACCAGTAGTAATGTTTGTTTATAATAGACTTGATTCTGTAGAACAAACCATAGAGAATTTAAAAAAGAATGAATTGGCAGATCAAACAGATTTGTTTATTTTTTCAGATGCAGCGAAGAAGGAAAAACAAGCAGAGAGTGTAAAACTTGTTAGGGAATATATTCACAAAATTGTCGGCTTCAAAAATGTGCACATTATAGAAGCAGAAAAGAATAAAGGTTTGGCAAAATCCGTAATTACTGGTGTGACTGAAATTATAAATAAGAGGGGAAAAGTTATTGTTGTTGAAGATGATTTGATTACAGCACCCCAGTTTTTATCATTCATGAATGATGCATTGGATTTCTATGAGAGTGAAAAGAAAATATGGTCAATAAGTGGTTATCAATTTCCCTTTGAATTACCCGAAACATATACGAAATCAGTGTATGCAGCATATCGTTCATCTAGCTGGGGATGGGCAACCTGGAAAGATCGTTGGAAGACGATAGATTGGGAAATTAAGGACTACAGTGGATATAGATACAATCCGATAAGAATAGCGAAGTTCTGCAAAGGCGGCACGGATTTGGATAAAATGCTACGCTATCAAATGCAGGGGAAAATTGATTCTTGGGCAATTAGATGGTGCTACAACCAGTGCAAGCAAAATAAGTTAACAATCTATCCGACAAAGTCCTTAGTAAATAATATTGGAACAGATGGTCGCGGAACACATTGTGATCCGACATCAGTACGTTTTAGACAGACATTGGCAACTGACTTTAAATATGAATTTGAACACAATCTGTCTGTAAACCGAGAAGTGATGAGAAGATATAGAAGAGTAGTCAATTGCTCGATTTGGAGAAAACTCGGAAATATAGTAAAGAAAGTGTTTCATTGAAAGATGAGGAAACTATGAAAAAAATACTTTTTGTGGTTCCTATTTTGCCGGGAATAGGTGGAATAGAAACTGCATTATTAAATCTGATAAAAAATATTAACAGAGAAAAATATTCGATCGATTTGTGCGTGTACGGCGATTACATTGCGCTTCCAGAAAAGATACCGGGAGATGTAAAAATCATTCCTGGTACGAAAGAAATGAAATATTGCTATGTCCCATATAACACGGCAAAAAAAGATCTGCATGGACTTGAAAAAATCCAGTTATACATAATCAAGGGGATTAAAAGTAAATTAGGAGTACAAGCAGTAGTAAAGCTCGTTAAGCATAAATATCGATTTGAACAGTACGATATTGCAATATCGTTCGCAAATGATGCTGTACTGAATGGGCAATTTGTAGGTGGTGGAAATGAGATTGTTGCAGACTGCGTGAATGCTAGGGTTAAAATTGGATGGATTCACAATGAACCCTATCGATGCGGATGCACTAAAGAGTATTATGAAAAAATATATAGTAAATTTGATTATATTGTAAATGTGAGCGAAGCGTGCAAAAAAATGTTTGATGAGTTGGCTCCGTCGCTAATCAAGAAATCAAGATATGTTTATAATACCTTTGCAATTTCTGAAATTAGACGAAAAGCAAGATTAGAAAATCCAGTAGTGGACGAAAATAAATTTCAAATAGTTACAGTGTCAAGAATTGAAAACAATCAGAAAAGGATAGACCGTGTAATTGACGTTTGCAGAATCTTGCAGGAAAAAGGATATGATTCATTTCAATGGTGGGTGATTGGTGATGGACCAAATCTTTCGGAAATGCAAGCAGAATGTAAGAAATACCAATTAGATGATCACTTGAAGTTTTTGGGGAAACTTTCCAATCCATATCCGTATATAAGTGCGGCGAATATAATGGTTCAGCCATCGGATTTTGAGGCGTACAGCATGGTATTACAAGAGGCAATTGTGTTAAACACGCCTCTTATTATAACTAACTATCCTTCTGCATCGGAAGCGGTTATAAATGGAGATAATGGGTATATTGTAGAAAAAAGTTCGGAAGCTATTGCGACAAAAATCATGGAACTTGTTGATACTCCGGAGAAGCTACATAAATTGAATACTTATATTCTACAACATCCTTATACAAATGACGTTGCAATGAAACAATTCTATGAACTCTTAAAGTAAGTGTTTCGATAGAATTTTATAGAGGAGGAGAGAATTGTTTTGATATTAATACCAGTATCTATATTTGCTGTTTTAAGCTTAATAGGAATTTCTAATTTGAAGAGCGGGGTATCTTGCCTTTTATTTTTAATAATGGCAATACCGCTGGGACAGTTATTTCCCTATCTAAATACAGTTGGGCTGCTAAGAATAGGATCAGTATCTGTTTATGAACTCTTGATTATTTTTTATTTGCTTCTGGTTGTATTTAAAGGAAAATTTAGATATTCAAGGTTTTCATTATTTTCATTGATTTTTATCGCCTTCTATATTTGTGATGCAGTCTTTTCAAGCGGAAAGTATGGAATGTCCTCTGTTTTAGCTGACGCTAAAGATTATGTGGTAGCTATGCTACTTGTTCAGTTAATAATTCAAGTTGTTGACTACTATACGATTGATGACTTCGGATTGATTGTATTAAAAGGAACATTTGTGGCATCAATTATTACATTTATAGGATATATTGGTACATATCATACAATACTTCCTGTGGCTAGTAGATATGGATTCGGAATACAAACACTGTTTCTTTTTTCGATACCGTATGGTTTGTATCTCATTATCGTAGAAAAAAAGAATGAACTTTGGATTGTTTTAGAAATTCTTCTACAGTTTTATCTTATGGTGCTGTCTCAAAACAGAACCAATCCAGTTATTATTGCTTTTATTGTTCTCATAGGGCTTTGGTATTATTTATCAAGCGATATTGAAATGCCTGATGGGGCAAAAAAGAGATTAAGAAACTGGATTTTTATAATAATATGTATCCTTGGAGCATGTGTTATATATATCAAAACAAATTCGAGTGTAACAACAGGCTTTATAGGAAGGATAAATGAAGTGCTTCTTAGTAATGGTGAAACCGATAGTATGAAAATGAGAAACATAAATATAGCATACTATTTATCGGAAATAATGAAAAACAGTATGGGAGTTGGTTTGGGAGCATATATGCCAGCTAAATCTATTTATGTTAGCGGATTTGATGATTCAACTTTGCTTAATTATGGCTTTGACAATATGTTTATTACGATGTCCTACAAAGTGGGGATAGCAGTGACTATTGTGTATGCTGTATATCTGCTGTGGGGAATCAGTATTGTATTTAGAAAAAGAAAGATCGAACGTGCTAGTTTCCTCTGTGGTTTGATCTTAATAGGATTGGTAATAGCAGGAGGAGTTTATACTGTTCAGTTACTGAAAAATATTAGTATATATACTTGTTTTATGGCAACGCTGACAATTCTGACATGTAAAAGCAGGGAGGCGATAGAATGAAAATAGGCTTTTATCTTGACAACAGTGGCTTTAAGGATGTTTCATTTTTACAGCCAGAATTGGGAAATCCAGGAGTTGGTGGAACCCAGTTTATGATTTCGCAAATAAGCTATTATTATGCGAAGAACTTTGAAGAAGATCAAGTGTGGGTATTTGCACCATATACGGATAAAATTTCTAGTCAAACAAATAATATCAAGGCAGAAAGTTTGGGAGAGGCCTTAAATAAGGCAGATGAACTGAAACTGGATTATTTTGTATGCAGAGCTGTTGGAGATGACAAAATATTTGATTTGATTGAAATGTTGAGTTTGAAAGTTGTATTCTGGGGGCATAATTATGTGTCATTTAAGGATGCATTTAAAATATCTAAATGTAAATCGATAACACAATATGTATGCGTGAGCCGTGAGCAATGCAAATATCTGCAAGGCCATCCACTGGCTAAGAAGGCAACGTATATATACAATTCAATCAATACCGAATTGTATAATGTGAGCAATGTAGATGATCGACTTGATTCTCTTTGCTATGTGGGTTCCATTATTAAAACAAAAGGGTTTGAAAAGGCAGCCGAAATTTGGCGTAGATTGCATGATCAAGGGTATTCGCTTTCTTTTGAAGTGGTTGGATCGGGGCGACTGTACAATAGAAATGCTAAACTTGGAACTTACGGGATAGCGGATGAATCTTATGAAAAAGAGTTTATTAAATTTTTGATTGATAAAAATGGGAAGATTTTACCTCAAGTACATTTTCATGGCGTTCTTGGGGGCGAAGAAAAGTTGGATGTTATGGCTAGGTGTGCTGTGGGAATTGTTAATCCTACTGGTGAAACTGAAACATTTGGAATTTCTGCTATCGAATTTGAAGCTATGGGAATTCCAGTAGTTACACGAGACACTGGAGGATTCCGAAACGTTGTAGAAACAGAAAAAACGGGATTCCTTTGTAATGAAATTGATCAATTTGTAGAAAAAATCAAGTTATTGCTGACATGGAAACATGATAATAATAAGCAGTATGCAAAAATGTGTGTCGAGGGAAATAAGTTTATAAAAGAAAATTTTGATACACAAAAAGTCGTTTCCGAATGGCATGAACTATTTCATTCTACAAAAAAATTTATAAAAGAAAGAAAACTTCCAAGTGCAGGACTATCAGAGAAGGGTGCAAATATCGTGGATATGATATTGTACAGGCACTAATAGTTTGCATTTGTGAAGGAGGTGCATAGCAGTTGAAATTATTTAAAAAATTTTTACAGTATGCTGTAGGAAACGCTCTGGTTTTCATTGTTGGATTAGTATCCACTCCATTGATAACTCGATTGATTATGCCCGAAGAAATGGGCAAATTTTCTATGTTTAATTCTGCGGTTAATCTGATTATTATTTTTGGACTCGTGGGGTTGGATCAATCTTTTGTTCGGTACTTTTACGAAGAGGAAGAAACAAGCAGAGCAGTATTGCTAAAGAGAGTAACCAATATTGCTCTTCTCATAGGACTAGTTGTATGTGGAGGAATAGTTCTCTTTCAAAAGAGTGTATCTGAATTTTTGGTTGGAGAATGGTCAACGGTTTTTATTATTTGCTTAATCGGGTATTTGCTTTTTAGCATTCTTAATAAGTTTGCAGTCTTAAATATAAGAATGCAGCAAAGAGCAGTGTTATATTCTGTGGCGAATACAGTCTTAAAACTTACATATCTGATTTTTGCAGTGCTTTTATATGTTAAGTTGGGAAATCAATATATTACTCTAGTGGCTGCGTCAACGCTGTCGATGATCGTGACAACTTTACTTGCGGTGGCATTTGATTATAAATCTTGGTTTGCAAAGAACAAAAGTAAAATTAAGGTTACCACTAAAGAACTTCTTACATATGGGTTTCCATTTATATTTTCAATGTCTTTGACATGGGTGTTCCAAACGGCAGACAAGCTCTTTATAAGAGAAATCTGTGGATATACGGAACTTGGCTTATATAGTGGGGCAATGAATATTGTTACAATACTAAATACCTGTCAAGCAATGTTTACGACCTTTTGGGTTCCGGTTGCGTATGAACGCTTAACAATTGATCCAGATGCAAAAAAGTTCTATGTGAAAATCAATGAGATTGTTACGGTTGTAATGATGATTCTTGCAATCGGAATGATTGCTTGTAAGGATTTAATTATATTGCTTCTTGGTTCACAGTATAAAGAGGCTGTATATATATTTCCATATCTCGTATTTATGCCAATAATGTATACCATCTCGGAAACTACCGTAATGGGAATTAATTTTTCCAAAAAAACAATGTATCATATTTACGTTGGGCTTATTTCGGCAGTAGCAAATATAATTGGAAATGCAATTCTCGTCCCGTTTTTTGGTGCAGTAGGTGCAGCAATATCCACGGGGCTGTCCTATATCGTTTTCTTTGCAGTTAGAACGTATTTTTCTAAGAAATTTTATCCGGTAGAATATCCTATAAAGAAGATCGCATTTGCAACTGTTTGTGTCTATATAGTGGCTTTGTATGCTAGTTTCAATTTGTTTAATATTGTGATTGTCGGGTTAAGCTTGGGAGCAGTTGCAATCATTTGTTTGCTGTATAGAGACTTAATTGTGCAGGGATATGCATTTATAAAAGAAAAATTAGACAAAAGAAAAGCATAAAAGTACATAGATTCAAAAAGAAAAAGAGGAGGGATGCCGATGAATGTTATGGATAAAGAGTCAACAAAGATTATCAAGGCTGTTGCCATTGTGCTAATGCTGCTGCATCATTTTTGGGCTTTTGGAGACAGCTGGATTGTTAGTGCTAAAGTTATCTCAATTGAAAGCTTATGTGGCTTCCCACTCGAAAAATTAGTTGGAGCTTTTGGAAAAATATGTGTTGGCTTATTTGCGTTTATGACGGGGTATGCCTTTTTTGTACAAAAGCAAAAGTTTAAAGGTCGAAAAGAAAGATTCAAAAAAATAGAAAAGTTCTTGATATCATATTGGATTATATATGCGATTGAATTACTGCTTGGTTTTTTTGTAAAAGAACCGATTCCTCCAGTGGAAATAGTGCTCCAAAATTTGCTTGGGTTTTCATCAAAGGTATATGAATATGGTACAGGATATGTTTCAAGCTGTTTTGCATGGTATGTGTATTTCTATATATTATTAATGATAACATATCCAATAGTGACGAAAGAACTTAAAATCGGTTTTTGGAGGAGTACATTAATTCCGATAATTGTAGCTGTTGCTGCAAATTCTGTGTTAGCAAAAATTCAGACTCTGCCGATAATTACTCCATTGCTGAATGACTATTTTGAATATATGCCAGTTGTTGCGGTAGGCTATCAGATGGCGAGGTTTAATGTCATTGGCAATTTGGTAAAGGCAATAAAAAGAAAGCGCAATGATGTGTTTGTATTTGCAATTTCAGGTGTGCTATTTTGTTTTTGCTTTGTCCTAAAAGTGAAAATTAATAAAATACTTGGAGTGAACGTAGATATTCTGTGTGTGCCAATTTTAGTGCTTTTAATTGAATGTTTGCGTCAAACGGAAGCTATTAAAAGAGTAAATGTTGGTGGAGTAGAAAAAATTGTAGGAACACTTGCAAAAGAAAGTACAAATATTTGGTTCTTACATGCGATTTTCTTTACACCGTATAGATCTTATCAATTTATTGCTGTGTGGCCTAGATTATCAATTTTAATTATAATATGGGTCACTGTTTTGCTGGTAGGAATGTCGAAGATTATTACATACCTCCAACAATTTGTGTGGAGTAAAGTTGAAAAAATATCTAATAGAAGCTGAGCATTAGGGGAAAAGGAAAAATGGGAAAAGGCAAAGAAACGGCTACCTATGAACAATGGGTAGATATATTTAAAGGAATTCTGATTATATTTGTTGTGGTAGGACATGGATATTATCAAAAACTAAACGATATTATATTCTGGTTTCATATGCCTTTATTCTTTTTGATCTCTGGATATTTGTTTAAAACGCCAGAAAGAAAAACTATTAAAATATGGTGTATAAAGCAGGTTAAAGCGCTACTTATACCGTGTATGTTTTTCTATGTAGGAAATATGCTGTTGGTACTTAAACATGCTAGTGTGTCAGACATTATAAAAAAAGCAATCTTCTTTGTCTATGGTGGGAGGATGCTTCCTGGTGTATATTGGTTTATTACATGCTTGTTATTGAGTAGAATTATTATGGCATTAATTGAAATTTGTGTCGATAGCAAAAATGTAAGAATGGCTATTTATGCGGGGATGTACATATTAGCAGTTATTGAATCAAAATTGATAATCCCGGACGGCATTTATTACTATCCCAATGTTCCTTTATATTGTTTGATTCCTTGGAATGCTGATGTATGTCTATTTGCAGTTCCATTTATGGCAATTGGAAAATATATGAAGGAACGTTCATTAGAAAAAAGAGAAGTTTGCTTTACCGGAAAAAGCGAACAAGTACTGTTAGGAGTAGCAGTAGTGCTTTTTGCACTATTTAGTGCTCTCCGGGTATGCAATCTCTATTCTGTGGAAATTAATATGAAATATGCACACTATTCAAACCTTATATTGTGTGCAGTTCTTCCATTATCTGCCGGAGTCATTTTGATAAAAGGTGCAAAGGCATTAGCAAATGGGGGGGGGTACGCAGCAACTGCATTGCGTGAGATTGGAAAGGCTAGTTTGGTGATAATGTACACGCATTTGTTGATTAGAGATTACATAATGATACCGATATATGGCGAAGATTATTCTGTCATGTTATGGACTTTCATAGCTTGCATCGGCGGAATTCTTATTCGTAATTTCGCTAGGAAGAATAAGTTTAGTAGTATGATTGTTTTAGGAAAATGAAGACTGTTGCTTGGAAAACTGTGTATGAATTGGTATAAGAGAAAAGCTAAAAATAAGGTGACGGAGGTAAAATAAGTGCAAGTATTAAAAGAAAAGGCAAAACATATTAGAGATATGATAAAAGCCATATCAAATGTTAATTGGTTTTGCTTTGCTGGAAAAGGTCAAAATCGTGGGAAGGTATTATGTGCATATGGTGATAGCATTACATATCAAGCGCGATGGTATAAACCTGTGATTCAAATGCAGTCACTTAAATATATTGTAAATAAGGGCGTACCAGGGGCAACGGTTACGGGTATCAATGGTTTAAATACTGATAAAAATTTAAAACGACTGGTGAATTGCCACAGTAATGCTATTATGATTATGGGGGGGGTAAATGATTTTAAATGTAGTAGAGAAATTGGTACAATCGATTCGACGAATACAGATGAATTTTATGGTGCATATAAACATATGTTAGATAAGATTCAGAAAATGTTTCCAGATAAAAAGGTAATACTTGCAACGCCAACGTATTGTAAGTGCAATAAAGATTTCCCTAAAACTGATGGAAAAATTAATGACGCAGGGTTCACGATTAAAGATTATGCAGAGGCGGTTATAAAATTAGCTAGGCTTTATCATATGAATGTAATCCCACTTTTTGAAGAATTGAAATGGGATGAGAATAATTGTGCTACATATATAATAGATGAGGGCGAGTTCTTACATCCAAACAAAGCTGGTGGAAAATGTATGGCCGAAATAATAGGACGAGAACTTCCACAATTTTAAATATACCGGCCGTGTAGAAAAAAACTATACGGTAGCTGCTCAATTCTTCACACACCTCTCCGTGGTGAGCAGCAGGCAACAATCGATTCTGATCGGCTGAGATGTGAAGAATGAAACCTATGGTAAAAGAATACTGTAAAAAAGGTATGAAAAACTATGAATACAACATTACTTATCATGGCGGCCGGTATCGGTAGCCGTTTTGGAACAGGAATCAAACAGTTGGAGCCGGTGGATGCTTCAAATCATATCATTATGGATTACTCGATTCATGATGCAATTGAGGCAGGCTTTAACCATGTGGTATTTATTATCCGTAAGGATATCGAGAAAGAGTTCAAAGAGGTGATCGGTGATCGTATTGCAGCTATTTGCGCTGCTCATAATGTAACTGCAAATGTCAACCAATTTTTTACATTGTTAGGTAAGATGTTTTTTACACCGTATGGTAAGGAGATTTTTACATACCTTAGTAAGCAGATTTTTACATCGTAAGGTAAGCACTTTTTTACTTTACCCGGTAAGCAGTTTTTTACATCCCTGTTTCTCCCTGTGGGTAAAGGTCAGGGTGCTTCAGCCGGTAGGATTCCCCACGGAAAGAGTAACACTTGGCATGGTGCAGGATCCGGTCCAGCATTGCAGTGGTAAGTACCGGATCCCCCATCATCTCAGCCCAGTCAACGATCTCTTTGTTGGTGGTAAAGATGATGGAACTGGTTTCATAGGTATCACTGATAAATGTGAAAAACCTGTTTGCCTGTCCGCGGCTGATCGGTGTGTAGCCGATCTCATCAATTATGACAAGCTGCGCTTTCTTGATATTTTTGAGCCGGAATCCGGCTGCACGCTCTGTCTCTGCGGTATCAAGGATCTTGATCAGGCTGGTCATCTTCTCAAAACATACAGTATAGCCGCTGTTGACAGCCTGTAGGCCAAGGCCACAGGCAACCATGGTCTTACCGAGGCCCGGAGGCCCCGCAAAGACAAGGTTTCCGCAGTTGTCCAGCCAAGATAATTCTTTTAAAACGGAGAGTTGTGCGTGGGTGATACCTGACTCCAGCTCTTCCGGATCACAAAGCTGGAGGCAACTCAGCTCTCGTCGATCGCGTTATCTGTATTCGTGTCGAATCTTTTCAAGATGCAGAGAAGGATTCTCTGCGCCTTTATGGAGAAATGGAGATTGTTCTTCTCTCCAGCAGAGCGCTTTGTTATAATACTGGCTTAATCAGCAGACACTAATTAGAGGTAATTATTAAGGAAAGAGAATCACTCTAGGTGCCTGACCTTAGCAATCTTTATAAAAGTTTTATAAATTCAGGTGCACCTTTTAGAATGTGCAACGATAAACGTACATCAGCCATGGAAAGGAGACCAGAAGCGATGAATACTGTAAATACCGAGAATACTGAGAATGCAGTAAATCCGGAACACACCTTATTTACCCAATCATCTTCTGTTTCCTCCAACCGTATCATCTACACTCCCTCAACCTTCGCGCGAGCCTCCCTCATCCATCTACAGGAAACAGGGACATTGCAAGCTACTCATCCCCATAAAAACGAACGAAGCGGCTTAAGCTCTTGCCTCTTCTTCACGGTTTTATCTGGATCAGGGCGACTTACCTACGATGGTGAAACCTATGCTCTCCAATCCGGCGACTGTGTGTTCATCGACTGTAAGAAGTCGTACAGCCATGAGACAGGAAGTAGCACAAGTGTGGAGACGGAAAATGAAGAATTATGGTCCCTCCAATGGTGCCACTTCTACGGCCCGAACATGAGCGCTATCTACCGCAAGTATCAGGAGCGCGGCGGCAAGCCTGTGTCCCGGACGAGCCAGTTAAACTCCTACCACGACATCTTGGACGAGCTGTACAACATCGCATCCTCACCCGACTATGTCCGGGACATGCGGATCCATGAGAAGCTGTCCTCTCTCTTAATCCTGCTTATGGAGGATGCCTGGGACGATGCGCAAATACAGAGTACATCAGATACACTTGATATCCAGGCGATCAAGGACTACCTTGACGAAAACTTCAAGAGGCGTATCAGCCTGGACGATCTGGCCGGCAGCTTCTACCTTAACAAATACTACCTGATGAAACTCTTCAAAGATCGTTATGGCATGACGATCAACGCCTACCTGAATCAGGCGCGGGTCACTTGGGTCAAGCAGCAGCTCCGCTTTACGGATAAGACTGTAGAGACGCTGGCTGCGGAGCTCCAGATCGAGCCGGCCTACTTAAGCCGGCTGTTTAAGAAAGTGGAAGGCGTAAGCTGTTTAGTGCATAATAAAAATACCCAAAGTTGCAGAGGCGATTCCTCAAAGTTGC
>ERZ894229.1041-NODE-1041-length-15163-cov-10.5917_pt1 | contig 15163 bp, 12 predicted proteins | sample MGYA00380295_ERZ894229 | MGnify/ENA primary metagenome ERZ894229 (study PRJEB32331, sample SAMN06328479) | human gut metagenome | biome: human gut microbiome; feature: stool | host: Homo sapiens | collected 2014-09-17 ... | reverse complement strand
CTGTGCTCTTTTTATATGACAGGAATCGGAGCCCCTGTCAGGAAAGGAAGGTTTTATGACAGCGATTATTTTTCTTGTTCTTGGCATTTTATGCTGCCTTTACTGCGGCGGTATCTTTCTGTCAGGGGTGTTCGGCTCCTGGTTCTTTTTGATTTGGGGCGTTCTCGGAATCGGCTGCTTCGGTATTTCGGGGATTTTTGCTTCCGGATTGTGGGGGCGGCTTCCTGTTCCGGTAAAGGGGGCTGCGCTCGTGCTGTTTTGGGCGGGACTTCTGTTTTTTCTTCTGATAGAAGGGCTGAGTGTGAGCCGCTTTTGGGCGAAGGGAGAGCCCGGTCTGGATTATCTGGTGGTACTTGGCGCACAGATGAGGGAAAACGGACCGAGCAGGGCGCTGCAGCTGCGGCTGGATACGGCGTACGATTACCTTGTGGAAAATCCGGATACGATTGTGATTGTTTCCGGAGGCAAAGGGAGCAATGAGCCTGTCAGCGAGGCACAGGGCATGTATGAGTATCTGGCCGGTCGGGGAATTGATCCGGAACGGATCCGTCTGGAAGACCGTTCGAGAAATACGGTTGAAAATCTCCGGTTCTCAAAGGCGTTCCTTGAAGAAGGCGCATCGGTTGGCATTGTGACCAATAATTTTCACGTCTACCGTGCCGAACGTCTGGCTGCCGGACAGGAATACGGACAGGTTTGCGGAATCGCCGCTCCAAGCGATATCGTCTTTCAGGCGAACAACATGCTCCGGGAATTTTTCGGAATTATGAAGGACTGGATGTTCGGGAATATGAAGCTGTGGTAGAATTCGTTGACTTATGCTGGGATAGATAATATAATAAATAATAGTTTTTTAGGGAAAAATAGCCACAAAAACGTGCAAAAGAGAGCGCTGGAGCCAGCCTGAAGGGGCAGGGCTTCCAGACATGGAGGTAAGGATGAAGAAGCTGGAAGAGTACGTAAGATGTATTCCGGATTTCCCGGAAAAAGGAGTGATGTTCCGTGATGTGACGAGCGTGCTTCAGGATGCGGACGGACTGCACCTGGCGATCGACACGATGCAGGAGCTGGTAAAGGATCTGGAATATGACGTGGTGGTGGGACCGGAATCCAGGGGCTTTATCTTTGGAACCCCTATCGCATACAATAATCATAAGCCCTTTGTGCTGATCCGTAAGAAGGGAAAACTGCCCTGTGAAACGGTTTCCATGGAATATGAACTGGAGTACGGCACGGCGGTGATTGAGATCCATAAGGATGCCATTCAGCCGGGGCAGAAGGTGCTGATCGTGGACGATCTGATCGCAACCGGAGGAACGACCGAAGCGATGATTCGTCTGGTGGAGTCGCTGGGAGGCCAGGTGGTCGGCGTGGTGGTGCTCATGGAGCTGATGGGCCTGAAGGGAAGAGAGAAGATTGCCGGATACCGTCTGGAGTCCGCGATCCAGTATGAAGGAAATTGAGGTTACGGTCCGCTTATGATGCGGAAACCTGTGACGGGCTGGCTGTCCGATGAAAGGGAAACTGCTGTGCGTGCCTGAGTTTTCAATGGCTGCAGGCTGGATGTGAGAGATGCCGGTGTGATTATGAATAAAGCGGTTATGACGGAAGAAAAGCTGACAGAAAGCGTTCAGGGAGAAGGCGCCATGCAGGCTCCCGCGCAGAAAGAAGAAAAAACCAAAATCGTATATGAGGGCGGCGGAAGTCTGGATGCCAGACCCGGACAGGACGGCGATGGGGTTCTCATTGACGATGGACGCATCGAGGCCATGAAGGAATACCTGAGCCCGGAGGAGTTGTATCAGGATCTCATTGCCCGGGTGCGCAGATACCATCCGTCGGATGATATCACCATGATTGAAAAAGCGTATCAGGTGGCCGCGAAGGCACATGAGGGACAGGTGCGCAAATCCGGCGAACCCTATATCATCCATCCGCTGTGCGTGGCCATCATCCTTGCGGATCTGGAACTGGATAAGGAGACCATTGAGGCTGGACTTCTGCACGACGTGGTGGAAGACACCATCATGACGGTGGAGGAAATCACGAAGGAATTCGGGCCGGATGTGGCGCTTCTGGTGGACGGCGTGACCAAGCTGCAGCACATCAATTTCCGCAGCGATAAGGAGAACGGGGAAAGCAGGACGCCGGATCAGCAGGAGGTGCAGGCGGAGAACTTAAGAAAGATGTTCCTCGCCATGGCAAAGGATATCCGTGTGATCATGATCAAGCTGGCGGACCGGCTGCACAATATGCGTACGCTCAAGCACCAGCCGCCGGAAAAGCAGCAGCGCATCGCGCGGGAAACCATGGAAATCTATGCGCCCATCGCTCAGAGGCTGGGGATTTCCAAGATCAAGGTGGAACTGGACGATCTGTCCTTAAAATATCTGGAGCCGGAGGTCTACTACGACCTGGTGGATAAAATTGCCATCCGCAGAAGCGAGCGGGAGGCCTATATCCGCCAGATCGTGGAAGAAGTGGAAGTGCACATGAAGAATGCCGGCATCAAGGCCCGTCTGGACGGAAGGGTCAAGCATTTCTTCAGCATTTATAAAAAGATGAAAAACCAGCATAAGACGCTGGATCAGATCTATGATCTGTTTGCGGTCCGGATCATTGTGGATACGGTGAAGGACTGCTATGCGGCCCTGGGCGTGATCCATGAGATGTATAAGCCCATTCCGGGGCGTTTCAAGGACTATATCGCCATGCCGAAGGCGAATATGTATCAGTCTCTGCATACCACGGTGATCGGATCCTCCGGACAGCCCTTTGAGATTCAGATCCGCACGGTGGAAATGCACAAAGCTGCGGAATTCGGTATCGCCGCCCACTGGAAATATAAGGAAGCCTCCGACGGCAAGAAGGTGGAGGCGCAGGAGGAGGAAAAGCTGGCCTGGCTGCGTCAGATTCTGGAATGGCAGCGGGATATGTCGGACAACAGGGAGTTCATGAATCTCTTAAAGAGCGATCTGGACCTGTTCTCCGACAGCGTGTACTGCTTTACGCCCACCGGCGATGTGAAGACCCTTCCTGCGGGAAGCACGCCCATTGATTTCGCCTACAGCGTGCATACGGCGGTGGGAAACCGGATGATCGGCGCCAGGGTGAACGACAAGCTGGTGAACATCGACTACGAGATCCAGAACGGAGACCGGGTGGAAATATTGACCTCCCAGAACTCCAAGGGGCCCAGCCGGGACTGGCTGAACCTGGTGAAGTCCACCCAGGCCAAGAGCAAGATCAACCAGTGGTTCCGAAACGAGTTCAAGGAAGAAAATATCGTGAAGGGCAAGGAAATGCTTCTCGCCTACTGCAAGGCGAAGAGCCTTTCCGCCGCCGATCTGTTAAAGCCTCCCTACATGGAGGCTCAGATGAAGAAATACGGCTTCAAGGACTGGGATTCCCTGCTCGCCGCTGTGGGACACGGCGGGCTGAAGGAGGGGCAGATCCTGAACCGTATGCAGGAGCTTTACGACCGGGATCACCCGAAGGTGCTGAGCAACGAAGAGGTGCTGGCGAACGTGGCGGAGAACGCTCAGGCCCGTCAGATGCTGCCCCGTGCCAAGAGCAAGAACGGCATTGTGGTGAAGGGCATCCACGATGTGGCCGTGCGTTTTTCCAAGTGCTGTTCTCCTGTGCCGGGCGACGAGATCATCGGCTTTGTGACCAGAGGAAGAGGAATCTCCATCCACAGAACCGACTGCGTCAACATCCTGAACCTTCCGGAGATCGAGAGGGCCAGGCTGATCGATGCGGAATGGGAAGGCTCGCCTGAAGAGATTCAGGGAGAGAAATACGTGGCGGAAATCGTCATTTATGCGAATAACCGCAGCGGCCTTCTGGCGGATATTTCCAGAGCCCTGACGGAGAAAAATATCGATATCCTTTCCATGAACACCCGCACCAATAAGCAGGGACTCGCCACCCTGTCCGCTTCCTTTGAAGTGGGAAGCAGGGATGAGCTGAACCGGGTGATCGACAAGATCCGGACGATCGAAAGCGTTATTGATATTGAACGCAGCTAGAAAAAGAGGTAAACATGTCAGATATCAAAATCGGGCGGATGGTTTTAAGCATCTGCCAGACCAACTGTTATTTTTTATACCGGGAAGGACAGAAGGGAGAAAACGGCCTCACCGAAACGATCGTCATCGATCCGGGTGACAGGGGCGCGCAGATTTATGAAGCGCTCACGCAGAAGGGTTTTCATGTGAACGCGATCCTTTTGACCCACGGCCATTTCGACCATATCTGGGGAGCAAATGAATTAAGGAGACTTTCCGGAGCGAAGATCTACGCTTACGAGGGGGAGAAATCCCTCTGTGAGGACGCGGAGAAAAACGTGTCCGCCCAGGCGGGAAGGCCCGAGACGGTGCAGGCGGATTTCTATGAAAAGGACGGGACGGTGCTTTCTCTTGCGGGCTTTTCTCTGAAGCTGATCGCCACGCCCGGCCATACCGGCGGAAGCTGCTGCTACTATCTGGAGGAGGAAAAGGTGCTCTTTTCCGGAGATACCCTGTTCGAGGGTTCTGTGGGAAGGACCGATTTCCCGACGGGAAGCATGAGCAGCCTGGTCCGCTCCATCAAGGAAAAGCTGCTGGTTCTCCCGGAGGATGTGGTGGTTTATTCGGGACATGGAGATACCACGACCATTGGAGACGAGAAAAAGTATAATCCCTATTGTCAGTAAGGGCGGGGGCTTCCCCGCCTTTGGCATGCGGAGCGAGATATGCTTCAGAAATGAGAGGTAATAATGCTTGCGGTAACATTGAACCAGCTTCGGTTTGAATACGATATCCATTCCCTGGTAAAGGCCTTTTATCCGTCGGAAACGGTGAAGGTCTTTCAGGAGGGCACGAAGGATCTGGTCTCCGATGGGGACAATCCGGAGATCGCGGTGATTTTTGAAGAAAACAGGATTCGGATCCAGGTGGACGGCTCCGAGGGGCAGACGGATTTGAGCCGTCCGGAAGAAAAAAATGTGGTGAAAAATGAGCTGAAGCAGCTCCTTTACCGGATGCTCTCCGCGAAAACGGGAAAGGAACTGCCCTGGGGAAGCCTGACGGGCATCCGTCCGGCCAAGATCGCCATGCAGCTTCTGGAGGAAGGAAAGACACAGGAGGAGATCCGCTCCTACATGGAACAGACCTACTACTGCAGTCAGGAAAAGGCGGATCTTGCCATCGGAATCGCCTGCCGAGAGAAGGAAATTTTAAAGGACATCCATTATGAGCAGGGCTACAGCCTGTATGTCGGGATTCCCTTCTGCCCCACCACTTGCCTGTACTGCTCCTTTACCTCCTTCCCCATCACGGTCTGGAGAGAGCGGGTGGAGGAATATCTGGGCGCGCTGGAAAAGGAAATGGATTTTGTGCAGGAAGCCTTTCGGGACAAGGTGCTGGACAGCGTGTACATCGGCGGCGGAACCCCTACCACGCTGGAGCCGGATCAGCTCAGACGCCTGCTTTCCCGGCTGCGGGAAACCTTTGATTTTTCCCGGGTGAAGGAATTCACCGTGGAAGCGGGCCGGGCGGACAGCATCACGGCGGACAAGCTGCGGGTGCTGAAGGAATTCGGCGTGACCCGGATCTCCGTGAATCCCCAGACCATGAATCAGAAGACACTGGACCTGATCGGCCGGAGGCATACGGTGGAGCAGGTGAAGGAAGCCTTCGCGCTCGCGCGCCGGGAGGGCTTTGACAACATCAACATGGATCTGATCCTGGGACTGCCCGGAGAGGATCTGCCGGAGGTGCAGCACACCATGGAGGAGATAAAGAAGCTGTCTCCGGACAGCCTGACCGTCCACTCCCTGGCGGTGAAAAAGGCCTCCCGCATGATGCAGTGGATTGAGAAGAACGGGCTGGGCCTGCTTCACAATACGGAGGAGACGATTCAGCTTGCCGCACGGACAGCGGCGGAGATGAACCTGCATCCCTACTATCTGTACCGGCAGAAGAACATGACCGGAAATCTGGAAAATGTGGGCTACGCCAGAGAGGGCTGCTATGGCCTCTATAATATCCTCATCATGGAAGAGAAACAGAGCATCATGGCCATCGGGGCAGGAACCATCTCCAAGGCAGTCCATCCCGACGGACGGATCGAGCGCTGTGAGAACGTGAAGGAACTGCCCCTGTATCTGGAAAAGATCGATGAGATGATTGAGAGAAAGCGTCGTCTGCTGGCGTACGAGGGCTGAACGCGGAGTTTTTTTGCGGAAAAACAGCCTGCCCCTTGCGGGATGCGGGAAAAAAGTGTAAAATCGGAACAGATTTGACAGCCGGGCCGCTGCGGCGGCTGGTCGGCTGGCCAGTTTGGAAGGCCAGCATGGCCAATCTGGCCTGGAAGAAAGGAAAATACTATGGCACTCAGTAAGAAGCCGGTCACCGGCATGAAGGACATCCTTCCCGCGGAGATGGAGATCCGGGATTACTGCATCAGCGTGATCAAGGATACCTACGCGAAATTTGGTTTTACATCCATAGAGACTCCCTGTGTGGAGAACATTGCCAACCTGACCAACAAGCAGGGCGGCGACAATGAAAAATTGATTTTTAAGATCCTGAAAAGAGGAGAGAAGCTGAATCTGGAGACGGCGCAGAGCGAAGCCGATCTGGTGGACGGTGGACTGCGGTACGATCTGACCGTTCCCCTGTGCCGTTTTTATTCCAATAACGCGAACAATCTCCCCACGCCCTTCAAGGCGCTTCAGATGGGAAACGTCTGGCGGGCGGACCGGCCGCAGCGGGGAAGATACCGCCAGTTCATGCAGTGCGATATCGACATCCTTGGCGAGCCCTCCAACTTGGCGGAGATCGAGCTGATCCTGGCAACCACTACTACCCTGGGAAGGCTGGGCTTCAAAAATTTCCAGATCCGCATCAATGAGCGCAGGATCCTGAAGGCCATGGCCGCCTACAGCGGCTTCCCGGAGGAGAGCTTTGATACGGTGTTCATCATTCTGGATAAGATGGACAAGATCGGCAAAGACGGTGTGGCGCAGGAACTGAAGGAAAGCGGCTTCGATCCGGCGGGCGTGGAAAAATATCTGTCCCTGTTTGAATCGCTGGAACAGGCGGAGGACGGCCTGGAGTGGCTGAAGGAAACGCTTGGTGAGACGCTTGAGGGCGGCGTGATTGAGAATCTGCAGGAAATCGTGGAGAGCGTGACGCAGACGAAAGCCGCTGATTTTGAGATGGTGTTTGATCCCACTCTGGTACGCGGCATGTCCTATTATACCGGAACCATTTTTGAAATCGCCATTCCGGAATTCGGCGGAAGCTGCGGAGGCGGCGGAAGATACGATAAGATGGTGGGAAAATTTACCGGAAACGATGTTCCGGCCTGCGGTTTTTCCATCGGCTTTGAGCGGATCATCCTGCTTCTGATGGAGAGCGGCTTTCAGATCCCGAACCGTCCGAAGAAAAAGGTGTTCCTGATCGAAAAGGGCGTGAGCGGAAAAGCGCTTTCAGACTGTATCGCCCAGGCGCAGAAGGAGCGTGAAACCGGTACGCAGGTGCTGGTCGCCAGAATGAACAAGAACAAGAAATTCCAGAAGGAACAGCTCATGAAGGAGGGCTGGGAGGAATTTCAGGAGTTTTACAGAGAACCGCTGAAATAAAAGACATTCCAAATTCCTTCCCCGGAGAAGCAGGGAAGGAATTTGACAGAATAAGACTTATTAAAGGATAAGAAGGGCCGCCCCGGGCGGCGAAAGGAGCAGACATGGCTGAATCAATGAAAGGCCTGAAAAGAACCCACAGGTGCGGAGAGCTTTCCGCCGCCAACGTGGGAGAGACCGTCACCGTCATGGGATGGGTGGCAAAACAGAGAAACAAGGGCGGCATCATTTTCGTGGATCTGAGGGACCGTTCCGGCATCCTGCAGATCATCTTTGAGGAAGGCGACGTGGGAGAGGAAGGCTTTGCAAAGGCCGGAAGGCTTCGCAGCGAGTTCGTCGCCGCCGTGGTCGGAAGAGTGGAAAGACGCGCGGGTGCGGTGAATGAGAACCTGGCCACCGGCGAGATCGAGGTGCGCGCGCAGTCCGTTCGCATCCTGTCCGAAGCGCTTACCCCGCCGTTCCCCATCGAGGAGGATTCCAAGACGAAGGAGGAGCTTCGTCTGAAATATCGTTACCTTGACTTAAGAAGACCAGATCTGCAGAAAAAGATCATGCTCAGAAGCCGGATCACCATGGCGATCCGGGAGTTCATGACGAAGGAAGGTTTTCTGGAGATCGAGACACCCATGCTCACCAAGTCCACGCCGGAAGGGGCCAGGGACTATCTGGTGCCCAGCCGTGTGCATCCCGGGATGTTTTACGCTCTGCCCCAGTCTCCGCAGATTTTCAAGCAGCTGCTGATGTGCTCCGGTTATGACCGGTATTTCCAGATCGCCAGATGCTTCCGTGACGAGGACCTGAGAGCGGACCGTCAGCCGGAATTCACCCAGGTGGATATGGAGCTGTCCTTTGTGGATGTGGATGATGTCATCGAAGTGAATGAAAAGCTGATCAAATATATCTGTAAGGAAGCCATCGGCCTGGATGTGCAGCTTCCCATCCGCCGGATGCCCTGGATTGAGGCCATGAACCGCTTCGGCTCCGATAAGCCGGATACCCGTTTCGGCCTGGAGTTACAGGATGTGTCCGAGGTGGTGAAGGGCTGCGGATTCGGCGTGTTCACCTCCGCCCTGGAAGCGGGCGGTTCCGTGCGCGGCATCAACGTGAAGGGACAGGCCGGCATGCCGAGAAAGAAGATCGACGCTCTGGTGGAATTCGCCAGGGGATACGGCGCGAAGGGGCTTGCCTATCTGAGCGTACAGCCGGACGGCAGCTATAAATCCTCCTTTGCCAAGTTCATGACCCAGGAGGAGTTGGATGCCCTTGTGGCAGCCATGGAAGGTGAGAAGGGAGACCTGCTTCTTTTCGCTGCCGATAAGAACTCTGTGGTCTATAACGTGCTGGGCGGCCTTCGTCTGGAACTGGGAAAACAGCTGGGCCTGATCGATGAGAACCGTTTCGATTTCCTCTGGGTGACCGAGTTCCCGCTCTTCGAGTGGAGCGAGGAGGAAAACCGCTACGTTGCCATGCATCATCCCTTTACCATGCCTGTGGAAGAGGATCTGGACATGCTGGAAACCGAGCCCGGAAAAGTGCGTGCCAAGGCTTATGACATCGTGTTGAACGGCACGGAGCTGGGAGGCGGAAGCGTCAGAATTTCCGACGAAAATATTCAGGAGAGGATGTTTACGGCTCTCGGATTCAGTAAGGAAAGCGCCCACGAGCGCTTCGGCTTCCTGCTTGACGCCTTCAAATACGGCGTTCCGCCGCACGCCGGACTGGCCTACGGCCTGGACCGTCTGGTCATGCTGCTGACCGGGGCGGAAAGCATCCGTGAGGTTATCGCTTTCCCGAAGGTGAAGGATGCTTCCTGCCTGATGACGGAAGCGCCCAACGTGGTGGACGAAAAGCAGCTGGAAGAGCTGGGAATCGCCATTGTGGCCAAAGAAGAGACAGTGCCTGCCGGGGAGCAGACTTATGCGCAGGAATAAGCTGTAAAAGGACGTTCCGTGGAAGGGCAGGAATGGCCCGGAAAATGACAGATTGCTCATCATTCGGCCTGTGCACATGCGCACAGGCCGTTTTTTCAGTCCTTCGGGAAGAAAAATTCTTGTATATGCCGGAATTTAATGCTATTATTTTTACAGGCATAAATTTTCTTACAGGGCCGTTCGGCCGATCTGTCAGGACAGAGCTTCTGTCCATTCTGACATCATTTCAGAAACTCTATGCTGAATCTATTTATCCCAAGGACACGTACAGACCGGCAGGAGCGACTGAAAGAAAACGCGGCTCCTGGAGAAATATGTGAATGAACGCGGGAAATCCCTGTATTCCTCCGCGTTGGTCCGCCTTCCGGAGCCCCGGTTCGTGGTTTTTTACAACGGTCTGCGGAATGCGGAGGACGACATGATCCTGAAGCTGTCGGGTTCTTTTGAAAAGAAAGAAGGCGATCCGGCACTTGAGTTGAAAGTGCGGCTTTTGAACATCAATCAGGGATCGAATCCTGAGCTGATGAAAAAGTGCCGGACGCTCCGGGAGTACAGCGAATTTGTGGACCGTGTCAGGAAGTGTGTGAAGGAAGAGGCGTCTCTGGTGGATGCGGTGGAAAGAGCTGTGACGGAATGCATCCGGGATGGGATTCTGGAGGATTTTCTTCGCAAACAGAGGTCGGAGGTGGTAGCCATGTCAATCCTGGAGTATGACCGGGAGGAGGAACTGAAAAAACTGCGGGACGCGGAATATGAAAATGGAAAGACGGATGGAAAAGCAGAGGGAAGGGCAGAAGGAAAAGCAGAAGATCTCCTTTTGATTCTGGAATTCCGGTGGCGGGTTCCCGGATGGCTGAAGGAGCGTATTTTTCAGGAAGCAGACGTGTTTTGTCTGGAAAACTGGATGAAGGCGGCGATGAGTGCCGGTACGCTGGAGGATTTCCTGGAGAAAGCCGGGCTGGCGGAGAACTGAGAAAAGGGCAAAAACATTCCTGTAGGGTTAAGGTCCTTCGGGAGAGGATATGGTCGGAAGAGATGAACCGTTATCAAGCGGTTCCGTCAGTTCGGGAAGATGGCTTGCACCGCCCCGGACTGATGGAGCCGCCTCGTAATATTCGTCCGGAAAGATTCCGCGCGTTTTCAGCAGTTATGCCGATACCGCTTCCATTTTCATCTGCATTTTCCTCATATGCTCCAGCGGACGGTTCAGAAGGGCAATGGTGCTGCAGATATCGTCTTCATCTGTCTCCGGGTTGGGCGTGCACATGCGGAGAACCTTCCTTCCGTTCAGCTGAGTGGTCAGGATCTGAGCGTAGCCGGTGTCGGAAAGCTCCCTGGCAAGCTGCACATTCAGGGCATCGCATTCCCGGTCGGAAAGTTCCTTTGGCGCATAACGGAAGCAGACCACGCCCTGTCCTGCGGGGGAGACGATTTCCCAGCCCGGATATTTCAGGATTTCCTCCTGAGCAAGCTCTGCCATCCGGCAGCCGTGATCGATCATTTCTCCAAACCGGTCTGTGCCCACAATCTGCAGGGTAGTCCACAACTTAAGCGCGCGGGCGGGACGGGTGAGTTCGGGGCCCAGATCCCAGAAATCGGGCAGGCTTCCCTCCGTCTTTGCATCTTCCAGATATTCCGGATGGGTGGAAAAGCTGCGAAGCAGATTTTTCTGCTCGCGTACCAGAACCACGCTGCAGCCGTAGGTCTGCATCATCCATTTATGCGCGTCCCAGCTGATGCTGTCGGAAAGCGCTATTCCGGAAAGCAGCCGCCGTCCCTGCCCGGACAAAAGCAGGGATGCGCCGTAAGCGCCGTCCACGTGCATCCAGAGATCAAAACGACGGCAGATATCGGCGATTTCCTCAAGCGGGTCAATGCTTCCCGTGTTTGTGGTTCCGGCAGTGGCAACCACAGCGAAGGGCCTCCGGCCCGCCGCCAGATCCTTTTTTACTGCCATTTCCAGCGCACCGGTGTCCATGCGGAAGGCGGCGTCCGAGGGAAGGATGCGGATCTGTTCCTGACAAAAGCCGATGATATGAAGGGCTTTTGCCACGGAGGAATGAGTCTGATCAGAAAGATAGGCGACGGCGCGTCCGCGGTCCTGAGGCGCGAGTTTTGCATCCCTTGCGGCGGTGAGCGCAGTCAGGTTTGCCATGGAGCCTCCGGAAACGAAGAGGCCTCCGCAGGTCTTCGGATAACCGGCAAGGCCGCCCATCCATTCGATGAGCCTGCGCTCGATGAGTCCGGCGCCCGGCGCGTTCGCCCAGCAGCCCGCATGGTGGTCAAAGGCATTGGTCATCAGATCGCCCATCCAGGAATAGGGGGAGACCGGGCTTGGCACGCAGGCGAAGCAGCGGGGATGCTGTACCAGCGCACCGGCGGAACAGATGTCCTTTATTTCTTCAAAAACCTCCTCCGCCGGCCGTCCTGCCGGGGGAAGATCCATTTCAAAAGAGGAGTCCTGCGCTTGGCCGAAAGCCGGATTGCTCCGGGTAACCACCTTCTGCTTCTTCATATCCCGGTAAAAGGTAAGGGTGGAATCCAGAAAGCCCTTCATCCATTCTGCTGCCTGTTGTATGTTTTCCTGACTGTTATTCATCAAAACCTCCATTCCGGAGCCTGCGTGCACCTGACAGCGCTGCTCCGCATTTCTTGACTTTTTCTGATGGGTATTGTACGATTCTTTTATCTATTTGTAAAATTCATAGTTTTTGTAAAAATATTGAAAAATTTTAATAGATATCGTATGGAAGTTGGCGTGACCCCCTGGTTCGCGCCAAAATAGATGCCGCCTGCAGCGGCAGGAGCGGAGGTAAGATTGAAAAATAAGCCCGATGGCTTATTTTTCAATCAACAGTTTTGCGCCGAAGCACAAAACTGCTGTGATCGCAGAGGAGAAATCACCTGCGTGATTTCTCCTCGCGGCCTCAGCGTATCGCTTCGGCATGGAGGTAAAATTGGAAATCAGAAATCTGACTACTTTTATCCGGGTGGCAGAGCTGCAGAGCTTTTCCGGAGCGGCGGAGCAGCTGGGCTATTCTCAGTCCGCAGTCACAGTGCAGATCCGACAGCTGGAGAAGGAGCTGGGAACACTTCTGTTTGAACGGATCGGCAGGCATGTCCGCCTGACGGAGGAAGGAGAAGCGCTGGTGGAGCGGGCCGTTGCGGTGCTTCGGGCGGTACAGGAGGCGGAAAACGTGGGAAAGGCGAGAAGGCCAGGCGGCGGAAAGCTGCGCATCGGCACGGCGGAGTCCCTGCTGATCAGCGTCCTTCCGCCGGTTTTTGTGGAATTCGGCCGGAAATGTTCCGGCGCCCTTCTTTCCACCAAAACCGGGCCGGTAGAGGATCTGTTTGAAATGGTGCGGCAGAATGAGATTGACCTTCTGTATTTTCTGGACCGGAAAACGGATTTCCCGGAGTGGATTAAGGTTTCGGAGCATCGGGAAAGGGCCATCTTTGTGGCATCAGCCGCCCATCCGCTGGCGGGGGAGAAGCATATCAGCGTAGAGCGGCTGCAGAAAGAACCGCTGGTTCTGACGGAGAGGGGAATCAGTTATCGTTATGCGCTGGAGCAGGCGCTTGCGGCGGACGGGATCGCGCTGGAGCCCTTTCTGGAAACGGGGAATACGGATGTGATCACCCGGCTGGTGCGGCTTGCGAGTGCATATCCGAACAGATTTCCCCCAGCCGGTCTTTGGCGGCAAAGGGTGGTTCTGCCCCAACTCGGTGGCAGGAGGGGTCCAAGGGGTGTCCCCCTGGCACACTGCCTTGCTTGCAAGGTATAGTGTGTTATACCTGCCGGCCACAGGGGTGCGGAAACGGGGGTGCAAGATGTAGCAAAGCGCCCACTAAGATTGAACGAGCGGCGGATAGCAAGACATATGCTTCCATGCCGTGGGAATAGCTAATCGTGCCGCTTCTAGCGATTAGTTTTTAACGGCAAGATTTTGTGGGCTTTTGGACGATCTGTTATTCATCTTGCTTTATGGTTCTTCAAATTCCATTCCGCTTTTTGTGCCTGCTGCAACTTTTCCTTCATTGTCTTCTGTGGGATACCAAATTCCCATAAAACCATCTACTGGGTGAAAATAAAAGTGGCCAAGGTCGTTCGTGGTAATTGCCCGTTCTTTATCGCTTTCACTCCACACTTCCATAAGAAGAATGCCCTTGCCTTTATACACTCCCCAAGCAGAAGTTCTCATTACAACACGAATCTGGTATGTTTCCCTAGGGGTTTCAAGCAGATACATACAATCGACATCTTTCTTGTACCCTTCTCTGCCTATATAATCCACAGTATGAAGACTATCATCGTACGAACTTTCGGAAATATCATTCGAAATGTACTGGAGTATATGCGCAATATCATCGTCCAAACGGCCATCTTTGTTTGTGCTTTCCACAACAAACGGAGCGAACAAAGACCGCATGTCCTCAACACTACCTTTTTCCAATGCTGAGACGAGTTTTCCCATCATACGCTTAACGGCCGCCTCATCACGGTCATATGCATTGAATCCCACTAAAACAAGAAATATTGATATGAGGATTCCAAAACCAAGGAATACTTTTTTCATATTGCTTTGTCCTCCTACTTACCACACTAGCCTGAACATTACCCTCGTTCAAATCAATCGGAAGGACCAAATCGGCTTTAGCCTTAGCCATTTCGTCGACTCTATTCAGATTAAATTTCACAGCACAAGCCCTCTTCCGCACCAAACGGGTGCTGGTTTATCTGTTTTCATTGTAAAGAGATAAAGTGAAAAGTGCAAGAATGAACACAAAAAAATAATCCGAACCCATCTCCTATCGGAAATAAGTTCGGATTATATTGTTTTGGTGCGGGAAAACAGAGGCGTTTCCTTCCTGCCGGAATTTGTGGCGAGGGAGGATCTGGACTGCGGAAGGCTGGCAGCACTTTCCGTGGACTGTCCGCAGATCGAAATGTTCAGCCAGCTCGTTTATCACAGAAACAAACTGGTCACTCCACAGATGGAACTGTTTATCCGGCTGCTTGAGGAACGGATTCAAAAGGGATCGGGGGTTGACAAAACGGATTTTCTTGCATATTCTGTATAATAGATTGAAAAAGGCATGGAACGGAAAAAAGCAGTCCATCATCCGGCCGCAGAGAGGGAGTGTCACCGGCTGAAAGCATTCCCGGCGCGGAGGGCTGAAGTGCATCCGGGAGCCGGTCCGGTGAAGAGGTGTTTACCCTGTACAGCCGGGTTCGTTTTGCGCTCGTTACGCGCTGCAAGTGCAGAAGGGATGGGGCATTCCATCCTTCTGAATCGGAGTGGAACCGCGGTCCTGCCGTCTTCGGAATATCGGAGACGGCGGGGCCGTTCTTTCATACGATAGGAAATTTCATTTCCTATCGTATGAAAAAAGACGCTCCGCTGTGGATGCGCACTCGCGCGCAAGGTAGATGTTGCCTGAAGGCAACCGCGCTCGGCGCGAGTGGTGCGCATGATGCGTACCGCATCAGGGCGCACACTTTTTTATGATTAAAATGCTGCCTGCGGCAGCAAAACAGGAGAGGGTTATGGGACTGATTGGCAATATCAGAGAAGAGATCCGCATCATAAGGGAGCGGGAT
>ERZ894229.1038-NODE-1038-length-15213-cov-13.4363_pt1 | contig 15213 bp, 12 predicted proteins | sample MGYA00380295_ERZ894229 | MGnify/ENA primary metagenome ERZ894229 (study PRJEB32331, sample SAMN06328479) | human gut metagenome | biome: human gut microbiome; feature: stool | host: Homo sapiens | collected 2014-09-17 ... | reverse complement strand
CTACCTATCAGTCTACTACTCAGGTATACATTCTCAATCGAACCGACAGCAATACCCTGACTTATTCTGACGTACAGCTTGGAACCCAGCTGACCAGCGACTATGCCCAGCTGATCCGCAGCCGTTATGTGCTGGAGGAAGTGATCCAGACCATGAACCTGCCCATGAGCTATGAGGGCCTGTCCGGCATGGTATCCGTTTCCAATCCGGAGGACACCCGTATCATTTCCATCACGGTGACGGATACCGATCCCGTGCGCGCCATGGAAATCGCCAACGCGGTGCGCGAGGCGGCCAGCGAACACATCATGAACGTGATGGATATCCAGGCGGTCAATGTGGTGGAGACGGCGAACCTGCCCACACATGCTTCCGGCCCTAATACCACCCGCAACATTCTGCTTGGCGGCATGCTTGGCGCCGTTCTGGTGGCGGGAATTCTGGTGGTCAGGTATCTTCTGGACGACACCATCAAAACCACAGAGGATGTGGAACGCTATCTGGAGCTGTCCGTGCTGGCGGTGATCCCCCTGAACGAAGGGGAAGCGGACGGAAAGAAGAAACGCAGGAAGGCGAAAAGAAGATTTTCCGCGAGATAGAAAAGAGGAAAAAGAGAAGATGCAGAAAGTAAATCTGAACAATATAGAAAAGCTGGACTTTCGTTCCAGGGAGAGCTATAAGACCCTGCGGACCAACCTGGAGTTCGCCGGAAAGAGGAGAAAGGTGATCGCGGTGACCAGCTGTACCCCCAACGAAGGAAAGACCAGCGTGTCCTTCCAGCTGGCTCTGTCCATGGCGGAAAGCGGAAAGCGCGTGATGCTGGTGGACGCAGACCTGCGAAAATCCGTGCTTCGGAGCATATATAAGGTGAGCGCCGCCCGCTACGGTCTTTCTCATTACCTGAGCGGACAGGCCTCCCTTTCCGAGGTGCTGTACGAAACCAACGTGCCTGATTTCTACGCGGTATTCGCCGGCCCGGTGCCGCCGAATCCCAGTGAACTGCTGGGAAGTGAGGCATTCAGCCTCCTGCTGGAGTATCTGAGAGGGGAATACGATTACGTGGTGGTGGATACCCCGCCCCTTGGCAGCGTTATCGACAGCGCGGTCATCGCCAAACAGTGCGACGGCGCTGTGCTGGTCATCGAGAGCGGAGTGGTGAGTTACAAATTCGCCCAGAGCGTGAAGGATCAGCTGGATAAGGCGGGCTGCAGTGTGCTTGGCGTGGTGCTGAATAAGGTAAACCTGGGCGGCAATGGCTATTATGGCAAATATTACGGTAAATACTACGGCAATTATTATGGCATGTACGGCGCAGACGAAGAAGGCGGTCTGGAGGATGCCATTTCTGACCACCGCATCGGAGGCGGAAAGACGGAAAAGCAGACCGAAAGGCTGGAAAAAGCGGAACGGGGCGAGAAGACAGAGCGGGCTGAGAAGCCGGATCGGGCCGAGCGGTCAGACAGAGCCGAAAAGGGTGACCGCGCGGAGAAAAACGAAAAGGGAGAAAAGACCGGGAAGAATTCCGAACGGGACAACCGCCCGAACCGGAAAGCGAGAAACGCCAACCGGAAGGCGGTGCAGGGAAAGATCATGCTGCTGGATGAGGATGAGATGGATTTTCTGACCCTGGATGAGGAAATTGGGGAGGAGAAGCCTGAGACCGGCCGGGAGGCGGATGACGGGAAGAACCCTACAGGGACAGAGAGAAAATAGAACGCAGAAAGGGCCGGGATTTGTATGAGAAAGATTGTGTCAATACTCTGTACGCTGGATGTGATTCTGATGGCATTGAGCGTGGTGTTATATCTGGATGAGGACCGTACGGCACCGGTGATCCATATGGAAGAGGTGCAGATGGAGTACCGGGAAGGAATGAGCGATGAGGAGCTTCTGGCAGGCGTTACGGCGATGGATGAAACGGACGGAGACGTGACCGGGAGTCTGGTTGTGGAGAAGGTGTCGGAAGTTGGAAATGGGACAGTGATTGTGACGTATGGGGTGAAGGATGCGAGCGGGAATGTGGGGAAGGCGAGTCGGGTGATGGAAGAAAATTGATGATCGTTGACCCAAGTATTACTGTTTTTTCGCTTGGGTTTTTAGCGCACTCAAGGTTTCATATGATAATGGCTACCCTAAATTTTCAGTCGCATAATCGGACGGCATGATGACATGAAAAATCATCCGTTTTTGCCGAAAAATGAGGCTTTAGGGTACAGGTCTGGAGATAGTGATAAGTACATTTTCAAATGAAATGTAGAGGACTTTCTCGTGGGCTATGGGATGGATAAGAGCATTTTGACATGAAATGGATGAGGCGAAAAACATGGATTTTTTCGTTTCGGGTAGAGGTAAGGGAATAGTGATAAGTGCATTTTGAACGTGAAATTGGGTTGGAAGAAGATAAGAGGAAGATTGAAAAATGCCGTAATATCAAGGGTTTTCAATAGATAATATAGAGATTATGAGGGGTCTACCCTAAAGAATCATAGTGAGAAATTGAAGAGATAGAGGCCCGGAAAACGCTCATTTGCAGTTTATGACTTATAGAAGAGCCGAATTGTTGTTTTCAATAATTTAGTAGCAGACCTAGGGGTCTACCCTATGAACTTTAGTTGATGGTTTTTCGGTGTTTGGAGGCGAAGAATGAGGGTTTTGAAGATATAAATGAACATTTTTGGTGCTGAAAAACCCACTGAAATGAACATGAGCATTTTCGGATAGACCTGTCCATGAAGTGATAAGAACACTTCAATGGTCAAAGCATCTGATGATAAACACATTTGACGATTCCGCGCTGTGAACATCATGTCGAGGTGACAACATCATCCCAGATAATAACCACAGCGATTAACATAGAAAACACATTCCCGCTTTTGCCGGGACAGACGAGGAGAAAGTATTATGAAGAATTACACGATCGCAGTTGCCGGTACTGGCTATGTTGGCCTCTCTATCGCCACGCTGCTGTCACAGCATCATAAGGTATACGCTGTAGATATTGTACCAGAAAAAGTGGAGCTTATCAATAATCGGAAGTCACCGATTCAGGATGAGTATATCGAAAAGTATCTGGCTGAAAAGGAGCTGGATCTGACCGCAACGCTGGACGCCAAACTCGCCTACAGCAATGCGGACTTTGTTGTTATTGCGGCTCCCACCAACTACGACAGCCAAAAGAACTTTTTTGATACATCTGCTGTCGAGGCTGTGATCAAGCTGGTTATGGAGTATAACCCGAACGCAATCATGGTCATCAAGTCCACCATTCCTGTTGGATATACCAAGAGCATCCGTGAGAAAACGGGCAGCAAGAACATTATTTTCAGCCCTGAATTTTTGAGAGAATCAAAAGCCCTCTATGACAATTTGTTCCCCAGCAGAATCATCGTGGGCACTGATATGGAAGACGAGCGTCTGGTAGAGGCGGCACATGAGTTCGCAGCATTGCTCCAGGAAGGTGCAATCAAGGAGAACATCGACACGCTGTTCATGGGCTTCACAGAAGCTGAGGCGGTCAAGCTGTTCGCCAATACATATCTGGCGCTCCGCGTGTCTTACTTCAACGAACTGGACACTTATGCTGAGATGAAGGGTCTGAATACCCAGCAGATCATCGATGGCGTGTGCCTTGATCCTCGTATCGGTACGCACTACAACAATCCGAGTTTCGGTTACGGCGGTTACTGCCTGCCGAAAGACACCAAGCAGCTCTTGGCTAACTATGAGGACGTGCCGGAGAACCTGATTGAAGCCATCGTCGAGAGTAACCGGACGAGAAAGGACTTCATTGCAGACCGCGTGCTGAAAATGGCGGGTTATTATGGATACGAGGAAGATAACCAGTACAGCAAGAGTAAAGAGAAGCCCGCAACGGTTGGCGTCTACCGTCTGACCATGAAGAGCAACAGCGATAACTTCCGCCAGAGCAGTATCCAGGGCGTCATGAAGCGAATCAAGGCCAAGGGCGCAACTGTGGTCATCTATGAACCGACCTTGGAAGATGGAAGTACGTTCTTTGGTAGTGTTGTGGTCAACGATTTGGAGAAGTTCAAGGAGATGAGCGATGCCATTATCGCCAACCGGTATGACAAGTGTCTGGATGATGTGAAGGATAAGGTTTATACAAGGGACCTCTTCGGCAGGGACTGATATTAAGGTATTTCTTCAGTTAATAGACATATAGGTAGGGATTCATGAACTATAAGGAAAGATACGAACAGTGGTTGAATGATGAGTTCTTTGATGAGACAACTCGTAAGGAGCTTGAAGCCATAAATGATGAAAAGGAAATTGAGGATCGCTTCTATCGTGATCTTGAGTTTGGTACGGGTGGACTGCGCGGCGTGATGGGCGCCGGCACCAACCGTATGAACAAGTACACCGTAGGTAAGGCGACTATGGGCCTTGGCAGATATCTGCTAGACACCTATGGCGCAGAAGCCTGCAAAAACCGTGGTGTGGTTATTGGATATGACACCCGAAATCATAGTGAATTCTTCTCTCGCACAGCTGCGAATGTACTGAGCGGTATGGGTATCCGTGTGTATCTTCATGCACATGCACGTCCTACACCGCAGCTCTCTTTTTCAGTAAAATTCTGGAACGCGCTGGCGGGTGTTGTTGTGACTGCCAGCCACAATCCGAAAGAGTATAACGGTTACAAAGTATATGACGAGTTTGGTTGCCAACTCGTCCCTGGGCAGGCGAAACAGGTTATAAGCTATGTCGATGCCATCACGGATTACCATACTATTAACTTCACCGGCGACGATTCGAAGACTTTTATGGCAGATGTGACGGACAACTTTGTCATGGCCGTTCTGAAGCAGAGCAGATACGCAGACCTCGCCGCCAAACAGAATTTGAAGATTGTATATACCCCCCTCCACGGCACGGGCAACGTCCCGGTCCAGAAGGTGCTCAGGATGGATGGGTTTACACAGATTGATGCTGTTGCAGACCAGGTGAATCCGGATGGTGACTTCCCAACGGTAGTATCTCCGAATCCGGAAGACCGCCGTGCGCTAGAACTGGGTATTGCCCAGGCAAAACGTACTGACGGGGATATTGTGCTGGGCACAGACCCGGATAGCGACCGTGTGGGCATTGCTGTGAAAACTACGGACGGTTATCAGCTGATGACCGGAAACCAGGTCGGTGCGCTGCTGATGAACTTTATCCTGACGCACACTGACATGAGCAAATATCAGCATCCGGCTGTGGTAAAGACAGTCGTTACTTCGGAACTGGGAGCGGATATTGCCCGCAAGCATGGTATTGCTGTGTTCTCCACGCTGACCGGATTCAAGTTCATCGGTGAGAAGATCACTCAGTTTGAGCAGGCAAAACGGAAGGGAAATAAAAAGCAGGATTACGACTTCCTGTTCGGTTACGAAGAATCTTACGGCTATCTGGCCGGTACTCATGCCCGGGATAAGGATGCAGTTGTGAGCTCTCTTCTGATTTGTGAGATGGCGGCAGAAGCAAAGGCAAATGGTAAGACGCTTCTGGATGAGATGAATGCAATCTATGCCGAGTACGGTTATTACCGCGATGCGCTGGATAGCTTTACTTTAAAAGGTAAGGACGGCCTGGAGAAAATCGCTTCCATGATGACTGAGCTTCGAGCATCTGTTTCTCCGTTCGAGGGTACTGCCTCAGTGACGGACTACAGCAAGCCTGTAGATGCGGAAGTAGGCTTTGGCACACTGCCGATCTCCAATGTCTTGAAGTACGTTCTGGAGGATGGTTCCTGGATTGCGGTTCGTCCGTCTGGTACGGAGCCGAAAATCAAGATTTATTACAGCGTTAAGGGAGCGGATAAAGCTGCCGCTGAAAAGAAACTGGAAGAAATTCAGAACACGATTCAGACAAAACTTGGATTGAAGTAACGGAGGACAAAGACATATGAATATCATTTTACTTTCTGGTGGAAGCGGCAAGCGTCTTTGGCCTCTTTCTAATGATGTGCGCAGCAAGCAGTTCATCAAGTTGTTCAAGGATGGCGAGAACTACGAATCGATGGTACAGCGTGTCTATCGGCAGATTACAACGGTAGATCCTAACGCAAAGATCACCATTGCAACATCGAAATCGCAGGCGAGTGCCATCAAGAACCAGCTTGGAGAGAAAGCTTCAATCTGTGTTGAGCCGTGCCGTCGTGATACGTTTCCGGCTATCGCTTTGGCCGCAACGTATCTGCATGATGAGCTTGGCGTTGGAGTAGATGAGGCTGTTGTAGTTTGCCCGGTTGACCCTTATGTGGACAACACTTACTACGAAGCAGTAAAAACCCTGCAGGAGCTGGCAGAGCAGAGGGAAGTAAACCTCACGCTGATGGGTATTGAGCCGACCTATCCCTCTGAGAAATACGGCTACATCATCCCTGAGAGTGGTGAGAACGTCAGCAAGGTTAAGGAATTCAAAGAGAAACCGGACAAGGAAACTGCTAAGAAGTATCTGGCGCAGAAGGCTCTTTGGAATGCTGGTATCTTCGCATTCAAGCTGGGATATCTGCTGGATAAAGCCCACAGCATGATTGACTTTGAGGAATATCGAGATCTGTTCAATAAATATGACACTCTGACAAAGATCAGCTTTGACTACGCAGTGGTCGAGAAGGAACCGAGCATTCAGGTGCTGCGCTACAGCGGTGACTGGAAAGATGTTGGTACCTGGAACATGATGGCAGAGGTTATGGCCGATAAGACCAAGGGAAAGGCCATCCTCGATGAAACCTGCGTGAATACCAATGTGGTGAACGAACTGAACATCCCTATTCTTTGCATGGGTTGCAAGGATCTCATCGTTGCCGCCAGTGGTGACGGAATCCTAATTTCAGACAAGGAACGCAGCGGCAAGATGAAGCCTTACGTTGAAAAAATCGAGACTGAGGCTATGTATGTGGAGAAATCCTGGGGTACATACACAGTCATTGATGTACAGCCGGGTTCGATGACCGTCAAGGTTTCTATGAAGGCCGGCCAGCACATGACCTATCATATGCACAACTACCGAGAGGAAGTCTGGACCATTGTTTCCGGTAAAGGCAAGGCCGTTGTGGACGGAATGGAGCAAATTCTTCGTACCGGCGACGTTATCACGATAGCTGCAGGGTGCAAGCACACGGTAGAGGCGATTACGGCGCTGGATATTGTCGAAGTGCAGCTGGGCGATGAGATCAGCGTGGTTGACAAAATCAAGTTCTCTGATGAGATTCAGTTCCCATTGGCAAAAACGGTGGAAGTGTAATGGAGATTTTGAAGCTACAACCTTGCGGAAAAGACTATCTCTGGGGTGGCACACGGCTTCGGAATGAATATGGGAAAAGAATCGACATGACACCATTGGCAGAAACATGGGAATGCTCCGTTCATTCGGACGGGCCGAGTGTGATTGCAACCGGTGAATTCAAGGGGCAGACGCTTCCCTCTGTGCTGAAGCAGCACCCGGAATACATGGGTTCAAAGGTGAGGAACGGTGAGCTTCCAGTATTGGTGAAGTTTATCGACGCAAAGCAGGATCTTTCCGTTCAGGTTCACCCGGATGATGTGTATGCAAATAAGCACGAAGGCGACAATGGCAAGACTGAGATGTGGTATGTCATCGACGCCGAAGAAGGGGCCAACCTGATTTACGGCTTCAAGCATAAGGTGACAGAAGAAATCCTGAGAAAAGCCGTAGAAACTGGAACGCTGGATAGACACTTGCAGAAGGTTGAAGTCCACAAGGGAGATACCTACTTTGTCCCGGCAGGTACTGTACATGGGATTGGAGCTGGCATATTGATGGCTGAAATCCAAGAGAGTTCCAATGTAACCTACCGTGTTTTTGACTACGACCGCATTGATAAGAAGGGCCAGAAGAGGGAATTGCATTTCGATAAGGCTGTTCGGGTCATGAAAATGGATGTAACGCCGGATATCAAGCAGAAACCGAGACTGGTGAAGTATTACCCCGGGTGCTCAAGGGAGCTATTGTGCCGCTGCAAGTATTTTGAAGCAGAGAGAATTCAGGTTACAAAGGGATTCTCGTTCTCGGTCAGAGAGGAATCCTTTCAGGTCCTGATGTGCTTGGATGGATATGGACAGGCAGAAACAATGGATGCAGATCAAAGGCCAATGCGGTTTTGCAAGGGGGAAACGATATTTATTCCTGCTGGGATTGGAAGATGTCTGGTCGTTGGGGACGCGACAGTGCTGAAGATAAGGTGCTAAATGCCGGTGGGTCTGGGAAAGGAAAATGACAAGGATGTTTTTTGAAGGTACAAGATTGAATAATATCATGATAAAGAAAGCATTAGACTATGCAAAAGAAGAGGTTTATGTACATGACCTGTTCGGCAGGGACTGACCAGAATGGATGATTGGAGAATGAAAAATACTGAGGAAGGAGATGCAGAGATGGAAAAGAAAAAGTTGCTCATATATGCACATTATTACATACCGGATACTGCATCAACTGGTCAGATTCTCCGTGAACTCGCGGAAGGAATGCTGGACAAGTTTGATATTACCGTAATCTGCGTGGTTCCATCTTATCTTGGAACCATTGAAGATAAATATAAAACTCAAAAATACTACGAAGAAAACATCAACGGAGTAAAGGTGCTTCGCATCCGAGTACCGGAATTCAGCAAAACCAATAAGAAGAGCCGCATCAAGAACATCGTGTCCTATTTCTTTGGAGCGATGGCGGCGACTTTCAAGGTTGGGAAGATGGATTATGTTTTTTCCATTTCACAGCCGCCCATACTAGGCGGCTTGCTTGGTGTGTGGGGTAAATGGGTAAAACACGCCAAGTACATCTATAATATCCAGGACTTTAATCCAGAGCAGGTCCTTGCGGTCGGGTACAGCAAAAACAAGCTCATCACAGATGTGATGATGTGGTTTGATAAATTCAGTTGCAAACGAAGCAATCTGATTATCACAGTTGGACGCGATCTTGTTGAGACTGTCGAGAAGCGATTTGCCGGAAAGAAAGTACCCAAGACGGTCATGATCAATAACTGGATCGACGAAAAGGAGATATATCCGCTTGATGATGATAATGAAAGGGTGCAGGAGTTCAAGAAGAAGTATGGGCTGGATGGTAAGTTCGTCATTATGTACTCCGGCAACATCGGTTTGTACTATGACTTGGAGAACTTGATTAAGGTTGTGGAGAGATTCAAACCAGGCACCAAGACAGCAGATGGTCGAGAGGTCGTTTTCGCCTTCGTTGGTGGTGGTACTGTCCTAGATAAGCTAGTAGCTTATAAAGAAGAGAATCACATGGACAATGTGGTGTTCATTCCATATCAAGATAAGGTAGATTTAATCTACAGCCTAAACGCTGGGGATGTTCACTGGTGTGTGAATGCAAAGGGTATTAAGGGAATAAGTTGTCCGTCAAAATATTATGGCATCGCGGCGGCAGGAAAGAGTGTGCTGGCTGTTTTGGAAAAAGAAAGTGAGATTCGTTGTATCATCGAAGAAACCAATGGTGGTCTATGTTCTGAACCTGGAGATTATGAAACTGCGGCACAGAATATTAAGTGGTTCATTGAAAATGCTGGAACTGCTGAAGTAGCCGCGATGGGTAAAAGAAGCAGAGAGAATTTGCTTCAGAACATGGCTCGTGATGTATCCATTAAGAAATATGCGGAAGAAATAGTAAAATTATAAAATCGCTGAGGTGCTGAAATGAGTAAATTTGATATAATTATACCTATAGCAAAAACTGATATAGGAGCCCTAAAAAACAGCTTACCTTATATAAAGTCTCAACTCCCCGACGCCAAAATTGTCGTAATAGCAAATATAGAGGTAGAAAAACTTCTTGCTGATGTGAACGATATTTCATTTGTCGATGAAAATAAGATGATCGATGGGTTGGATTTTAAAACCATAAAAAGTATTATTGGAAAGCGATATGAAAAGGCGGAGAGAAGAACAGGTTGGTATTTTCAACAGTTTCTTAAATTAGGATACTCGCGTATATGTGATAATGATTATTATTTATCTTGGGACAGCGACACAATACCGTTGACTGGACTTGAATTTTTTGATACAAATGGAAGGCCCTTTCTTGATGTTTTACCTATTGTAGCAGAAGATGCCGCGTATACTAAAACGATAAACAACTTATGGAATGATGGCTCCGTTAAGAAATATATGAAATTCTCATTTATCAGTGAACATATGATGTTTAGTACTTCGGCGGTTAATGAAATGCTTAACGAGATAGAGAGCAATGCAGACTTAGCTGGAGAGCATTTTTATGAGAAAATATTGAATGCAATTCCATTAAATGAACTGAATCTGTCTGGATTTAGTGAATTTGAAACATACGCCGCGTACGTTTTATCGAAGAAGAAAAGTTTATATGTTTTGAGAGACTGGAAAAATCTTAGACATGGTAGAGCCTATTTTGGCTCTAATCCAACTGAAAAACAATTATTATGGGTGTCAAAAAGCTTTGATGTAATCTCTATTGAAGATTTTGATAAGCAGTTGTTACTATGTAAACTGTTATGCCGGGATCTGTTAATTTCAAAGGTCAAATTTTGCAATTTCTGCAAGCTTATTGAACCGTATATAAAAATAAAGTATTCCATTAGAATGATAATTAGAAAAATTGTCAGAAGATAAAGAAGGAGTATTATGCCAGTAATAGTACAAATTGCTTCTGCATCAACAGGAGGAATTGGTAGACTTACTAGAGATATAAGTGATGTCTTATCAGAAAGAAATATTGAGAACTACATAGCATATGGTCGAGGAGAATTATTAAATTCAAAACGAGATTTTATGTTCGGCACCAAGGCGGATGTTTTGAAGCACGCCTTTTTAACACGTCTGACAGATAAAGCTGGGTTGTATTCAAAAAGAGCTACCTACGAACTGGTAGAATTCTTAGAGGAAAAAAAACCGGATTTGGTTCAAATACATAATTTACACGGTTATTATGTTAATTATGAGATCTTATTCGAATATCTAAAAAGTAAGAATATACCTACTGTATGGACATTGCATGATTGCTGGGCATTCACAGGTCACTGTGCTTATTTTGATGCTGCAAAGTGTGAGAAGTGGAAATCGGGATGCTGTAATTGTCCTACTAAAAATGAATATCCGTCAAGCTATCTTTTTGACAATTCAGCGGATAATTTTTCTCGAAAAAAAAATACATACTCTCAATATGAAAAATTAGTATTTGTTACACCTTCGAAGTGGTTAGCTGATACCGCAAAGAAATCGTTTTTGAAGGAAAGAGACTTTTTTGTTATTAACAATGGAATTGACCTAAATGTATTTAAAAGAGTTGAACCCAATAATGAAGTTACCTTTGCGGGAATGGAGCAGAAAAAAATAGTCCTAGGTGTTGCATCAACATGGGCTAAACGAAAAGGACTAGAAGACTTTATAAAGTTGTCTAAGGTTCTTCCTGAGGAATATGTAATTGTCCTAGTTGGTGTTTCAAAGAAACAAAGAACAATGTTACCAAGAAATATTATTGGAATTGAGCACACTGAAAATGTAGAAGAGTTGGTTCGACTGTACAATAAAGCGCACGTTTTTCTGAATCTGACATACGAGGACAATTTCCCTACTACGAATTTAGAGGCGTTGGCGTGCGGTACATCTGTATTAACCTATCGAACCGGCGGAAGTCCAGAATCAATAGACGAAAATGTAGGATATGTGGTGAATCAGGGAGATTTATCTTCAGTATTGAAATGTTTTTTTTTTTCAAGCAGGAGACGGCATACGATATCTGAATGTCTGAAAAAATCTAAACAGTATAATAAGGTTGATTGTTTCTTGCATTACTATGAATTATATTGCAGTCTACTGAAAATAGATAAAAGCGTATTGAATCAATAATACTCAATTGTTGTAGATTAGTGAAAGGATTACTATGAAACTTATTTACATAAATGATGAATTAATAACAGGCGATGGAAGTAATTCTCATGCTGTTGGTATGCTAGGAGGTTTTGAGAAATTACTGGGCAAAGAAAATGTAAGATCATTCCCTCACGCAGAAGATGGATCTAATAAAAGTATAAATTTAAAACGCAATGCTCTAAAAACGAAACTTAGATTTTTTCTGCAAATTGTCCGTGTATTTAGAAAAAAGTACCTCTCATATAAGAGAGCGAATGAATACATCAGGTGTTTGGATAAAGAGAACTTTATGCCTACACATATTATTGCAAGATCAACATCTTTTGATATTACGGCCTTACTGGTGGCTAAACATTACAAGGCTAAGTTGATATTTGAAATCAACACCCCGATGTATTATGAAAGCATAGTGATTCAAAAGGAACCGTTAGGTAGGGCATTGGAAAAATGGGAAAAGCAAATAATTAGCTCATCCGATAATATTTATATTGTATCAAAAGTGTGCCGAAATATGCTTTGCCATAAATATATGTGTGATAGTGACAAGTTTTTTGTGATTCCTAATGGGTACATGGAAAAGCTATATCATGAAGACGAAGTTGAAAAATCAGCAATACGTAATAGAACACGACATCTAGAAGGTATAGAGACTAGATTTGTCGTCACATTTGTCGGAAGTTTAAAAGCGTGGCATGGTGTAGAAGAATTGTGTCTTATCGCAGAAAGATTACAGCAAGATAAAAACATAGTGTTCCTTGTCCTTGGAGATGGAGAGATGCATGATTGCGTGACGAATTATGTTTCAACACACAGCAACATGGTATTTAAAGGAAAAGTAAATCTAGAAACAATGAAATACTATTTATATGCATCAGATCTTGGTATTATGCCGTACCAGTTAAAGGAAAACTTTTATTACTCGCCGCTAAAAATGTTTGATATGTTGGGATCAGGATTGCCATTTATAGGAACAAGAATTGGACAAATTGAAGAGTTTTGTCTAGAAAAGCTTAACGCCGATTTTCTTGTTGACCAACCTACAGTAGATTCTTATATTCAGCGTATACAAATGATTAAGGATAATCCTGTAAAGCTTGGTGATATGGCCGATTTAGTAGATAGCGTAAGAAAATATGAAACTTGGGAGAAAAGATGTGAAATGCTTATCGATAGCATAGCTGAAATAAGTTAAAGCTTCAGGTTATGCATATTGCGGAGCTAAATGGCCATGTTTACGGAGCAATCGGCGGCGCGCTGATTCGAAACGGCCAGTGAGTTGGGGGATATCAGGATATATTGGAGTGTATCGTTATTTGATACGTCAACAACTAATTGCAATTTGCGAGAAATAGTTGAGGTGTGGAATGGGAGAAAAACTTAAGCATATATTGATGGGGAAAAAGGGTGGGGGTAGTAGAGCTACCGTTCAACTTGTATTAGTGATGATAGCACTTGCTGCTATTGTTTATGTATTTGTTAATGCACCGGTTCGCGATGGATTAGGCATGATGTGGCTTATACCGGCTTCTTTCCTGGTGTGCGTTTGCTTATTTGGACGGATTCTCGATTTTGGTGTTGGCACACTAGGATTGAAGATATTCTATGTGATTGCGTTAATCCGGTATATCGTTTCCCCTGTTCTGATTACCATGACCCAAGGTCAAGTGCATTCACTTCGTATGAGCAGCTTGCCCGCTTCGTCCTATCGAGTAGCAATTGCGATCCAGATTATTGAATTGTTCGTCTGCGTGGTGACAATTCATTCCTACTATCCAAAGCTTGTTGCAAAGAATCTTGCAAAAGAACCTGCCCCTAAGGATGAAACCGACAGCGGAATTCATTTGGGAGGCTATATTGTACTATTTGGATTTGCTGTAGTTTTATTGTTACGGTTTCCAATATGGTTTCCAGGACTACAAATATATGGAATCAAACAGGCCACAAGTTCTGGCATAGTGCTGGAAAACACGCTGTTTTCTTGTATTAAGACATCGCTCTTTGTTATTTCTCTGAGTAAGACGGTGAAAAGAAAAGGCACTAGGCGCTTTTGGGGCAACCTTCTTATGACAATATTTTGGGCGATTGTTTGTCTTGTGACTACATTTGGTAGCAATAGATCCTTTACATTGGAGCTGTTTGCTACGATTCTGGTATTGATGCTATATTATTTCCCTAAATATAAGACCGGAATAGTCATTTGCGTGGTTCCTTTGGCTCTTATTGTTATGTTTTCTATGATTGTAACAAAACAATTCGACTTGGAGACTGCAGCACAGTTTTCACAGGTTTCTTTTGATTTGCAGTATGTTTCCAACCAACTAGAGGAATATACCAACGGGTTATGGTGTATTGCCCAGAGTTATGATGCATCTATTGGTCTGACACTTATTGAGAGATTTCAGGCAATCGTTAAAGAACTTGTTGATGCCCTAATAGTGCCGCTGGAAATACCTGGACTGAAAGGATTGTTTGACTTTACAAAGGATTGGCATTCAACCGCATCTGTGATGAAGTACGCATTCCAGCTTTATGATAGGGGACAGATGTTGTCGTTTTCTGCTGGTTATTTTATTAACTTTGGCATATTGGGGTGGATACTTTTTCCTATTGCGAACTGCGTTGCAATGAGGCTGTTGGTAAGGTTTTCGGTGGCTTATCATTTTTCAAATACGATTTTTGATAAGTTTATGTATTTGTGGTCGACGTTTCTTTTTGGCCTGACATTGTGCTACTGTACCCAAACACTGATTTACTGTATGAGTAAGTATATCTTGTTCCTGTGGATCGTCAAGAAAGCAAGTAAAATCAAGGGTAAGATAGGAAATATAATTATATAGGAGCAAGAACTATCGACAGGGGGCATTGAAAAATGAAGATGAATGAAATAAAAGAATTATGGCTGAAAATAAAGCTGCGGTATCTCCCAAGACTTTGTAAGCAAGAAGATTACCGCGCATATTTGAAAGGCAAGGGGGTCACAGTGGGAGAAGGAACAACTTTTTTTGATTGGAAATCTAATTTAATTGATACAGAGAGAGCGTGGATGCTGTCGATAGGTAGTTATTGTAAGATTACGAGAGGCGTGATTATTCTCAATCATGACTATAGCAGATCTGTGTTGAGGCGAGTTTATGGAGAAATTGTCGGAGAGGCAAAGAATACAACAATTGGAGATAATGTATTCTTGGGGATGAATACAATCGTTTTGATGGGCAGCCATATAGGCAACAATGTGATAATTGGTGCTGGCAGCGTTGTCACAGGTGTTTAGTGCATAATAAAAATACCCAAAGTTGCAGAGGCGATTCCTCAAAGTTGC
>ERZ894229.1036-NODE-1036-length-15249-cov-9.93359_pt1 | contig 15249 bp, 13 predicted proteins | sample MGYA00380295_ERZ894229 | MGnify/ENA primary metagenome ERZ894229 (study PRJEB32331, sample SAMN06328479) | human gut metagenome | biome: human gut microbiome; feature: stool | host: Homo sapiens | collected 2014-09-17 ... | reverse complement strand
ACGTGCGCCGCCAGGCGCACTAGCAAAACACGGCCAGGCTCTTGGAGAGTCTGGCCGTGTTTCCATTTTTACAATTCACTTGTCCCGCCGGTGCGAAACCGCAATCCAATACCTCTGCACAATCCTATTTTCTCCTGTTCCAGGCGGACTGGCAATCTCATTTTCCCTTCTCCAAATTGATGGCAGATTGGCAGAATTAATCTGAGCATTTCTGTAGCATATCCCTTCCGTCGTTCTGACGGGCGGACACTGTATCCGATATTTCCCCCAAACTTGGAAAGTATATCAGACAATAGATGCCGAAAATCTATCATACCAACAACACGATCATCTTTTGCCTTACCGCCAGAAACCAACCCATTCTTCATATGACTCCACGTCTTCAAGGCCGCCGCACCCGTCAAGGCTGTCGTTGTTCTGCAGCAATCCTTTTTCATCATTACAGCATACTGATTACCTGATTTACTGATTTCACTCCCATGATATTGATCCCCGGTTTCCCGGGTACCCCCTGCAGCGCCTTTAGTGACACTTCCGGGATAATGCAGGTCTTAAACCCCAGCTTTCTCGCCTCTGCTACTCTTTGCTCAGGCATGGTCACTGCACGCACTTCGCCGCTTAGGCCCACCTCTCCAAACACGATCGCGTCCTCCGGTACAGGCCGGTTTTTATAGCTGGATGCAATCGCCATAACAATCCCAAGGTCGGCTGCCGGTTCGTTCATCCGGATCCCGCCCGCGATATTGACATAGGCGTCGTAGTTTGACAACGGCAGGCCGGCTCGTTTTTCCAGCACCGCCATCAATAAATTAACCCTGTTATAATCCAGGCCGGCGGCTGTTCTTCTTGGCATACCAAAATTACTGCGGCATACCAGTGCCTGGATCTCCATAAGTATCGGCCTGGTTCCTTCCATAGCGCAGGCCACCACCGATCCGGAGGCATGCTCTGGCCGGCCGCTCAGCATAAATTCTGAAGGATTCTCTACCTCCACCAAACCTTCTTTCCGCATCTCGAACACACCAATCTCATTGGTAGATCCAAACCGGTTCTTTACACCCCGAAGGATACGGTAGGAGGCATGTCTGTCACCTTCGAAGTAAAGGACTGTATCCACCATGTGTTCCAGTACCCTGGGACCGGCCACTGTTCCTTCTTTCGTCACATGTCCCACAATAAAAATGGAGATATTCATCCCTTTTGCCAGCTGCATCAGTATATTGGTAGACTCCCGCACCTGGGACACACTTCCCGGTGCAGAAGACACCTCTTCATTATACATAGTTTGGATAGAATCAATGACCACCATGTCCGGCTTCTGCCGCTCAATCGTCTGACGGATCAGTTCCAGGTTCGTCTCACAGAGCAGATACAAGTGTTCCGAAAAGGTCCCCATCCGGTTTGCCCGAAGTTTGATCTGTTTTCCGGACTCCTCCCCGGAAATGTACAGCACATTCTTTCCTGCATCGGAAAGACGCTGGCACACCTGCAAAAGCAGTGTAGACTTTCCAATCCCGGGATCACCGCCCACCAGTACCAGGGAACCCTGTACGATCCCGCCGCCAAGCACCCGGTCAAGCTCAGCGATACCAGTCCTGATCCTCTCGTCTTCTTCTACCGATACGCTGGAAAGCGTCACCACCTTAGACACTCTTTCCTTTCCGGCCTCAGAAGCCGCACTGGTGCTTCCTCTCGACACCGTTACCTTTTCTTCTACAAATGTATTCCATTCTTTGCAGGCCGGACACTGTCCCAACCATTTACTTTCTTCATGTCCGCAGTTCTGACAGAAAAATACTGTCTTCTTTCCTTTTGCCACAATAGCCTCCTTACCATTTATCTTTCATTGTAATCAATTGACCCGAAACACGATCCTTGCTATACTCTTTTTACAATAAAATTCACCTTTCGTATATTATATCGCAGGTATACAGTGTGTCAAGAAAAGGGAGGTCTTCACTTATGGAACTTCGAACAGCCGCCCCGGAAGACTTGGGGAAAATCATGGAACTTATTGACCAGGCAAAAGCCTTCTTGAAAAGAAATGGTGTGGATCAGTGGCAGAATGGTTATCCGGACCAAACATGTATTGAAGAGGATATCCGGAAAGGCAAGGGCTATCTCTGTATCCTGGATCATGATATAGCCGGCTATGTCTGTATCGACTTTGAGGGAGAACCCGCCTATGACACTCTGGATGGCAAATGGCTCAGCATCCAGCCCTACGTGGCCGTTCACCGCCTTGCGCTGGACGCTTCTGTCCGCGGCCGGGGGCTTGCATCCCAGGTATTCGAAGAAACCGAACGGCTCGCCCGCTCTAGGGAGATCCACAGCTTCAAGGTGGATACGGATAACGATAACCAGATCATGAAGCATCTTTTAGAAAAAAACGGCTTTCAATTCTGCGGCACCATCTGCTTTGACAACAGCGAAAAGATTGCTTTTGAGAAGCTGATCTGACAGGTCTAAAGAAACTGATGCCACTATCTATCACCGAAGAAGGGAATCTGCTGTATAAACAGATTCCCTTCTTCTTTGGTACATATGTGATTGACACATTATTTTTTTACGATCTTCACTGAAACTGCTTCGTCTTGTCCCAATTCTACACTGACGCTCAGCTTTCCGCTTAAGTTGGTCTTCATCTCGCCTGCGCTTACTTCGTTCATATATACTTCATACTGTGTATCCGCTTCCATCTCCAGGGTAAACTGTGCATCCTTTGGTCCGGACACCTGGAAGGTGATCTCTGCCTCCGATGCGCGGAAATTTTCAACTGCTGTTCCCGGCACAGACTCATATACAAACATGCCGTTGCGTTCCAGTTTTGTAATCTCCGCAAATGTCTTTACCTTATAAATGTCCCCCTGATGCTCAAAGCCCTCCAGCTTGGTCTTGCTCTCCAGCGTATAATCTCCAAAGCTCAATGTTCCGTCTGCCTCAGCTCTCAGAAGCTCTTTCACTGCTGCCATTATGATATCCTCCTTGGGTTCTTCATTTGTATCCTCATTATATCTCAAATCCGGGTTATTTTGTAGTCTTTGGCATAAATTTTATTTCTTTTTTAGACATGCCTGCCACCACTTCCGTTCCCCTCAAAACCTCGCCTGTAAGTACTGCTTCCGCCAGTTTATCTTCCAGCTGGTTCTGCACAGCACGGCGCAAAGGACGTGCCCCGTACTTCTGATCCGTCCCGGTTTCCACGATATGCTTTTTCACAGAATCCCTGATGGTAAGACTGATATCCAGCTGTTCTTTCGCACGTTTCACAAGATCCTTACACATCATTCCAACGATCTTCTTCATCTCCTCCTGGCTCAGTGGATGGAAGACCAGAATCTCATCAATCCGGTTCAAAAACTCCGGACGGAAAATCAGCTTCACTTCGTTCATGACATTACTTTTCATCCGCTTATAGTCTCCAGCCGCATCTTCCCTGGTATTGAATCCCAGTTTCTTCGGATCGATGATGGACTGGGCACCTGCATTCGAGGTCATGATGATGACCGTATTGCAAAAATCCACCTTACGCCCCTGGGAATCTGTAATATGTCCGTCATCCAATACCTGCAGGAGAATATTGAACACATCCGGATGCGCTTTTTCAATCTCGTCGAACAGGATCACGGAGTACGGATGCCGGCGTACCTGTTCGCTGAGCTGTCCGCCTTCGTCATGTCCCACATATCCCGGAGGTGATCCGATCATCTTAGACACACTGTGCTTTTCCATATATTCCGACATATCCACGCGGATCATAGAATCCTCAGTTCCGAACAAAGCCTCGGAAAGTGCCTTTGAAAGCTCTGTCTTCCCCACACCGGTGGGTCCCAGGAACAGAAAGGACCCGATCGGACGCTTTGGATCTTTCAGGCCGACTCTGCCGCGTTTGATGGAGCGGGCCACTGCCGACACCGCTTCCTCCTGACCGACTACCCGCTTGTGAAGAGTCTCTTCCAGCCGGTTCAACCGCACGCTCTCGGATTCCGCCAGCTTTTTCACCGGGATCTTGGTCCACTGAGATACCACTTCCGCAATATCCTCTTCCGTCACCACCAGCTTTTTGTCCGCATTTTTCTGCTGGAACCGTTGTTTTTGCTGCTTCAGCTTCTTCAGCGCTTCATCCCTCTCCTTGCGGACCAGCGACGCTTCTGCCACGTCCCCTCTTACCAGAGCCTCTTCCAGATCCACCGCCAGATCCTGGGCCGTCTTTTCCAGATCAAAGATTTTCTCCGGTACTTTGAATCCCTTAAGGCTTACTTTTGAGCAGGCCTCATCCAGCACGTCAATAGCCTTATCCGGAAGAAACCGGTCGCTGATATAACGTGCAGACATTCCCACTGCCGCCTTCAGCGCTTCCTCTTCAATCTTTACGTGATGGTGGGCTTCATAACGGGAACATAGCCCTTCCAGAATCTCAAGACAGTGCTCCCGGGTCGGCTCCTCCACCGTGATAGGCTGGAATCTCCGTTCCAGAGCCGCATCCTTTTCGATATATTTCCGGTATTCCCCGATTGTCGTTGCTCCGATCAGCTGCAGTTCTCCTCTTGCCAGCGACGGCTTTAAAATATTAGAGGCATCCATGGCCCCTTCCGCTCCGCCGGCACCAATGATCGTATGCACTTCATCCAGAAACAGGATCACATTTCCGGCAGCCTTTACCTCCTGTATCAGCCGCTTCATCCGTTCCTCAAATTCTCCCCGGTACTTGGAGCCGGCAATCATTGCAGCCAGATCCATAGTCAGGATCCTTTTATCCTTCATACTGTCCGGCACCACACCTGCCGCGATCTGCGCCGCAAGACCTTCGATCACCGCCGTCTTTCCAACACCTGGTTCTCCCACCAGGCAAGGGTTATTCTTCGTTCTCCTGCTTAACACCTGCATCAGCCGGCCGATCTCTTCCTTCCTTCCGATCACAGGATCCAGCTTTCCTTCCTCTGCCTGTGCCGTGAGATCCGTACCGAACTGCTCCAGCACACCGTCTCTTCTTCCTGCTTCCTGTGCCAGTTCCTCCTGATATTCCTTCGGATCTACTCCCAGCACCTCCAGGATCTCCTGATATACCTTCTGCATATTGATATTCAGCGTCAGGAGGATCCTGCAGGCAACACAGTCCACGTCACGCAGGAGCGCCATCAAAAGATGCTCCGTCCCGATCTCCTCAGAACGGAAGCGCATAGCCTCCGCCTTACTGTCCTCCAGGATATACGCAAGCCTCGGACTCACTTCCGGGCGATGTGCCAGAGAAACATTCCCAACGGGGGAAACCAGTTCCTCCATCACCTTCAGGATCTTCTCCTCCTCCACACCATTGGCGTCCAGGACCTGCCCGGCCACACCGGTATAGACCTGCCGAAGCCCGATCAGCAGATGCTCCGTCCCGATATAGGGATGGTTCATTTCCTTTGCTGTCCGCTCCGCAATCCTTAATACTTCATTTGCCTGCCTTGTATAGTTCATGTTGTCTGCTATTCCTTTCCATATTCATCAAAAATGTCATCTACCAGAGCATGTACCTCACCGCGCGTCACATTTTTACAGCACCCTTTCGCCAGTAAGATCCTCAGATTCTCCCTCATCTTAAGAAGCGCCTCCGCCTTATCCACATCCAGCGCGATCACCGCGCCTTTCCTGCGGTCCAGGCGGATGAATCCCTCCTGCTTCAGCACCGTATACGCCTTGTTGACCGTGTGCATATTAATGCCCACGGTATCTGCCAGCTGCCGCACCGATGGCAGTGCGTCGCCTTCTTTGATCAGATCCATTGCTATCCCCATGATGATCTGATTCTGCAGCTGTACATAGAGCGCTTCCTCACTATTGAAATCAATTTCTATCAACATATGATCCACCTGCTTTTGTATCCTTTTATCGCTTGTTATATCCGTAGTATAACACAATCAAAAGGAGCTTACAACCGAAATTGTAAGCCCCTTTTTGCAACTTGAAGGAATTAAGTTTGGAAATGTCTTAAGTGTACTATTAGCAGATTGTCTTAATATCTACATATTCATAGCAGTCAAAGCTGTCCGCTACGTTCTTGCAGGTCAGTTTTCCATCATAGGTATTGATAGCGGAGTAGATTACTTCGTTATCCTTGCATGCCTGCTCCAGTCCTTTGTTCGCAATCTGGAGACCATAGCTTACGGTCGCATTTGTCAGTGCGATCGTGGAGGTTCTCGGAACTGCTCCAGGCATATTTCCTACGCAGTAGTGAACTACGCCGTCTTCGATAAAGATCGGATCGTCATGGTAGGTTACCTTCGTGGTCTCGCCGCATCCGCCCTGGTCAACTGCAACGTCTACGAATACTGCTCCCGGCTTCATCTCTTTCAGATATTTCTTCTTAAAGATCTTCGGAGCCGCTTTTCCTGGAATCAGAACGGAACCAATAACCAGGTCTGCCTCTTTTACTGCTTTTTCAATATTTGCATCATTGGATACCAATGTCTGTATACGTGCGCCAAACAGGTCATCCAGATAAGCCAGTCTCGGAAGACTGATATCAAGGATTGTAACATTTGCGCCCATTCCTACTGCGATCTTACATGCGTTTGTTCCTACATTTCCACCGCCAAGGATTACGATGTTTGCCTTCGGTGTTCCCGGTACTCCTGCCAGAAGAACGCCCTCGCCTCCAAATCTCTTCTCCAGATATTTTGCACCTTCCTGGATACTTAAGCGTCCTGCGATCTGGCTCATCGGTGCCAGCAGCGGCAGTCCTCCCTGTCTGGGATCAAACAGCGTCTCATAAGCAACACCTTTTACCTTGCCGTTTAACAGAGCATCTGTCTGCGGCTTATCTGCTGCCAGATGAAGATATGTATAGAGGATCAGTCCTTCATGGAATAACGGGTACTCTTCCGGAAGAGGCTCTTTAACCTTGATCATCATCTCTACGGTATCCCATACTTCTTTTGCCGTGTCGATCATCTTTGCTCCTGCAGCTTCATACTCTGCATCAGTAAATCCTGAGCCCAGTCCTGCTCCCTTTTCGATATAGACTTCGTGACCTGCTCCAGCATAGATTTTCACATTGTCCGGTGTCATACCTACACGAAATTCATTGTTTTTGATTTCTTTTACACATCCTACTTTCAATTTCTTTCCCTCCTGATTCTTCTAATACGTTCCTACGCTCCGGAGTTTTCCGGTTCCTGCACTTCTGAACAATATTTTTCATTTTCATCTCTTGTTTGAAGAATATTATTCATTTGTCTCTAAACTTATAGTATCACACCAGTGTATAATATTCAATAAAAGTTATTTTTTTCACAAAACTTTTTATTGTATGTCAAAATCTTCAATTGTTTTTACAATTTACTTGCATAATTGCAAAATTCATGATTAAATCAAGATATAAGGATCTTGGGAGGTAGTGCTATGAAGGAACTAAGGGAAACTATCCACAATGCAAATCTGACAAAAACTCAAAAAATGATTGCAAAATACATTCTGGACAACTCGGCAGACGCCTGTTTCATGACTTCTACAGAAATCGCCCTGAAGCTAGGCGTCAGTGAATCGTCCGTTGTCCGCTTCAGCCGTTCTCTGGGATACAGCGGCTTTATGGACTTCCAGAAAGCTCTGCGCAGAGACTATCAGGACAAAGTCCTAAGTATCTCCAGCAGCATCACCGTTCCCTCCCAGCGCATTGCCAAACGGGCAAAATTAGACGATAACGCTGAATATCTCAAACGGCATTTGAAAAACTCTGCTAAAAATCTGGAGTCAGTCCTCGTGGGCAACACCCCTCAGACCTTTGAGGAAGCAGCAAACGCCATCATTTCCGGACGTCACAAATATATCGTATGCTCACGCGGAAATTCCTGCCTGGGAGATTACTTTCTTCTATATTTGAAACATATGGTTCCAAATGTTGAAATGACCAATGCCTCCTCCATCAGTCCCATTGATCATATCTGCAACATCTCCAAGGATGACTGCCTGATCATTTTCAGCTTTCCCAGGTATTCTTCTATGGATAAACTGACTGCAAAAATGGCAAAGGATGCAGGAGCAAGAATCGTAGTAGTCACGGACAAGCCAAGTGCTCTTCTGGCCGAGTATGCCTCTGTCCTTCTGACCGTACCGGTAGACAGCAATAACTTCTTTAACTCCATGGTAGGGCCGCAGTTTGTGGCAGAAGCTCTCCTTGACACCATCAGCCATAAGGTCCGTGGTGTGGAAAAGCGCCTGAAAAAAATTGACCGGTATCTCGAAGAGCTCGGAACTTACTAATAAAAATGTTTCTAACATTTTGACTGTTTTCTCTAACAAGATATTCTACAATGCCCATACCTTTTCTTCTATAATCTACCTAGCATTATCCAATAGGAGGAACGGATTTATGGGTATTTTTTTTAATAAACGCACTCAAACATTTCATCTATTTAACGATAATATCAGTTACATTATGACAGTCCTTCCTGGCGGCCAGATGGGTCAGCTGTATTTCGGAAAGAAGATCCACCACAGGGAAGATTTTTCCTATCTCCTGGAAACCGCTCCCCGTCCCATGGCTTCTTATCTTTTCGAGAACGACCGCACGTTTTCTCTGGAACATATCCGCCAGGAATATGGTGTTTATGGTTCTACCGATTATCGCTCTCCTGCAGTGGATATTCTGCAGGAAAACGGCGCACGCATCTGCGATTTTCAGTATGTAGATCATATGATCACCCCCGGGAAGCCAAAGCTTGCCGGACTCCCTGCTACCTATACCGAAGAGGACAGCGAGGCTGATACTCTGATATTAATTTTGAGGGATCCTGTTACCGGCATCCGGCTTCAGCTTCTTTATACCATCTTTTCCGGAGAAAATGCGATTGCAAGGAGTGCCGCTTTCTACAATGACGGAGACAAGACTGTCCATCTGCAGAAGGCCATGAGTCTATGTATGGATCTGCCGGATTACAACTATGATCTTATGCATTTTTCCGGCGCATGGTCCAGAGAACGTCACACGAAGATCCGCTCCCTGGAGATGGGAATCCAGTCTGTAGGCAGTATGCGCGGTCACTCTTCTCACGAACACAATCCCTTTGTGATCTTAAAGCGAAAAACCGCTGATGAATTTCAGGGAGAGGCCATAGGCTTTAGCCTTGTCTACAGCGGAAACTTTCTGGCACAGGTGGAAGTGGATACTCATGAAACCACCCGGGTTCTCCTTGGCATCCACCCGGATTGGTTTGACTGGAAACTGGAACCCGAAAGCAGCTTTCAGACTCCAGAGGCCGTGATGTTCTATACAGATCAGGGGCTCAACCATTTAAGCCAGACCTGCCACCGTCTGTATCAGAAACGCCTGGCCAGAGGATACTGGAGAGACAAGGTCCGCCCGATTCTGATCAACAACTGGGAAGCCACCTACTTTAATTTTACCGAGGATAAACTGGTAGAAATCGCCTCCAGAGCAAAGGAATGTGGCGTCGAGCTTTTCGTCCTGGACGACGGCTGGTTCGGGGCGCGCCGCAATGACCGGGCAGGACTTGGCGACTGGACGCCTGCGCTTTCTCTTCTGCCCGGCGGAATCAAGGGAATTGCTGACAAGATCGAGGCTCTGGGCATGAAATTCGGGCTATGGTTTGAACCGGAAATGGTAAATATGGACTCAGATCTTTACCGCGCTCATCCGGACTGGATCCTAAGCACACCGAACCGCAGTGCCTCTCACGGACGGTATCAGCATGTCCTGGATTTTTCACGCCCCGAGGTTGTTGACTGTATCTATCAGATGATGAAAAGGATTCTCTCTGAAGCAAAGATTTCTTATATCAAGTGGGATATGAACCGCAGCATTACGGAATGTTACTCTGCCGCACTTCCGGCAGACCGCCAGGGTGAAGTTTTCCACCGGTATATCCTGGGCGTCTATGATTTATATGAGCGCCTGACCAGCCAGTTCCCGGAGATCTTATTTGAGTCCTGCGCAAGCGGAGGCGCCCGTTTTGACCCGGGTATGCTCTACTATGCACCTCAGGCCTGGACCAGCGATGATACCGATGCTGTGGAACGGCTGAAGATCCAGTACGGCTCTTCCTACTGCTATCCCTTAAGCAGTATGGGAAGCCATGTGTCCGTATGCCCCAACCATCAGCTGAACCGGACCACTCCGCTCTATACCCGGGCCAACGTGGCATACTTTGGAACCTTTGGCTATGAGCTGGACCTGAACAAGCTGACAGAAGAAGAGCAAGAAGAGGTAAAGGAACAGATCAAATTCATGAAACAATACCGTGAACTCTTCCAGTTCGGAACTTTTTACCGTCTGAGCAGCCCCTTCGAAAATAATGTGACTGCCTGGATGGTGGTAAGCGAAGACAAAAGGGAAGCGATCGTGGGCTGGTACCGCATCCTGAACGTGGTCAATGAAGCCTTTCACAGGATCCCGCTAAAAGGGCTGGATCCGGAGCTTTGTTACCACAGCCTGGCAGATGGAAACTCCTACTACGGAGATGAGCTGATGTACGCAGGGCTGATCACCTCCGACTCCTCTGCCGGAGAAACCACACCTGAAACAGAACACAGCTGCGACTTTGACTCCCGGCTGTATATTCTAAAAGCTTAAAAAAACAGGCGATACAGGACATCTCTCTACTTATGGAGCGATTATTAAATACTGATCAGCTTGATTTGATTGAAGAATTCGTAAAGAATTTGAAATCGCTTCGAAAAGATCGAGTAGGAGGGAGTGATTAGCTCCCGTCCTCTCACAGCACCGGACATACGGTTCTCGTATCCGGCGCTTTCAATAGTTGATGTGCAGTGACTGATAGGCTGTGGCTATATCATAGAAGCCCCAGTTTATCAGTCTTTCTTTACTTAATGCCCAGTTGACTGCCTTGTTTCCTGCATTAAACCAGTATCCTTTGCGGTCATAGGCTATGGTTGCCGCATAATGGCTGTCCACTCCCAGTCCTATGAGTTTCCTCATTCTCGTTTTCGGCAGTTTCCACTGTTTCCAGATACACATCCGTATCCGGCGGTACAGCCATCCGTTCAGACTTTCGATGTTGTTCTTCATCTCCGCTATCCCATAGTAATTCAGCCATCCTCTCATGTAGACCCTTATCCGCTCCATGGTTCGGATGATACTTCCACACCTGCTCCGGGAAGTAAGCCTGCGCAGTTTATCCTTGGCTTTCTTCCATGACTTCCCATGGACTCGGATATAAATTCCTTTTCCGTTCTTCCCATAACAAAAGCCAAGAAACTTAAAATTTCGGATTGCGAATACACTCACCGTCCGGCTCTTTTCCCGGTTCACTTTCAGCTTCAGCGTTTCTTCCAGATACTTCGTACTGGATTCCAGCAGTCGTTCTGCGGCCCGTTCACTTTTTGCCAGCAGCACGATATCGTCTGCATATCGGATACACGGCACGCCCCGTCTGTGGAGCTCCCAGTCGAATTCATTCAGATATACATTTGCTAATAGTGGGGATAGATTCCCTCCCTGCGGCGAGCCTTCCTCTGTCTCTGTTACAACACCGTTTTCCATCACTCCGCTTTTCAGGTACCGCTTTACCATCTGTATGACCCTCTCATCTTTTACCTGTTTTCTCAGCAGATTCAGCAAGATTGTGTGATTCAACGTATCGAAATACTTTGACAGATCAAGGACGACTGCCCTTGTATAGCCCTGCTCAATGTACTCCTTTATCCTGAAAATAGCGTCTTTTGCCCCTCTTCCCGGACGGTAGCCAAAGCTGTCATCCGAAAACAACGGCTCATAGATTGGCATGAGCTGCTGGAGCATTGCCTGTTGGATAATGCGGTCGATGACGGTCGGGATGCCGAGTTTTCGTATTCCTCCGTCCGGCTTCGGGATTTCCACCCGTTTGACAGGAGACGGGGTATATTTCCCCCTTCGGATTCTCTCTGTCAGTTCACGGTTATGTTCCTTCAGCCATGGCAGTGTCGCCTCGATGGTCATTCCGTCGATTCCCGGCGCTCCTTTGTTTGCCTTCACTCTTTTGTAAGCCCTGTTCAGGTTATCCTTATTCAGTATCTTACCTAAGATGTCAGGCTCCGCACTGTCCCTTTCCTTCCATATCCGGTTGAATGAGCGGTGCGCTCTCACATACCCTTTGCGTTCCGCGCTATCTCTTTGTGAGCAGCTTTCTCTGTTTTCTGTACCCATCTGCCCATTTCTCCTTTCCCAGTTGTACTAAAGCCTCCTATTGATTCGGTCCTTCACTGAAACAATACAGCTACTATGACCTCTGCTGACTTCTGTACGTTCAGCATTACCTCTCAGTAATGGTTACTCCTTTCAGAGCTTTCCGTACAGATCTCCCTGGGTGCCACACGTTTCTTTTCCTCCATCCATCTGCCGTATCTACTGTACATGATTCCGTGTAGCTATCGGACTTCATCTTGTGATGCAGACTTATCCTCATGCACAGCCTTCTATACGGTTTCTGTCCGTCAGACCAGAGGTTTGCCCGTAGGTTAGTAAGTTCCCCACATCCGGCTTCCTTCAGATTTGCAGTCACCTGCAACACCCTTGCCTTCGGCTATATCCTTCCCGCTACCGGGTGGATTTGGGACTTGCACCCTTAAGAAACGTGCGCCGCCAGGCGCACATCAATAAAAAACAGTAGGAGAATCGAGACACGTAAATTCTCCTACTGTTTTTCTTATCTTCTCTTTTTCAAAATGCTATTTTCTCACATCTTCATCCGCAAGCCACGTCTGCACTTCTTCCACACTTGCTTCCACCGCCTGGGCAATCTTTTCCACATCCATTCCCATTTTAGAAAGATTTATGGCTGTCTGCCGACGGCTTTCGCTAATTCCACTTTCTCGCCCTTCCTCCCAGGATGCTTCCCGCTCCTGCCTCAGATGCTTTTCCTGATTATACTCATAGATACTCATATTCTTAGCCTCCGCACGGTTCTTTTTTAGAAAATCCTCTTAATACTATTATTCCTCCAAAAAATCCCGCAACATTTTGTCTCTGTACTCCGAATCTTGCACAGCCCGAAGAATGTCATTTGTGCGTCCTTCTTTTGCCAGAAAACTGTACAAATCATTCAACAGCTTCATGCCTTCTTCTTTTCCCTTTTCCCAGGATGCCTCACGCTCCTGCCTTAAATGCTTTTCCTGGTCATATTCGTAAATGCTCATTCTCTTCGCCTCCGCACGGTTCTTTTTAGAAACTCCTCTCTAGTAGATATGGGGATTACTCCCCATATCCCTACACAAAACCGTACGTGCGCTATTAACGCATACGGCTTTTCACTCTATATTTGGTACTCTATCTGTAAAACAAACTCACTTTAATACTTGGTTCAAGCAGTGGAAATGTCCTGAGCAATCCATTAAAGAAAGTATCCATAGTATAACTTCTTCTCTGGCTTCTCCGATTGAGCCACTTAAACAATAGCCTTTTTGTCTGCATCAGAAAGTTCTTCACTTCCCTTGTGTTGTCGGTCACTCCGTAATACTGATAGTGTCCTCGCAGTTTTGCATTGACCGTTTTGAATATCTGCTCCAATGGCATTGTTCTGTGGGTCTTAATCCATTCTTTCATTGCTTTGATCTTGCTGCGAAATTTCTTCTTGCTGGTCTTTACCCTACAACGGAAAAACTGCTTCTTTCCGTCCATTCCGCAATAAAACGTGAAGCCAAGAAAGTCAAAGGTATCTGGTTTTCTTTCTCCTCTTGCTCTTCGGTTCCGCCTGGCAAACCTCCCGAATTCTAAAATTTTCGTCTTTTCTTCCGCCAGTTCCAGTCCATATTTCCCAAAGCGTTCTTCCAGCCTCTGCTTGAATACTTCCGCTTCATATTCATTCTGAAAACAGCAGACAAAATCATCACAGTAACGAATCAGATAGCATTCGCCTTTGCATTGTCTCCTTACGATTACATCAAACCAGTTATCCAGTACATAATGCAGATAGACATTTGCAAGTATTGGACTAGCTCCGTTCCCCTGTGGGGTCCCCCGTTCGCTGTCCAGAAATTTGCCGTTTTCCATGATTCCCGCTTTCAGGAATTTCTCGATTATCTCAAGAAATCTTCTGTCTGCTATGTCATGTGACAGCATCTTCATCAGCCATCCGTGGTCTACATTATCAAAGAATCCTCTGATATCTGCTTCCACCACATAATTTGTCTTCCGATACTGTACCATCTCTATGATTTCCCTTACTGCCTGATGGCAGTTCCTGTTTGGGCGAAACCCAAAGCTCTCATTATAAAACTTTGGTTCATAAATCTGCTCCAGTATCTGCGCAATCGCATTTTCCACCAGTTTATCTTCATAACAGGAGATTCCCAGCGGTCTCATTTTGCCTTTTGTTTCTTTCGGAATATAGACTCGTCTTGTTGGATTCGGACGGTAGCTTCCGCTTTTCATCCGCTTTACAAGATTCGCCAGATTTTCCTCCAGATTCCGTTCATAATCTTCTTTTGTCACTTTATCAATTCCATACGCTTTTCTTTTATCCATCGTTTTATGGATTGCTTTCAAAGTGTCCTCATTGATATACGACGCAAGATTTTGAACCTTTCTGTCAGTTCTGTTTGCTTTCGCGATATTATACTGTATTCCAAGCAACTCGTTCACCATGTTTATCAGCTCTCTTTCGTCTGCACAGTTTCTTATCACTTGAAGCTATAAAGTGCACAGCCCTTTTCTCCATCTGCTTTCACAGACTTCTACGATACTATGGCCGTGTCGGACTTCCTGCCATTCATTTGGATTCCTGACGCATTTCTTTGTTTTGGTTTCCATACCTCTTTTAGAGGAAATGGCAGGATCTCAGCTGTTCCGATAACATACTTATCATCAGCCTCGCCAAGTTCTCAGACTGGGGGATGCCGTCATGTCCTCGCCATACCGGTCATGACAGTGTTGTCTACTGTGAATAAGAACACATCGACCATGTCCAACCTCATAATAATTTCCCAGCTCGATCACTTCACTTTCATTTCGGCTCTGCTGCTCCCTGTCCTACGCTTAAGCCTGACGTTACCGCTTCGGCTCCAAGGACTCAGTACAGGCGGTTGGCTAGTCCTTACCTGATAGGATTTTCCTACTGTATTGTTATCAGCTTACCAAGGCTTGCAGAATTTCCTCCGCTCGCCAGGGGAAATCAGCTACGCTGATTTCACAGCTCGCACCTTAATACTATTATTCCTCCAAAAATTCCCGCAACATTTTGTCTCTGTACTCCGGATCCTGCACAGCCCGAAGAATGTCATTTGTGCGTCCTTCTTTTGCCAGAAAACTGTACA
>ERZ894229.1031-NODE-1031-length-15414-cov-9.76581_pt1 | contig 15414 bp, 14 predicted proteins | sample MGYA00380295_ERZ894229 | MGnify/ENA primary metagenome ERZ894229 (study PRJEB32331, sample SAMN06328479) | human gut metagenome | biome: human gut microbiome; feature: stool | host: Homo sapiens | collected 2014-09-17 ... | reverse complement strand
TTTTACCCCGATGTCCAGTTCATGCTTTGCAAAAGATTCTCCGAGGATTCCGCTTGACAGGCTGACGATGGCGATATTTTTTATCATAGCTTTCCCTCCGTACTGCGGGCGGATGCAGCAGAAGACACCCGTTTACTTATCCTTCATCTTCTCATCAAAGCGCCTGCGCACCTCGATATAGGCCTTGATGGCCTCCACCGTTCCGTCAAAGCCCAGCCTGGAGCTGTCCAGGGAAAGATCGTAGTTCAGGGCGTTCTTCCATTCCTGGCCGGTATAATATTTATAATATCTGGCCCGGTAGTCGTCGGTCTTTGTGATGAGCTTCTTCACTTCGTTCTCAGGAAGGCTGTTCACCTTCATGGCCTCCTGCAGACAGAAGTCCTCCGGCGCATGGACGAACACCCGCACCACGCCGGGCATATCCTTCAGGATGTGATCCGCGCAGCGGCCGATGATCACGCAGGAGCCTTCCTCCGCCAGAGAGCGGATGATCTTGGCCTGATAGTTGAACAGATTGTCATCACTGGTAAAACCGGCGCTTTCCGGAGAAAGCAGGCGGCCGCCCTTATACCCGCCGGAAAGCAGGGCGCGCAGGCCGTGGTGCTTGAACTCATCCTGAAAAAGGGTGGGATTCACGCCGCTTTCCTCGGCTGCCATGGCGATGATTTCCCGGTCATAATAGGGAATGTCCAGCTCCTTCGCCAGCATTTTCCCCACAGTCTTTCCGCCGCTGCCGTACTGGCGCGCGATGGTAATAATCACATTTGACATGCTTTTCCTTTCCTGCTGCCCGAAGGGCAGCATTCTTTTATTCGCCAAGATAGGCTTTCTTGATATCCTCGTTGTTCAGAAGCGCCTGCGCGCTGTCCTCCATCACGATGTTTCCGGTTTCCAGTACATAGCCCCGGTCCGCGATGGAAAGCGCCTTCTTCGCGTTCTGTTCCACCAGAAGGATGGTAACGCCCTGTTTGCTGATGCTTTCGATGATGTCGAAGATCTCCGATACAAGGAGCGGGGACAGGCCCATGGAGGGCTCGTCCAGCAGCAGGAGCCTGGGATTGGACATCAGCGCCCGGCCCATGGCCAGCATCTGCTGTTCACCTCCGGAAAGGGTTCCGGCCAGCTGTCTGGTGCGTTCCTTCAGGCGGGGGAAACGTTCGTAAACCCGGGCGAGGGATTCCTCGATTTCCTTTTTATCCTTCCGGGTATAGGCTCCCATACGCAGGTTTTCATAAACGGTCAGGTTGGCGAACATGCGCCGTCCCTCCGGCACATGGGAGATGCCGAGCTGAACGATACGGTGGGAGGGCATCTTTGTGATGTCCTGATTTTCAAAATGCACGGATCCGGATTTCGCCTGGAGCATGCCGCTGACGGTCTGCAGGGTGGTGGTCTTTCCGGCGCCGTTCGCACCGATCAAAGCCACAATTTCCCCTTCCTCCACATGAAAGGACACGTTCTTAAGCGCATGGATCATGCCATAATATACATTCAGATTTTCTACGGTGAGCATTGCCATGAGATTCTCCTTTTCAGTATGGAATCCGGCACGAACCGCGGTTCGTGCCGCCGGTTTCAGTCGCCAAGGTAGGCCGTGATGACCTCCGGATTGTTCAGCACGTCCTTCGGTTCTCCCTCTGTAAGAAGCTTCCCGAAGTTGAGAACGTACAGGTATTCACAGATTCCCTGTACCAGCTTCATGTCATGCTCGATCAGAAGAATGGTCACGCCGTACTCTTTACGGACCAGGCTGATGGTGTCCATCAGCTCCCGGGTTTCGTTGGGGTTCATGCCTGCGGCGGGTTCATCCAGCAGAAGAAGCTTGGGATTTGTGGCAAGGGCGCGGGCGATTTCCAGCTTGCGCTGTTTGCCGTAGGGAAGGTTGGAGGCCAGGTCGTTTGCGGAGGATTCCAGATCAAAAAGGCGCAGGATCCGCATGGCTTCCCCGTCCATTTCCTTTTCCTTCCGGCGGTAGCTGCCCAGATGCAGCATGCTTTCCGCAAGGGAATAGGTGATCCGGTTATGAAGGGCGGCCTTTACATTGTCCAGAACGCTCTGGGCGGTAAAAAGCCGGATGTTCTGAAAGGTTCTGGCCACACCCAGACGGCAGATTTCGTGGGGCTTTTTGCCCACCAGGTTCTGGCCGTCCAGACGGATGCCTCCGTCGGTGGGGCGGTAAACGCCTGTCAGCATGTTGAAAACGGTGGTTTTTCCGGCGCCGTTGGGGCCGATGAGGCCGACCAGGCTGCCCTGTTCGATTTTCATGGACAGCTCGTCGACTGCGCGCAGGCCGCCGAAGGAGATGCCCAGACTGGTGACTTCCAGCATTGCCATGTTATGCCGCCTCCTTTCCATGTTTTGCTTCCGCCTTTTCGGCACGGGCAGCGGCGCGTTTTTCCAGCAGCCGCTTTTTCAGGCCGGAATTGTTGAAAATCATCATGGCGATCAGCAGGATCGCATAGATAAGCATCCGGTAATCGTTCATGGAACGCAGAAGCTCCGGAAGGACGGTGAGCAGGGCCGCCGCGATGATGGAGCCCCAGATATTGCCGAGACCGCCGAGAACCACAAACACCAGAATCAGGATGGAGGTGTTGAAGTCAAACTTGGTCGCCGTGACGGTGGAAAAGTTCATGGCATACAGCGTACCTGCGGCTCCCGCCAGAGCTGCGGAAATGACGAAGGCCAGCAGACGATAGCGGGTGACGGGGATGCCGATGCTTTCCGCGGCAATCCGGTTGTCGCGCACCGCCATGACGGCGCGGCCCGTCCGGCTGTGGATGAGGTTGAGCACCAGAAACAGGGTGATCAGGATGAGGACAAAGCCTGCGGTGAAGGAAGAAAGCTTGGTGACGCCGCTGACGCCCATGGGTCCGTTGATGATCATTTTTCCGTTTTCGGAAAGCTCAAAGGCCTGGTTTAACAGACTGAAATGCAGGCCCTTTTTATCCAGGCCGATGTAGAGCACGTTGATGATGTTCTTGATGATTTCGCCGAAGGCCAGCGTGACGATGGCCAGATAGTCGCCCTTTAAGCGAAGCACCGGGATACCGACGATCACGCCCGCAACGGCGGCGCAGAGGGCTCCAACCACCATGGCGATGGCCAGGCGCATGGGACCGAAGGGAATGGCGTCAGCCAGGCTGGTGGTGACCACAATGCCGGCGAAGGCGCCGACGGACATGAAGCCCGCATGTCCCAGGGAAAGCTCGCCCAGAATGCCCACGGTCAGGTTCAGGGAAATGGCCATCACCACATAGGCGCAGATGGGAACGAGCTGGCCGTTTAAGGAGGATGAAATATTGTCTGTCAGGATCATGCCCTGTACGATGAGAAAGGCGATGATCACGATGCCGAAGGCGGTCACGCTGTCGCGCCTTGCGGCCAGAAGCTGCTTAAACTGTTTCATTGTAAATCTCCATTCCGAAGCGTTGTGACCGGTTGAGGCGGTTTGTGACGCTTCGGCACAAACCGCCGCTGCAAAAACGGGAAGAATGGCACGCAGGGCCATTCTTCGGTATGAGAAAGGGCGCAGCCCATAGAACTTCTTAGCCGGTGTCCTGTGCTGGCTTAGAAGTTCTTCTCATACATTACACTTTCTCACTTACATGTTTGCCAAGCAGTCCGTCGGGCTTCACAAGAAGAACAATGATCAGGACTGCGAACACAATGGCATCCGACAGCTGGGTGGAGATATAGGCTTTTGAGAAAATCTCGATCACACCGAGCAGGATGCCGCCGATCATGGCCCCCGGAATGGAGCCGATGCCGCCGAATACGGCAGCCGTAAACGCCTTGATGCCGGGCATGGAGCCGGTGGTGGGCATCAGGGTCGGATAGGCGGAGCAGAGCAGCACGCCCGCAATGGCGGCCAGGCCGGAGCCGATGGCGAAGGTGACGGAAATGGTGGTGTTCACGTTGATGCCCATGAGACCGGCAGCACCCTTATCCTCTGAAACGGCGCGCATGGCGGTTCCCATTCTGGTTTTGGTGGTGAACAGCGTCAGCACGATCATGATGAGAATGCAGGCGGCGACGGTCACGATGGTCACGCCGGAAATGATAAGCCTGCCGCCAAAGAGCTGGACGGACCAGTTTCCCACGATGGAGGAAAAGGTCTTGGGGCTGGAACCCCAGATCAGAAGGGCCGCGTTCTGCAGAAAATAGGATACGCCGATGGCCGTGATCAGAACGGCCAGAGAGGGCGCCTGCCGAAGCGGCTTATACGCGAGCCGTTCAATGGCGATGCCCAGAACGGTGCAGACGATCACCGCAAAAATCACGGATATGAGCGGAGACAGCCCCAGATAGCTGGTGGTGCAGAAGGATATGTAAGCGCCCACCATGATGACGTCTCCGTGGGCGAAATTAAGCATCTTGGCAATACCATACACCATCGTATAACCCAGCGCAATGATGGCATACACACTGCCGAGGCTGATGCCGTTGATCAGATGGGATAAAAAGGTCATGGGAATCTCCTTTCCGCCTGTGATGCCAGGCAGCAGCTCGCCCGCTGCCCGTACCCGCCGCGCTGCGCTGCGCCACGTGCCAGAATGGCACGCTGGAATGGCGCGCCGGACCGGAGCGCAGGAACCGCATCGAGCCGTTGCCTCGCATCATAGGCTGGGGGTCAACAGTTTTTTTTATAAACAAACAACAGCGTCGGAAGAAGCCGTCCTTTCCCCGAAAAAACGGCAGGCGGCAGGCATGCAGAAAGCAGCCCGCCGCCTGTGCCGTCTGGGATCAGTCCATTCCGACGTAAGCGCCGTTTTCGATGACCATGCCCTTCGGGCTCTTGGAAACCGCGCCCGTGGAATCCCAGGTCACGCCTTCACCGGTCAGGCCGTCAAAGGTGATGGTGGGGAAGGTGGCGACCATCAGCTCGCACAGCTCCTCCGCACTCATGTCAGCGGTGGCTCCCGCAGCTTCCAGCGCCGCCTTGTAAGCGTATACGCAGTCGTAGGCATCTGCTGCAAACTGATTCGGAACCTCACCGTAAAGCTCCTGATACTTGGTTACGAAGCTCACGGTCTTGTCGTCCGTCGCATCCGCATTAAAAGGAGTCAGAAGCATGACGCCTTCTGCCAGGGAAGTATCAAAGCCTTCCAGAGTCAGGATTCCGTCCATGCCGTCCACGCCGAAGAACTTGGGCGTATATCCCATGTCGCTGGCCTGCTTCAGAATCAGGGAAGCGGGCTGATAATAGATGGGAAGGAAAACGAGGTCGGCGCCGGCATCTCTTGCCTCGGTCAACTGTACGGAGAAGTCATTGGAGCTGGCATCGGTGAAGGTGGTGGCGGATACGATTTCCAGCCCCTTCGCGCTGGCCTCTTCCTGGAACTTCTCATAGATGCCGCTGGAGTACACGTCATCATTTCTGTAGATTACGGCGATTTTGGTACCGAGCTGCTGATCTGCAATGTAATCAGCGGAAGCAACACCCTGGTTGGGATCCGCGAAGCAGATCTGGAAGAAGTTGTCCTTGCCTTCCGTTACCGCGGTGGAAGAAGCGGAAGGAGTCAGACCGAAGATCCGGTCCGCATAATGCTCCGTCGCAATTGCCTCGCAGGGCTTTGTGGTAACGGCGCCAAGGGAGAGCTGCATGCCCCAGTCCTTCAGAGCGTTGTAAGCAGAAACAGCCTTCTCAGGGTCATTTTCATCATCTTCATACTTTAATTCGAACTGGATGGCGCCGCCTTCCGCGTTGATCTCATCAACCGCGATCTGTGCGCCGTTCATTACGGCATTTCCGTAAATGGCAGCGGAGCCCGTCAGGGGAGCGGTGCCGCCAAGCTTGAAAGCCGCGCCGGTGGTTTCCGCAGAAGCCTCTGCGTCTGCATTTCCGGCCGCCTCAGTGGAAGCGGATGCAGCTGAGCTTTCAGATGCGGAAGAAGATCCGGTGTCTGCCGTCGTGCTGCCGCAGCCTGCAAGAAGACCTGCGCACATCACGGCAGTCAGAACAAAACTGATTGCCTTTTTCATAACATTTCCTCCTTTTGCCGCCCTTGGGCGGCTTTTTTAATACAAAGAAAGAACGGCGGAGCCATTCTTTGGCACGAACTTTGTTCGTGCACGCCTCCTGTCTTCCCGTCGCTCATGGCGGGAAGACATTTGTCCATAATAGACGTGCTTGTATTATACACCAGATTCGAAAAAATGGAGAGAAAAATTTATGGAAATTTTAGAATTTGGCAGAATTGTCCTGTTTGTGCGGGAGGAAAAGGAAACTTTTGGGCATGCTGATGGCAGGAAAGAGAAAAAATATGTTATACTGTCTGGAGATTAGCGTGGCATTTCAGAGCATGGAGGAACGAAAAGTGGAATATGAAACAAACGAAGAACTGGAAAGCATGCCTGCCGTTTTCGCTCCGATGGGGGAGATTGCGGGATATCCGGTGCGGCCGGGGCTGTTTCACTTAAATGGGGCGATGGCCCTTCCGGAGGGCGTGAATTTCACCGTGCATACCCATGAGGGGACGGGCTGCGAGCTGCTGCTTTTTCACAGGGGAGAGGAAGAGCCTTATGCGGTGCTGCCTTTCCCGGAGGAATACCGGGTTGGGGATGTGTACGCCATGATTGTTTTCGGCCTGGATATCGGGGAATTTGAATACGCCTACCGCATCGACGGACCGTGGGAGCCGCAAAAGGGGCTGCGCTTTGATAAAAACGCCATCCTTCTGGACCCCTATGCCAGGGCGGTGACGGGCCAGAGCATCTGGGGAAAGCATCAGGAAAAGCATTACCATGCCAGGGTGGTGCGGGATGTGTTTGACTGGGGGAGCATGCCGCAGTCCAGGCGGCAGCTGAGCGACCTGGTCATCTACGAGCTGCATGTGCGGGGCTTTACCCGCCACGTGTCTTCCGGCGTGGCAGGCAAGGGAACCTTCGCGGGGCTGAAGGAAAAGATTCCCTATCTGAAGGAGCTTGGAATCAACGCGGTGGAGCTGATGCCGGTTTTTGAATTTGACGAAACCATGAACTCCAGAGAAGTGGATGGGAGGAGGCTGCTGGATTACTGGGGCTACAATACGGTCAGCTTTTTTGCCCCGAATACCAGCTATACGGCGGCGAATGAGTTCAACCGGGAAGGGACGGAGCTGAAGGAGCTGATCCGGGCGCTTCATGAGAACGGGATCGAGGTCATTCTGGACGTGGTGTTCAATCATACGGCGGAGGGCAATGAACAGGGTCCCTGCTTCTGTTTCAAGGGCTTTGACAACAGGATCTATTACATGCTCACGCCGGATGGCTGGTATTATAATTTCAGCGGCTGCGGCAATACGCTGAACTGCAATCATCCGATGGTGCGGCAGATGATTCTGGAATGTCTCCGCTACTGGACGGTGTACTACCGGGTGGACGGCTTCCGCTTCGACCTCGCCAGCATTCTGGGAAGAAACGAGGACGGTTCGCCCATGAACCGGCCCCCTCTGCTGGAGAGTCTGGCCTGCGACCCGCTTCTTGACAATGTAAAGCTGATCGCGGAGGCTTGGGATGCGGGCGGCGTCTATCAGGTGGGAAGCTTTCCGGCGGCGGGCCGCTGGGCGGAGTGGAACGGAAAGTATCGGGATGCCCTGCGTTCCTATCTAAAGGGGGATCTCTGGGAGTCGGAAAACGCTGCCATGCGGATCGCCGGTTCCTTCGACCTGTACGGAACAGGAGGAAAGGAAGAGGAGGAAAATGGAGAAAACGGCGGACGGATCCGGAACTATGCGGGGTATAATTCCTGCGTGAATTTCCTCACCTGTCACGATGGCTTTACCCTGTATGATCTGTATTCCTACAATGAAAAGCATAATGAGGCCAACGGCTGGAACAATACCGACGGAGCGGATGACAACCGGAGCTGGAACTGCGGGGCGGAGGGGGAGACGCAGGAAAAAGAGGTGCTTTCCCTGCGCTTCCGCCTGATCCGAAACGCCTGCGCCGTACTTTTGTGCAGCAGGGGCACGCCCATGTTCCTGGCCGGGGACGAATTTGGCAACACCCAGTATGGAAACAACAACCCCTACTGCCAGGACAATGAGATTTCCTGGCTGGACTGGCGGCTGCTGGAAAAGAACCGGGAGTTGTTTGCATTTTTCCGGTTCATGATCCGTTACCGTCTGACCCATCCGGCCATCCGGGAAGAGCTTCCCCGTGCGGTCTGCGGCCTGGAATCCGTCCGGGTATACGGAGCGGACGCGGCGGAGGGAGAGCGCCCGGCTCCGAATGCGGGAACCATCGGGATCTGCTTCGCCGGCTATGACAGCAAAAAGGGGCGGGACGACCTGGTTTACCTGGCGCTCAACGTCTACTGGGAGGATGTGCGGATCACCCTTCCTGACCTGAAGCAGACGGGAGACTGGCATGTGGCCGTCAATACCTTTGGAAACGGAGAGGGAAAATACTGCTATGAAGGAGAGGAACAGGTGCGCATCGACGGGGAATTCATCATGCGCCCCAGATCTGTGGCCGTGTTCATGGGCAGGTATGGACAGACCGGGAAGAATCTGTTACCATCGTAGGAAGGAAAATGCAGAATAAAATGCCGCCTGAACGGGCGGCAGAAAGTGAGGCGGATGAAATCCTGCGGATTTCATCCTGGAAATTGGCCTGTCGGCCAATTTCACCGGAATGGAGAGCCGCCGAAGGCGGCAGAAAGCGAGGCTGGCACGAACCTGCCGGTTCGTGCCGAAGAATGGCTGACGCCATTCTTCCAGGATTAAAATGCCGCCAATGGCGGCAGAAAGAGAGGTAGATATGGAGAAACAGTTAAAACCCCTTATTTTTCAGTCGGATTTTGGCCGGGCGGACGGCGCGGTGAGCGCGATGTACGGCGTGGCCTATTCGGTATGCAGCGAACTGAAGATTTCAGACCTGACCCATGAGATTCCACAGTACGATATCTGGGAAGCGTCCTACCGGCTGATCCAGACCGTGAGCTACTGGCCGGAGGGAACGGTGTTCGTTTCCGTGGTGGACCCGGGCGTGGGCTCCACCAGAAGAAGCATTGTGGTAAAGACCTGCGGCGGCCAGTATGTGGTGACGCCGGACAACGGTACGCTGACCCATGTGAAGCATCTGTGCGGCATTCAGGCGGCCAGGGTGATCGACGAATCCATCAACCGGCTTCCCGGTTCCGGAGAGAGCTACACCTTCCACGGCCGTGACATTTATGCGTACACGGGAGCAAGGCTTGCCGCGGGCATCATCGACTTTGAGGGCGTGGGTCCCGAGGTGCCGGTGGACAGCGTGGTGGAGATCGCCTATGAGCCCGCCGTTTTGTCCGGCGATGAGATCACGGGCACCGTGGACGTGCTGGATGTACGTTTCGGAAGCCTGTGGACCAACATCCCGAGGGAGATGTTCTTAAAGCTGGGCGTTTCCTATGGAGACCGGGTGGAGGTCATCATTGAAAAGAGAGGCCGTACCGTTTACCGGACTTCTCTGATCTATGCGCATTCCTTTGCGGAGGCCTATATCGGAGAGGCGCTTGTGTATGTGAACAGTCTGGACTTCATGGCGGTGGCCATCAATCAGGGTAACTTCGCGAGGGCCTACAACGTGGGAACCGGCCTGTCCTGGAAGATCATCATGAGAAAATCCACCCTTCACAGGTAAGGCGTACGGCGCGGTGGGCAGCCGGACGGCGGCCCGCTGTGCAAATGTGTGGAAGAAAGAGAAGAAGCGGGAAAGCCATAGCGAAAGACCAGGACGAACAAAAAGAAAGGCGGAAAGATCATGGAACAGACAGACAGAATGGACTGCCGGGGGACCGGCTCGGATAAGGAAGCCTCCTGGGAGAGCGGTGTCCGTCGGGTGGTACCCTATACGCCGGGCGAGCAGCCGCGCCGGGCGGGAATCATCAAGCTGAATACCAACGAGTGCCCGTATCCCCCATCCCCGCAGGTGAAGCGCCTTGCGGCGGAGTTTGAAACGGATGTCCTGCGGCTCTATCCGGACCCGGAGGCGTCTCTTCTGGTAAAAAGCATAGCGGCGCACTTTGGCGTGGGAGAGGATCAGGTTTTCGTGGGAGTGGGCTCCGACGATGTGCTGGCCATGGCCTTTCTGACCTTTTTTAATACGGATAAGCCCATTCTGTTTCCGGATATCACCTATTCCTTTTACGACGTATGGGCGAATCTGTTTGGAATCCCCTTCCGCCGCCCGGCTCTGGATGAGAATTTCCGGCTGGTGAAGGAGGATTATCTGGTTCCGAACGGCGGAATCGTGATCGCAAATCCCAACGCGCCCACCGGAATCTGCGAGCCCCTTTCGGTGATCGAAGAGATCGTCAGGAAGAATCCCGCATCCCTTGTGATTATCGATGAAGCCTATGTGGATTTCGGGGGAGAAAGTGCCATGCCCCTCGTGGAAAAGTACGAAAATCTGCTTGTGGTGCAGACCTTTTCCAAGTCCCGCGCCATGGCCGGCATGCGCATCGGCTTTGCGGTGGGAAGCCAGAAGGCCATCCGGTATCTGCGGGATGTGAAGTTTTCCTTCAACTCCTACACCATGGATGCGCCCACCATCGCCTGGGGCGCCGCCAGCATGGCGGACGACGCTTATTTCCGGGAGACGGTGGAGAAGGTGGTAACGACCAGAGAGTATCTGAAGAGGGAGCTGGTCTCCCTGGGATTTTCCTTCCCGGATTCCCGGACCAACTTTGTATTCGTCTCCCATGAGCGTGTTCCGGCGGCGGAGCTGTTTGCGGCGCTGAAGGGGGCGGGCATCTACGTCCGCTATTTCCCCGGAGAGCGCACCGGAAATCATCTGCGGATCACTGTCGGCACCCGGGAGCAGACGGAGGCGCTGCTGGCATTCTTAAGGAAATATCTGAAATGAACGGCGGCTGCAAAGGCGCGGGACAGGCAGTCTTTGACTGCCGAATCCGTTTTTTCTTTTGCAGCGGAGACAAAACGGAGGCTTTCGGTGGAAGCATATACGGATTTTGCACAGGTCTATGATACGTTCATGGACAACGCCCCCTATGAAAACTGGGCGGATTTTCTGGCGGGACGTCTGAGAGAGGACGGCATCCGGGACGGGCTGGTGCTGGACCTCGGCTGCGGCACGGGAACGGTGACCCGGCTCCTTGCCGAAAAAGGGTATGATATGATCGGCGTGGACAATTCGGAGGCCATGCTGAACATCGCCCTGGAAAAAGAGGCCGAAAAGCCTCAGAACATCCTTTATCTGGAACAGGATATGCGGGAATTCGAGCTGTACGGCACGGTCCGCGCCGTGGTCTGCATCTGCGACAGCCTGAATTATCTGCTGGAGGAAGAGGACCTGCTTGAAACCTTCCGCCTGGTGAACAATTATCTGGACCCGGGCGGTCTGTTTCTGTTCGATTTCAACACGGTCTATAAATATGAAACGGTCATCGGGGATACAACAATTGCGGAGAACCGGGAGGATTGCAGCTTCATCTGGGAAAATTTTTATGACGAAAAAGAGCGGATCAACGAATATGACGTGACCGTATTCGTCCGTGAACAGGAAGGGCCGCAGGGCGGTCTGTTCCGGAGGTTTACGGAAACCCATTATCAGCGGGGCTATACCCTTTCGGACATCCGGAGGCTGGTGGAAATGAGCGGCCTTCTTTTCGTGGAGGCGCTGGACGTGGACACGCTGGGAGAGGTTACGGCACAGAGCGAAAGAATTTACTGCATAGCGAGGGAACAGGGAAAATGAGCGATTATCTGGTGAGAGCGACGGCGGCGGACGCGCAGGTGCGCGCGTTTGCGGTAACAGCAAGAGATACGGTGGAGACGGCGCGCGCGGCGCATGATACCAGCCCGGTGATGACGGCGGCGCTGGGAAGGCTCCTGTGCGCGGGAGCGATGATGGGAAGCATGATGAAGGGAGAGGCGGATATTCTCACCCTGCAGGTGCAGGGTGACGGTCCGGCGGGCGGCCTTACCGTGACCGCGGACAGCAGGGGCAGGGTGAAGGGCTACGCGGTCAATCCCCAGGTCATCCTTCCGCCAAACAGTCAGGGAAAGCTGGACGTTGGCGGTGCGGTTGGGGCGGGCTCTCTGCGCGTGATCAAGGATCTGGGGCTGAAGGAGCCCTATGTGGGCCAGACCCAGCTTCAGACAGGAGAGATCGCCGAGGATCTGACCTATTATTTCGCGGCTTCCGAGCAGGTGCCCTCCTCGGTGGGCCTGGGCGTTCTGATGGAGAAAAACAATACGGTAAAGCAGGCCGGCGGTTTCATTGTCCAGCTCATGCCCTTTGCGGAAGGAAATGTCATCGAGAAGCTGGAGGCGAATTTATGCCGCATTCATTCCGTGACAAAGCTTCTGGAGGACGGAAACAGCCCGGAGCAGATTCTCGGCATCCTTCTGGAAGGAATGGACATGGAGATTTTATCCGACATGCCCGTAGAGTTCTATTGCAACTGCAGCAGGGAGCGGGTGGCGAAGGCCCTTTACAGCATCGGGAAAAAGGAAATGGATGAGATGATCAAAGACGGAGAGCCCATCGAGGTGAAATGCCATTTCTGTAATACAGCATATCGGTTCAGCGTGGAGGATCTGGTTCAGATCAGACAGCTGCAGGAATGAAGAGAGGGAATTATGAAAGATGGTTTTATCAGGGCGGCGGCTCTGACACCGGAAATCAGAGTCGCAGATACCGCATACAACGCGGTGCAGATCGAAAAGGGAATCGATGAGGCGCTTGGAAACGGGGCGCGTATCATCGTTTTCCCGGAGCTGTGCATCACCGGCTATACCTGTCAGGATCTGTTTTTGCAGGAGACGCTGCTTTCAGGAGCAAAGGAGGCGCTTAGGCAGATCGCGGCGCATACGGAAGGGACGGACGCTCTGGTCTTTGTGGGGCTTCCCCTGGAGAAGGACGGGAAGCTGTATAACGTGGCGGCTGCCCTTCAGGACGGACGGGTGCTCGCCTTCATTCCCAAAACGGCTCTGCCGGGTTACGCGGAGTTTTATGAAACCCGTCATTTCATGCCTGCTCCGGATCAGGTGGATTTCCTTACCTTTGAGGGGGATACGATTCCCTTCGGGCGGGAGATCCTCTTTGCCTGTGACGGCGTAGAGGGGCTGCTGGTGGGCTGTGAGATCTGTGAGGATCTGTGGGCGGCGCAGACCCCTTCCACCGCACACTGCCTGGCCGGGGCCACGGTGATCGTCAATCTGTCCGCCTCCAATGAGACGGTGGGAAAGGACGCCTACCGCAGACAGCTGGTGGAGGCTGCCAGCGCAAGGCTTGTGACAGGATATGTATATGCCAGCGCGGGAGACGGGGAATCCACCCAGGATCTGGTCTTCGGCGGGCATAACCTGATCGCGGAAAACGGCGTGCTGCTTTCGGAGGCAAAACGGTTTGAAAACCAGGCCATTTATGCGGATCTGGACATCCACAGGCTGCGCCATGAAAGACGCCGGATGAACACCTTCCCCGCGCCGGAAAAGGAGGGCTATCTGATCATCCCGGTGCATATGAAAAAAGAGGAGCTTTCCCTGCAGAGATTTTTCCCCACACAGCCCTTCGTCCCTTCGGATGAGGGAATGAAGAACCGCCGCTGCGAGGAAATCCTTTCCATCCAGTCCCACGGCCTGAAAAAGAGGCTGGAGCATACGAAAAGCAGCTGCGCGGTGATTGGGATTTCCGGTGGCCTGGATTCCACGCTTGCCCTTCTTGTGACGGCCCGCGCCTTCGATCTTCTGGGCATCCCCCGGGAAAACATCCGTTGCGTGACCATGCCCTGCTTCGGCACCACGGACCGGACCTATGAGAACGCCTGCAGGCTGACGCGCACGCTGGGCGCTTCTCTGACGGAGGTCAATATTCAGGAGGCGGTGCGGCTGCATTTCAGGGACATCGGCCATGACGAGGCGGTTCATGATGTCACCTATGAAAACTGCCAGGCCAGAGAACGGACCCAGGTGCTGATGGATATCGCCAATGCGGAAAACGGACTGGTGATCGGCACGGGAGACATGTCCGAACTGGCGCTGGGCTGGGCCACCTACAACGGGGACCACATGTCCATGTACGGGGTGAACGCAGGCGTGCCCAAGACGCTGGTGCGTCATCTGGTGCGCTACTATGCGGACACCTGCGGCGATCCGGAGCTTTCCGCAGTCCTTCTTGATGTGCTGGACACCCCGGTCAGCCCGGAGCTTCTGCCTCCGGTGGACGGAAAAATCAGCCAGAAAACGGAGGATCTGGTGGGGCCTTATGAGCTGCATGACTTTTTCCTGTATTACATGTTGCGCTGCGGCTTTCCTCCTGCCAAAATCTACCGCATTGCGAAGGAAGCCTTTGCGGGAAAATATGAAGAGGATGTGATCCGGGGATGGCTGAAAAATTTCTGCCGCCGGTTTTTCACCCAGCAGTTCAAGCGCTCCTGCCTGCCGGACGGCCCCAAGGTGGGAAGCGTGGCAGTCTCCCCGAGAGGGGATCTGCGGATGCCGTCCGACGCCTGCAGCGCGCTGTGGCTTGCGGAGGCGGAAGCGCTGTAATTACAGGCCTGCGTCGGAGGTTTCTGCACCGGAAGTTCCTGCACCGGAAGTCCCTGCGCCGGAGGTTTCAGGAACGGCGCTTTCCGTTTCAACTCCGGCAGCGCCGCCTGAGGAAGAGGAATCACCTCTGGAGGAATTCCCTTCGGAGGAGCCGTCTCTGGAACGGGGCGCTTCCAGGGAGCTTCCGGGCGTGGCTTCCGCCTTTTCCAGCGAGGAGGAGATCGCTTCCAGCAGAACCTGGGAGGTATACTTGTTGTCCTCGGAGTAGCTGATGTCTTCCAGCGACTGCTTTTCACAGATCTGCACGGCCAGATCGTTGAGCGCGGGCTCCATCAGCGGATACATGGTGGTGACCGCTTCATCCAGATTCACAAGCCGGATGGAGTTAATGTTGTTGGCATCCACCACCACCTCCACATCTATGGAGGAATTTCCCAGAATCACCGAAGTGGTGTATTTTCCCGGAACAAAGCGGTCGCTTTCCTCCCCTCCGCCCTCCGGAGTCTGACTCTTTCCAGGCAGGAACATGATGATGAGAAGCAGGAGGAAGAGGATTCCCAGTACCGCAAAGATTCCGGTATATATCAATTCTTTCAGATGCAGTACCACAATTCTGGTCTTTGAACTCATATCCATATCCCCGATTCATGTTGTTTATACAGTTTACTCCGGTGGTCATTTTTTTATGACCGCATTTCGCAGGGCCGGTCATTCGTTCGTGCAGACTGGATGTCATCCGGGACCGGCGGACGGATAAATTGTGGCATTTATATAAAAAGTGACAATTAAAAGAATTATTGTCACTATGCCTTCTCCTCCCGTTCGATTATAATATAGGCAGAACACCGGACAATTTTGTCTGAATGAAAAGCTGCCCGGAGGGCGGCGGAAAGGGGAAAGATGAACCTGATTTATCTGTTTGCGGATCAATGGC
>ERZ894229.1026-NODE-1026-length-15498-cov-10.6346_pt1 | contig 15498 bp, 19 predicted proteins | sample MGYA00380295_ERZ894229 | MGnify/ENA primary metagenome ERZ894229 (study PRJEB32331, sample SAMN06328479) | human gut metagenome | biome: human gut microbiome; feature: stool | host: Homo sapiens | collected 2014-09-17 ... | reverse complement strand
TTTGTGCGGGGGATGTACCTGAACCTGCCGGTCTCGACCGTGCAGAGCAGTCAGAGTGCCCGTCAACGCCCTGGGTGAGGATGTCCCTTCAGGTATGGCGCCTAACTGCGGAGAAAGCATCTGATTTTTCCCTACAGACAGCCTTTCAGCCACTTCCTGTTCCAGCCTTTTAAGGCTCTTCGGCATATTCCGTTCTGTTTTCTCCCTTGCGGCTTCCACCTTGTATGTCCTCATGAAGTTTGAACTGACCACGCTGTTGACAGTATTAATATCCATCATCGCCCATTCCCTGAGCTGGCCCGGGGAATGGACTGCTCTCTGGACAGCCGGAGGCAGTCTGGCAAATTCTTCATCCGCATGGTTGATGGAATTCCTCAGCGCTTTATACACAAGGTTCCACGCATGGATTTCGTTCGCCTGGTCAGACTCGGTAATGCCGACTGCATATTCACGGATGTCGGCAACCGTAGGGGGAAACTTGTTGGTAAGGGCATATTTTTTTACCGCGATAGTCACTGCCGCAAAATCGAGATCCTTTAAATCCTCGAACCAGAGATCCATGGATTCCATTGTCGGGAGAAGACCTTCACGCGGATAGAAGGTTTTGATAACCTCTGCGATTTTTATAAATTCCGTCCGATTCATGTGATATTTGTCCTCCCTTACATCATGCCTTCTTCTTCGTCTCTCTGTTTCGCCCATTCTGCAAACATGTTATAGCTGTTGTAGAGCATGTCTGCCGTCCTGTTGTGGTATCCACCGGCGCTTCCACCCTTGTCCTGCGCTTTTGAAAGCCAGTTTGAAATAAAACGCCTGATGCCCCTCGATGTTTTCCTCTTCGACGGGTTGGCATCGATCCACCCGATCATCTTCCGGAACTCGGTATCCAGGTTGACCGCAGGATACAGGTTCCCGTAGTAAGCCATATCCTCTGCAAAAATCGGATACAGGCTCCCGTCATTGAGCTGGAGCCGGAAAACAGGTTCCGGGTCACCTGCGGCGCCGTCTGCGAGCCAGGATGCAATAAATTCCACGATCTCATGCCCCTGTTTCAGATGCAGATTGAACTTCTCAAACCATTTCCCGATCCGCTCCATCTCCCTGTCAATATCCTTCCCCCTGTAACATGACTCAAAATACTCCATATCGTCCGGGGAAACCTGATAGATACTTCCGTCCGCAAGCGGATATGTATATAACCCATGGGATTTCTGCTTGTCCACCTGTCCAGACACCGCAGGGAATGCTTTTACGGCTCTGGCTGACCGGTTCGTACTTCTGGAACTGCAGGAATGAACACTCTCCTTTTCCTCAGAACCGGAAGAACAGTCGTCCATACAGTCGTTGATCGTGGTACTGCTGCTGTTCAGGTATTCCGGGGAATCGGCTTCATCAGTCCAATCTTCCGGCATTTCCTCTTCATCCAGCGCGAGAAACTGACTGACCACATCTTCATCAAGTACGCCATAACCGGGGCGGCAGACATCCGGCTCCGGCTGGGATGGTGAAAATCCTCCTGCAGGATGAGCGGAAGATGCATGGCAGACATTCACTGCATGACCGCCTACCGTTCCTGGTATTCCGGAAAATGTGCGGAAGCTTTCTTCGCTTAATAGGGCTTTTTTTCCCTCCTGCTGTGCACGGTGCATGGGATTATCCGCAGCTAAGGATTCAGGCATCATGTCCCTGTGGACGGATCCATAATCTTCCCTCTGCCCAGCAGAAGCTGTCCCTGGTTCTGTTGCGCACAGTTCCTCGTCCCATTCGGGGAAAGGCAGTTCATCTTCCATCTCCGCAAGGACATCGTCCGGATATTTTTCAACCGCATTATGCGTTATCGGGATAACAGCACTTCCATAAGACTGAGGTTTCCTGTCAGTGGGAGGCATGTTGTTGTCTGCTTTTGGCAGGGCATTTGATGCCTTATTCCCGCGGACAGGCTCCATTCTCCCGAAAGTACTTTCTCCTGGGCAGCATGTAACTCCTGCCATACGGCTGTCATAGGAATCCCTGGCCGCCCCTGCAGGTTTAACATACGCCCTTCCTTCAGAGGGAGACAGGATACCATCCGGCAGGATGGCATCCTGCTTATCCCCAGAAACCGATCTGTCTGCTTTTGGGGAATCTTCTGCATTTACGATTTTATAAATGCCCTGGGTGATCCAGCGATGTATGAAGTCTTTTACCTCCCCACTGGTGGATAAAGATACCGGATGTTCGTCCAGCCATGAAACAAGGCTGTTGAGTACCGTGACAATGTCTACATCCGGACATGCTTCCTGAAAAGCTTCGATATCCTTTCCGGGTATCCTGTAGAGCAGACCGTCCTTCATGGGGACTAAAAAATTTTTGTCTGCAATTTTTTCCTGCGGTTTTTGTAGGCGACGTTCCAGTTCCGGTGCTGAGTCGGAAAAATTTTTCCGCTCTGCGCAATAATAAACTAAATTATTTCTATAACCTATAGGCTTATTAATATCCTTATCTAAATCTTTATCTAAATCTTTATCTTTATCTATATCTTCTTCTTTATCTTTATCTGCAACGTTACAAAATGTTTCACCCTGCGTTTCATGTGTGTTGGCATCTGAAATATCTGCTTTTGCTTCTTCCTGCCAGGCTGAAAATCTTGTCACGCCTGCATCATTATGGATCGGCTTTCCGGGATCTAAAACAGGCTGTCCTGCAGCTGCTGTTTCGCTGTCGGAGGAATCAGGAACCTTGAAGAGAATGTCTGCTTTTTCTTTCTCAAGTTTACGTTTTTTCCTATATTTACGGACACGTTCTGTAGACGTGGAGTTCTGTCCAATAAGGTCTTTTGCCTGAACAAGGCTGTATGCATACTCTTCATTTTTAAGCTCCTCGAAGAGACCGTTTTTAAAAAGGAAATCAAGTGTTTTTCCCACTGCTTCAGGGGTCTCATCCAAAAGAAGGGCCTGTTCTACGGCAAGGCTTTCAGTCAGACCGGAGTAATAAACAATCCCGTTCTGGTTGATTGTTTCCAGGAGGAGTTTGAGATAAATAACGATAAAATGATAACCATCCGGAAGACTTCCCATAAGTTTTATTTCAAGCTGGCTGAAGAAATCAATGGGTAATTTGATCCAGGCATATTTCTGTGACATCATAATTAACACTCACTTTCCTGATGCACTTGTAACTATTAACCGTTTTTGCATCATTGTTATTTATAATCTGTTTCTTTTCGGATGAACTATTAATAGTTTACATAGGATCTATTAATAGTGCACGTTGTAAACTATTGATAGTGCACAGTGAGACTATTAATAGTTTATTTTGCCATATCGAATGCACTATCAATTGTATTGCAAATATACGGTTAATAGTGCGTATGTTACATGAAACACGCATTTTGTTTCATTATGTTTCATCTTATTATTGAAACGTTACAGGTGTTTCACCAATGGTACATAAAAAAGGAAAATAATTACTTCTTAGCTTCCCTGATGGTTGCTTTAACAGCCGTAAAAGTATAGACATCTTCCTTTCCTTTTACAGGTTCCATCATCTTTGCCTTCAATAAAAAATTTACTGTACGGTCGACAATGCCGACATCCTCTCCGACTGCCTCAGCTAGTTCCATCACGAACGGTTTGTTTAAATCCGTCCTTTTGATAACGCCGTTGTTCTGAAGACAATGCATAAGCAGTTTGATATATACAATTTCACAATGATGCCCGTCTTCCAGATTCTCCATCAGCTTCATGCCGAACTGATTGAAGAAATTCTCATCCATTTTTAACCAGGAATATTTTACTTCGCTCATTTACTATACCTCATCTTTCACATCATTCTTTATAGTCCGCCTGTTCGCTGATGGCACTCGGGAAAAGCATTTCCAGGTTGCTTCCCACATATCTGACATTTCTTTCATCTCTGACGAGCCAGCGTCTTATATAGCCCTTTTTCTCAAGTTTCTGTAACGATGTTCTTATCGCCGTGCTTTTTTCCGGGACATGCTTCTCAACCTCAGTGATACTGAAGCTTAAATCTTTAGGCAGACCAAGAAGAGTAAGAAGCACCCCTTTGTCCTTTAATGTCAATTCCCTGTCAAAAAAAACATATCTGAAATATTCTTCCATGCGTCCTTCGATTTCCGTTCTGATAATCATAAATTCACCTCTGTCCTTTCTCATCATATTAGTTGTTGTTTGCCTTTACTGTTCGGCACTGTCACAGGATACGGCTGCACACATCGCCTTTCACTTCGGAAAGAATAGCTCTACGTCATTACTCAGGATTTTCCGATGTGAATTTCGTTCCGCACGGCGTTCAATATATCCAAGTGATTCCAGCTTATGGAGATAGGCGTATACTGCCGTCATCCCATCGGGGAGATAAGATGCCAGGGTTGGCACACTGAAATCAGAGTCTTCCGGCATCCCAATCAACGTCACAAGTATGCCTTTTTCCCTCAGGGATAAATTGACGTTATCATAAAATTCCTCACAATATGACTGGAGCTTCCCTTCCAGTTCCTTTTTGATCACCATAAAAAACCTCCTGTTCATAGACACTGTTCTTTGCAGAAAAATATGAAGAATTCGAGCTTTAAAATATAGGGTTTTCCCCTTAGTTTTTTCTCAAGAATTCTCCTTTAAATCGTATCCACATAAAATATGGAAAGATTTTTTTCGTTTTCCTCCTGATTTTCTGAGATAAAAAATGAAAATTTCATTTTCGTTGTTTTACACAAAATGTGGTCATTTAATTTGTTTATTTTTCTGCATGCTTTAGTGGCAGGTATTATTAATTTATGTCAGGTAGCCTGGACTGCATTGACAACTAAAATATAGGTCTATACTTTGGCCGCTACCTCAAGAATTTCTTAAGATACGCCAATTCATCCCATAGTTAAAACTGGGGGCTTCCTTGGCTTTTTTTCTTTATAAAAAGTGCGAAAGGCAACAACACCATCCAGAGCCCAGCCGTTTTGTCTTACAGCCTATATGATCGGGCAAACTTTTATGAAACTACTCTGCCTTTCATATTTCTTCTGTAACTTGAAAGAATTTAACGAAAGGAGCAATTATGAGCAGAAGATTTGTAAAAGAATTTGCGAATTACCTTCTGGATTCTCTCTATCCAAAAGAAACCAAAGGGGAAATCAGGAATGTTGTGTACAATTACGAAGTGACAGGTCTGATTGCGACACGACAGGCCATGTACAAGCTGGTGGACATCGCAAAGGAACGGGAAAATATTATATATAATCCCGAAACAGGGGAAAGTACCATACTCAATTCAGCCAACGAAAATCCATCGTCTGCTGAATCATCAGAGGATTCTGACGACACCGGGGTATCTGATTTCTTGAAGACAAAGCAGAAAATGCTGGATTACATCCTTCAATTTGCCGCTGAACGCGAATGGGAAAATGAACATGACCTGGATCAAAACCGGGCGCTGTTTACCGCCTGGTGTTTTATGTTCAGAATTGATGCTGACACCCCGGAATGCGATGAGGTTCTGAAGAAAATCTACCGGATTGCGGCGCTGCAGGACCTCATGCCTTACGAAGATTTTTCAATCTTTATGATTTCGTTGATTAATTGAGATTTTACCTGTTTTCATTTTCTAAGAAAGGGAAAAAGAATGACTGTAAGAGAATTAAACCGCGACCAGCTGGATGAACTGAAACAGGCCTATGCTTCTACAAAGAAAGAGCCGGATGGGATCAGCTATGACGAGCTCATCGAAGCCACATCCATCCCGGATGAAGAGATTTTTGAACAATATGATGGGATTGAATTTTCCGAAGGGGACTTTTCGGCTCCACAGTTATATTTCTACGAACTGTGTTTTTATCACGATGAAGACGACTCCCTCGCCACTGAAGACCGCTGTAGCTACTGCATAAAAACGGAAATTCCGCCTGTGATCGGCAACGACGCGGCGCTGGCTATCCTCTTTTCCGGGGACAGTTTTCCCAATGCGGATGAGCTGAGAGAGAATCTGACCTGCGTTATGGAGATTGCGCCGTGTGAGGCTGAGGATTACTTTGATATGGATGGGCTGACGGAGCGTGTGGACAGCCCTTATGGAGTATATTACAGGAGGACAAAATGAAAATATTGGAAAAAACAGAACGGGGCTGCTGTAACCCTTATCCATATCCGGGCAGGGAATTCCGGATCAGCATTGACCAGAACAGATATCAGTTGTACTTCAATGATGACGTCAGAGCTGATTTCTTGGCTCTGGCTGATGGCTCGAAGATGCTGGAAGACCTTTCGGAACACTTCTGGGACAGGGAACGGGATATGTGGTGTCTGGGTATGGATGTCGATTACCCAGCATGCTGACCGTTTCGCTTATGGAGGTGCAGATGCTACGGCATACTGCCTCCACTGATATGGCGAACAAAATCTGTTGAACAGAGAAGAGAGGATTATATGGGAAATTATGTTTTTGAAGAGAAAAATTTGAATATTGATGACAGCAGCCTGAAGGCTTTTGCAACAAGTGTCTTCAATCATATCTATCCTGATGTGGTTGACGTCAATTCTGAACGGCAGAAATATGAGATGATGGTCCATGTTCATACTATGCTCCGGTGTATTATTCCCGAGACGGGAATCGACTATGAAAGGCTTTTGCTCCGGTTTAAGGACGAATTGGGAGACCTCATGTATCATATGTGGGACCAGGACTGCCAGATGGCAACCCCGAATTTCCTTAGGGAGGGTTCCCAGGAATTCTTCAACAGTATTGTGTATGACTATATCCATGTACATTACAGGGAGCTAATGGAGCAGGCCAGACGGAGTATCCCGGAACCTACCGAAGGTACATTCTCCTATGGGGATTACACCTTTGTCCCCTATCGTGAATATACATCCGATGAAAAGCAGAAGGATCTGAGGCAGCTGACAGATAAATTCCAACTCCGTTCAGATCCTGACCTTGGGATGAGCAAATATCCGGGCAACAAGGCTGAATATGATTGGAACAGTTTCATTGACACAGCCAACAAGTCTGGAAGTGCCGATATCTTCTATTGCTGGGAGACCGACAGGTATTATATCCCTGGGGAAAATGAAATGTTCTGGTGTTTTCTTCCTGCCGGGGATATAGGGCATTTTACAGTACATTCCTGGGCAGATATGAAAATTAAATACCCCGATGGACGAGGAAATCTGTCGGAAGAAAATGAAAAGTCCTTTGTGGAAGACTGCTTCAAACTGTACGAGCGGAAAGGGTTCGCGGACAGATTTTGGACGCCTTTTGTAGAAAATAAGGAATACATTGGTATGAGTTTTTACGTCCGGCGCCGAACTCCTGCCCACAATGCAGAAAATTCGGAGGGTGCCGATCTGGAATGTCTTCCTATGTGGGACATCGAATTCGAGAATGGAACTGGTATCTCAGCCTATCCGGAAGAAATCATCCCTTCAGTAATGAAAGACTATGGATGCCCGGAGGACTTCTGGCGGCAGGGGACCAAAGAACAACAGGCAGATTCACCTGCATGCACTTCCGGGGAACACCAGAATACAGCTAACGGATCGTGTAAAGGAACCACTGCGGCAAGCGTCCCGGATTCCGAAGAAAACCTCCTAAACTACATTATCGAATTTGCCAAGGATAATAACTGGGATTACGAAAACGTTCCTGAACAGATTCGTTCGTTCTTTACGACCTGGTGCTTCCTATACAAGATTGATGCTGATACCAGAAAATGCGATAAGTCTTTGAACAGGATTTACTGGGAGGCAGATCTGGAGGAACTGATCCCTTTTGAAGAATTCGTTAATTATATGGTTAAACTTATCGTATAGCTGAAAACTGATATTGATCCGGCCTTCTGCAAACGCAGAGGGCCTTTTTTATGCTCCTCTCCCACCATTCATATTCCCTCTGTAAATATTGATGGTACTCAAAGAAAGGAAGAAAGAAAAATGAGAAATTACGAAATATTTTTTGAAGGCTGCGATGTACCGGTTCAGCTTAAAAAGACGGCCATCTGTATCATGCGCAGGTTCACGATCTTCGGGCTTTGTGACGGTATGTATATCTGCAACGTCATTGCCCTTGAGAGCGGATTTGGAGATGGGAAAGGCCGCTTTCCCGGAGGAATGCAGATTGATGTCCCCAAATCAGCAGGTCGCCTCTTGAGAGCTTATGGCTGCAATATCCACAGGCGTGACTCTGAAGAACTTGAGGAAATCCTGAGAACGGGAAAACTGGACATTCCAAGAGCTGCTATCGGGCTCAGAGAGTTCATTTATTTCTGCGGAAAAGAAATAAGGAGCCAGGAAGATGCCTGGCGGAAAGATTATCTGCAGAGCTGTATCCGTGAGGCTGAAATGACATTGGATGAGCTGACGGATGAAGCAGGAAAATCCAAGAGCCCCAAAGAATCCAATGCCGATACGCATTGTTGCTATTTAACCGAAAGCGAACGGAAAACCCTGCAGTTTTACCTCAAAAAGGCGTTGATTGACGCTGAAGGGTTACTGGTGATTGGAATCGGGGATAAACAGACCGTAAACAATATCAAATCTATTTTGAAAAAAACCGGAAAATGATGAATCTTATTTGGAGGAAAAAATGAAATCTGTTATAAGCTACGAAGAAAGAGGGAATTATGGGAACAACCGCTACCGGGGAAACTGCTCCGGCCGCCTGATCGAGGACATCATCGATCAGTACAAACTGAGATCACTCTCCGACTACATGGTCGGCGGTGGGACCACGGAGGAAGTCTGTATGGCAAAGGGAATCCCTGGGACCTTTCTGGACCTGAACCGTGGATTCGACATGATGGCGATGGATATCCCTGAACGGGCGGAAAACTGTTTCTGGCATCCGCCGTATGCGGATATTGTTATCTATTCTGACCAGATGTACAAGGCTCAGGACATCATCGACAGGTATGGCTTTGATCCCCGGATCAATGACCTGTCCCGGTGTAAGGACTGGGAAGACTTCGTAAAGAAAATGAACTATTGCTGCCTGAAGCAATATGCATCTTTGGAAAAAGGCGGCCGGATGTTCGTTCTGATGGGTGACATCAAGAAAAAGGGCCGGTTATACTCCATGCTTTCGGATATTGTTAAGCCCGGGACACTGGAGCAGATCATCATCAAGATGCAGCATAACTGCTTGTCTGACCGAACAACTTACAGCAATACCAATTTTGTGCCCATAGTCCATGAGTATTTGATGGTTCTGCATAAGGATGCTGCCCTAGTATACCAGGTGGTTCTTCCCGTTCGCAGGACTATGGATATGAGAGACAGTAAAGCCGCTACCTGGAGAGATGTTCTATGTTCCATTATGGAAGAAAATCACAGGAGCATGAAGTTGGACGACTTATACAGGGCCGTTGACGGGCACAAACGCTGTGAAACGAATCCTCATTGGAAGGAAAAGATCAGACAGACGCTGAGGATATACCCGAAAGTGTTCACCCAGCTTTCCGATGGTTCATGGAAGTTGGCTGCTGCGTAATATGGAGGTCTTATGATGCCTGATGATCCTATTCTTCCAACCAGGACATGGTAGGATAAGGGCGTACAGACGCAGAAAATTGGATTGAACTTGCCATCGCATGGCAGGAATGAGAAAATGATGAATAAAAAAAAATGTTGTGAAAGGCGGTCGGGTCGATGAGGTTCTCACCAATGAGCGCGATCTCGATGACAACCAACCCAGAGATTGAATCACCGGCCATGAGGAAGCGGCCCTCCGGGGTCAGTAGACTTGTGTAAGGGGATTCAATATGGTTGAGTAGCCGTCAGCCCCATGGCGGCCCGACAGCTTGGGCTGTCGTTATGGTCTGTGAATACGCTGCTTATTATGTGCTTCACCAGCAGTGGCGGTGTAGGTTTTGTTAAACATGCAAACCGGGATAAAGCAAGTGCAAAACGGTCCGAAGCAGCATAACCTGGCGAGGTGACGCGGGATAGCAGACGGGGGCCCGCATTACAAGCCCCTAACGGGGCTCCGAAAGGAGATTTGTGAGTTTATAGTTTTTACGTTGGACAAGAGAAAACGCCCTCTTGGGCACTGCACCACGAAACGGGCAAGGCAGTTAATCGAAAAAGGACGTGCATGTGTATACAGGTATTATCCTTTTACCATCATTATCAAGGATCTTGATGTACGCAAAATAGAGGTACACCATGATTACCGGATCAAGCCGGATCCGGGGGCGGGGTATACCGGCATCTCTATAATAGAAGATGACCGCGTGATTGCATACTTTGAACTCCAGCACAGGGGATCAGAGATTGTTGACAGGCTCCAGACACGGAGAAACAGCCACAGGAACCGCCGTTCCCGTGAAACGGGTTACAGACGCTGTAAATTTCCGAAAAACGGGGTTTATGAAACATCCCGGGAAAAAGGCTGACTCCCGCCGTCCCAGATGAGCATCCTTAACAATGTGTTAAATTTCGTGAGAAGGCTGGAGAAGCTTCTTGGTCCATGCAAAATATCCATTGAACTGGTAAAGTTCGACATGCAGCTCCTGGAGAACCTTGATATCAAAGGGGAAGATTACCAGCATGTCGAATTGTATAACTATGAGCTGAAGACTTACCTCCTTGAGAAGTACCAGCATACCTGCCAATACTGTGCAAATGAAACGGGCGACCACCGCCTGGAAAAGGAGCATATGGTACCGAAAAGCAGGGGCGGGTCAGACAGCCTGAAGAATCTCATCCTGGCATGCCACACCTGTAACCAGAAAAAGGCAGACCGCACGCCGGAGGAATGGCTGGACGCCCTCAAAGCAAAGAAAAATGCAGGCGATATGGACAAAAAACGCTTCGAGTGCCTGGAAAAAGTTGTTGAAGGAAAGAAAGTCGGCCAGGAGCTCCGGTATGCGGCATGGACCAATTCCATGAGGTGGCGGTTATACAATGCCCTTAGGGAGCTGTCCGCGGATGGGACAGTTTCCGTCGGGACAGGCGGAAGGACTGCCTACAACAGGAATAAACTTGGGATCCCAAAAGCCCACCACCTGGATGCGCTCTGCTGCACGAAAGACGTACCGGAAAACGGATACCGGAATGCGGTACAGCCCTGCCTGGTTGTAAAGGCGACAGGGCGCGGCGGACGGCTGCTTGGGACCATCAATGACTGCGGGATCATCACAACGAAATTCTATCAACGGAATAAACGTGTCAATGGCATACAGACCGGAGATATCGTGCAGGCTGTTGTCTCGAATGGGAAATATAAAGGCACATATACGGGCCGGGTCAAGGTCAGACGCAGAGGGGATTTTGACCTCGTCACAATGGCAGGAAAAAAGATTTCCACTACAAGAAAAACCACCTTTAAAGTGCTGCAGCGGATGGATGGTTACGAGTATTCATTTAGTGAGGCAATTCCCCTCGGCAGTTGAATTACCGAGCCCCCTTGCCTATTACTCGTGGAAATCCTGGATATGGACACACAGGATCCGGATAAATACGATAAGATGGTCGAGAGATACGAGGAAATCGCAAAGGCAACGGCTTATCACGAAGCTTGACAGCGTGCGGCACCATTGTAGGTGCCGTTTTTTCGGGGTAAAAGGATCTGCATTTTTTCAAAATCCTCATCAATTTTTTCACATCATATTTCTTTCTGAATAGGGGATTCTGGGAAGCTGATGCGGAACTTCTCATGGAAGCTTTACGATTTCCAACTTACACCCATTTCCTTAAACTTACACCCATTTCCTTAAATAATTCTAGCTATTTTCAATGGCCGGTGATAAAATATTTACTATGAAACATTTTATGCCTGAATAAGCGAGAAAGGATAAAAATATGGAGAATGAGAAAAATACTTTAACAGAAGAATTAAAAGGAATGTTGGACCTTACACCTGAAAATGTAGAAAGAGTATTTTTATATGCAACAGCTGATAAAAATGGAAAAAGGATATTATGCAAAGATAGCTCAAAGTATGATGCATTAATACATGAGGTAAATGCCTGCGCTAAACCAGACAGTAGGTTTTCTACAGTGTATTTTAATGAATTCAATTTAGTAAATACAAGATTTGCTGTTGGATGTTTCTTAAGGCAACTAAGAATCTCATTTTTAAATAAAGGACTTAATCCAGACAATGAAAAATATATAAAATGCATACCAAGTGATTATGCCAGATTAAAGATTTGCGACGGAACAAATGTTATAAAAATGAATGACGGAACGGGTAGTATGAAATTTGCTACTGTATGGGTTGGAAATGATCAACCTGAAACATTAAATCAACTTTTAACATTAGCTATTGGTAATAATCTGATGGACCCGCTGAAAGTAACAAATAGAATTGGGAAGGATGGAAAACCCATTTTAGGAATAGATACAACCAAAGGAGCTTTTCCAGGTTTGATCCCATTAATGAGTGCCGAAACCAAAAAAGCATTAGAGGCTTTAGTGATAAAACAGCTCTATTAGCAGAATGAGAAGATGGAAAACTAAACAGTTCGTCTGTTTATAGTGATGAACCAGAAGGGTATATCGCAAGCCAACGGCAGCATGGGTAACGTGAAATAATATCTATCTTTGCTGCCTTGGTTATGAAAAGTATCAGAAAGAGGATACAGTTTCCTCTATCAAAAGGGACGGCAATCCCCGAACGATCTTGGAAAGTCAGTTTAGAGAAGTTTCAGCCGCCTCGACGTATGACAGCGGGGAGGCAATTTGAATGGTGTCGCTTTATTCGCCACCCTTGCGCGGTCTCTTTTGTGTCAGTTTTCAAATTGCTGGATTTTGTCCTCTATTGCAAGAAGAACCCCGGCGATCACGTCGTCATCATCTTCTGTCATCTCACTCAAGTCCATCTGAGCAATTTCTGTCTTTGCATCAAGGATTCCAGCGATATATAGATAAACGATCACTTTCCCATGCAGAGTGTCCCGCATGACTTCAACATAGTAGTCTGCTCGCAGATGGTAAAAGGCTGATACAATTTTCGGCTCGATTGCAAAGTTCCCCGTTTCGTACATACACATCCTATGCTGCGTATTATATCCAGTAACCAAGATGATATTTCCAGTTTCATTAACAGGGGTGTATGAGTATCCCTTTTCTGATATTTTCTCCAGTTCGTTCTGAACAATCTTCCCGATATCTCCCTGAACAACACTGGAGCGACAGATATTTCCCCCATTTTCAATCCTTTCCTTAACCAAAACAAACATTTGTTTTCTCCTCTCTTAATTTCGTTTTCAAAATTGCAGACCTCTCTCTGATGATGGAATTTTTCTCATATAGAAAGGCTCTGCATTTCCGCAAAGCCTTATTCCAAATATCATAAATAATTATTCGTATCCTATCGTTCCTTCTCTATAATTAATATGAAAAATACCGGAAACATTTCTGTACTGCCTGCTTTGATCGATATAGAGCCGAAGCAAAGTCTCCTTTTCGGTCTCGTTAAGGTCATCCAATAATTCTTCTACATCATGTGCCTCAACCAATTGTTCTTTTACTTCATGCATTTTTTCGATTGTTTCAGTTGATACAAATTTCGTCATTGCTCCTCTCCCCCGTATCATCATTCCCTTTCAGGAAATGAATTGTGTAGGAAAGTTTTTCGATGTTAGACGCATTTTCGACCATAGACAAATAATCTTTCTTGTTATTTGCATCGTCCAATGCCCTCATCTGAACAGCAAGGGCATTATAAAGATTTTCCAGTCTTTCCTGATCAATTTCGTTCATTTCTGATCCTCCTCATCTTCCGGGCATCCCTGAAGGTAAAAGTATAAAAAAGCGGTTCTGTTCGGGTGCATCTCTCCAAAAAATGATATAATTTCTTTTCAAAAATAGATGGTTTCATCTTCGACCATCATTCCAATAATTTCTTCCACATGATACGCGCAGGCCGTGTAATCGGTCATATCATCTCCAGTCACATGGAAATGCTTCCCGTCCTCCAAAGGTTCGTAGCTATACCCTTTTTCTGCAAGCCTGTTAAACTCAGCCTGAAGTATGGCGGCAACATCACCCTTGATCGGAGACGAACGCCGGAACCTTTTCTCATGTTCCATCCCTTCCTCATTGAAAATCCACATTTCAAATTTCTCCTTTCCAGATTTCCCATCTAAGTTTCTTATAGGCAATGGAGATTTCTTTCCGAATGAAATAAGGCGTAACTCCCATGCCCCTGGCTATCTCTGACATTTTCTTCGGCATGTTCCTTCCGATGCCATAATACTCCCTGAGTATTCTGACCTGATCATTGGAAAGGGTACATCCATTGTACATTCCCTGCCGTAGAAGGTCAATCCTTTTCAGGATCTCTTCCTTTTCCTCTACTTCGATATAATAATCTTCCGGTGTAGTATAATAGTACGGAGTCAGGGACCCTTCTACGAAATTCGTTTCCGCAACCATGTCGATCCGGGCTGCACGCCGCATCTGCTTCATAACACGGATGTGCTCCACGGATTTGGAAGATATCCCGGTTTTCCTGACAATCAGGGATGTGGGGACCTCCGTGATATCCTTCCTGATTGACCTAAGAAAATCATTGATTTTCTTTTCTATAACTGAATAGTGCTGTGTGGAAAAAGAAACATTCGTGTTAATCCATGCGCAGATCCCATGCAGAATATAGGGGCGGAAGAACGTAGTCAGTTCACCCTTTGCGGGGGCGTACTTGTCTTCCTGCTCCAAAATGTTGAGCATACCTGCCTGGAAGAGGTCTTCATAATAGGGATAAAATGTAACAAATTTGCTTCTGATCTCTGATCAGACATATCCCTCCAGCTTGGAGCAATATTTCCCTTTTCCCTCAATCTTTCCTCCGTCCAGTTCGTACCTTTCAATCAGTCCCTGCAGCCTGTCAGCCTCTTTTTCAGTGGCTTTTGCGACTTCTTCCATACCAATGATACCGTTTTCGAGTTCATTAATCAGATGATACATACATTTCTCCTTCCTCCGCCATAGTAGACGGAACGTTAATGGTTGTTTGAAACAACCGCTATCAACTATTTCGGGGAAAGTATGTATTTTCGCATTTCGCCTTAAAAAAGGACCCCGCTCATTGCAGGATCCTTATCAGGATATCATCTAAACTTTAAAAATTCCGAAGGCTCTTCGCTTAACAGCATCACTATGATGTCATGAAACCTCACAGCCGTCTCTTTCACAACCTTGTCGGCGAGATGTGCTGTAGCGACATCTCCTATTTTCTCACGAAATTTTGCCAGCCGACCATCATTAACGACGACGCCGGAAACATATTTCCAATCGTAGATTTCCCTGCACATTTGGAGCAGTTCGGCATCATCCAGCTTGTTTATATACAGATCGAAATCTTCGTAAGTAATGAACGTCATATCCTCTAATTTCTTCTCAGTTCCCATTCCCATCTGACGTCTCCTTCTGCAACATACTGACTCGCGGCGCATAATAGTGGGCAATGTCTTTCTTTACCCCGGCCATGACTTTGACCAGAGCTCGTTCGATCTGAGAGCGGCTCTGGAACTTGATATGCGTCTTTTTGACGCCAGCAGGAAGATGC
>ERZ894229.1025-NODE-1025-length-15501-cov-11.9085_pt1 | contig 15501 bp, 10 predicted proteins | sample MGYA00380295_ERZ894229 | MGnify/ENA primary metagenome ERZ894229 (study PRJEB32331, sample SAMN06328479) | human gut metagenome | biome: human gut microbiome; feature: stool | host: Homo sapiens | collected 2014-09-17 ... | reverse complement strand
ACGAGGACAGCTTTTCCCGATGGGAAGCGGGGCGGCCGCACTGGTGTGAGGCCGCCTCTTTTCATACGATAGGAAATTTCATTTCCTATCGTATGAAAAAAGACGCTCCGCTGTGGATGCGCACTCGCGCGCAAGGTAGATGTTGCCTGAAGGCAACCGCGCTCGGCGCGAGTGGTGCGCATGATGCGTACCGCATCAGGGCGCACACTTTTTTATGTTGTCAGGGAATATCCGGTTCCCGAAACTGCGGCTCCTCCGACAGACGCTTGATGGAAACAGAATACTCGGAGGGCGTCATTCCGGTCACTTTTTTAAACTGCCTGGAAAAATAGTGTACAGAGGTATAGCCCAGCCTGTCCGCAATCTGGGTGAAATTCAGACGCTGGCTGCGGATAAGCTGCTTGGCCGCGTCGATTTTCATGTGGGAGAAATAGTCAATAATTCCGCAGCCGCTCCGCTCCCGGAACAGCTTCTGCATCTGAGAACGGCCGATGAGATTGTCACGGCAGATCTGCTCAATGGAAAGCTGACTGGTCAGATGATTTTCCAGATAGGTGAGCAGACGTTCATACACATCTCCATCTGCCCGGGCTTTGTGTCCGGAGGGCATTCCCTTCTGCCGGATGAGGCGGATGAGGAGCTGCTCCAGATAAAGCTGGATCATCTGAAGACTGCCGAAGGGAGCATTCTCGGAAAGCTCCATTTTTTTGGTATACGGATCATCCAGAGGAGTGGTAAAGCTCCGCCCGGCTTCGGAGAGAATGCTGGCGATCAGACTGCGTTCCGTTTCTCCGATGCGAAGGGTTTTGGAACGGAAAAAGTCCATATTTGGAGAATCACAGGAAAAGGAAACCACAACGAGATTTGGCGCGGTCTCGCCGTTGGCCTTTACCGAATGAAATTCATCCGGCTGGTGGAAAATGACTTCATCCTTTTTCAGCGTGAATGTGTTTTCTCCCGCCGTTACGACCGCCTCTCCCTTGTCCACACACAGAAATTCCCAGAAATCGTGGCGTTCGCCGGGAAAGAAAAAGTCGTTCATATATTCAAAATAATGCACGGTGTAAATTTGATCAATGCGGATGGAGGGAGAAAGAAGAACAGAACTGTAATCCGTCTGTGCATTCTTTTCCTCCGGACCGTTATTGATTCTGCCTGCCATGTCAAGGTCCCCCTTCCTGTTTTCCGGTTGAGCTCCGGATGGGATTTCTGCTTCTATCTTAACAAATTTCGGACATGAATGCATCTTTTTTCAGAAAAGCATTTTGAAAACGTAAAAAGATAAAAAAGCGGAAATATTGTGCAAAGAATTGCCGGAGAAGAATGCTATAATAAATGAAAACAGATCCTGGTTTTGCAACACAGAATGGCGACACATATGAGAAGGGATACGCACCCGGAAAACAGGCTGGGGAAACGCATCGGAAAGGGGTAAATATGGAAAAACTGAGCATGGAAAGAGTCCGTAAGGAAATAGCGCCGAAATTTGCCATTGAGGGAACGCTGACGGAGGCAATTCCTTATGGAAGCGGGCATATCAATGATACGGTAAGGCTGACCTGCGAGCTGGAGAACGGCGGACAGAAGCGCTACATCCTGCAGCGCATGAATGACGATATTTTCAAAAATCCTGTGGAACTCATGGAGAACGTCATGAATGTTACCTCTTTCCTGAGAAACAAGATCGTGGAAAGAGGCGGCGATCCGGAGCGGGAGACGCTGAATGTGATCCGTACGGTTAATGGAGATAATTTCCTGAAGGATGAGGACGGAGACTTCTGGCGCATGTATATTTTCATCGAGAACGCCACCTCCTTTGATATGGTGAGAACCCCGGAGGATTTCTATAACAGCGCGGTATCCTTCGGTAATTTCCAGCTGCTTTTACAGGATTATCCTGCGGCGACCCTGCATGAAACCATTCCCAATTTCCATAACACGGTGAGCCGTTTTGGGGATTTCAAAAAGGCGGTGGAAGAGGATGTCTGCGGCCGTGCAAAAGAGGTGCAGGATGAAATCCGTTTCGTATTGGATCGGGAGGCGGATACCCATGTGATCTGTGATGCCCTTGCAAATGGAGAGATTCCGCTGCGCGTTACGCATAATGATACCAAGCTGAACAATATCATGATCGACAACGAGACCGGTAAGGGAATCTGTGTCATTGATCTGGATACAGTGATGCCAGGCTCTGCTCTGTACGATTACGGCGACTCCATCCGTTTTGGTGCGAGCACGGGAGCGGAGGATGAGAAAAATCTGGATCTGGTAAACTGCGACATGGGACTGTTTGAGATCTATACGAAGGGCTATGTGGAGGGCTGCGGCGGCAGCCTGACAGAGAAGGAAATCCGCATGATGCCCATGGGGGCGAAGCTGATGACGCTGGAATGCGGAATGCGCTTCCTGGCAGATTATCTGCAGGGCGATGTGTATTTTAAGATTCACCGCCCGGAGCACAATCTGGACCGCGCCCGTACCCAGTTTAAGCTGGTGGCGGACATGGAAAAGAAGTGGGACGAGATGGCAGGAATCGTGGAAAAATATCTGTGAAATGCAAAAACGCCGCGCTGACAGGAGCTGCGGCGTTTTTTTATACGATAGGAAATTTCATTTCCTGTCGGATTACATTATTTTAAACGGTTCTGAGTCTGCGAATGGTCCAGCCGACCATATCCCTGACCGTTTCCTCCCTGCTCCTGGTGTGATAACCCAGGCAGTCGCTTGCCTTTTGATGGGAAAAGTTGGAGTTTGAGCCCAGGGTATAGACGGAATACGGTGTGAAAATGGTGCTTTTTCCCAGACTGTGGGAGATGCGTTCGGAAACGTTGGCGAAGGCTGCGGCGACATTCCCCGGCAGGCAGAAGGGAACGGATGGCCTGTGCGCCGTTTGGGCCGCAAGATCCAGAAATTCCCGGATGGAATAATAGTGGCCGGACAGGATATAGCTCTCTCCCGGTTCTCCACGCTCACAGCAGGAGAGAATACCGTCCGCGACATCGCGTACATCGGCAAAATCATAGCCGCCGGCGACCGCCGCAGGAAGCAGTCCTTTCAGAAAAAGTTTCAGCAGGCGTGTCATCTGCCCCGCACCGGGATCATAGGGTCCGATCAGGCCGGAAGGGTGAACCGTACAGGCGGGAAAGCCTGAGGCGGCCTCCTGAAGCACACAGCGGGTCGCAAGAGCCTTGGTCTTCGCGTAATCCCCCACAACAAGGGTATCGTCAAAATCCTGGATTTCCGTGATCTGCTGGCCCTTTTCCCGTTCGGGAAGGGCATGGACACTGCTCACATAGATGAATTTGGCTACGTTGTACTCCTCTGCCAGTTCCACCAGATTGCGGGTACCCAGCACATTGGTGTTCCAGAGCTTCAGGCCGTCATAGGAGGAGATGCTCACACAGCCCGCGCAGTGGATGACTACGGCTTCTGTTCCGGAAAGAAAAAGCGGACGAAGGCTTTCCTTCTCACAGACATTTCCATATACCGTGCGCATGCCGCAGGCGGGTGGCTTTTCTCCGGGAAGCAGCAGCCCTGTGACCTGTTCTCCCCGTTTCAGCAGTTTGCGGACCAGCACGTTCCCCAGGTGGCCGGACGCGCCGGTGACAATATAGGTTGTTTTTTGATCAGAATTATTTTTCAAGCGATCCTCCTTTCCTGGCCTGTGACAGGTATCTCTTTATGGATAGAGTATCAGAGAAATATTTACATAATGTTTTCAAAAGGTAAAAAAAGGATAAAATATCCTGTTCCTTTTCATTTTGTTTCAATTATGTTAAGATATTGTTAAAACAGTGCCCGGGTGCACCGGAAAAGACGAAACGAAGAAGGGCAGAATCAAAATGGACAGAAAACGTACCAGTATATATGAAATCGCAAAGGAGGCAGGCGTATCGCCTGCCACTGTATCGAGAGTAATCAACCAGAGCGCAAAGGTCAGCGAGGACAAAAGACAGCGGGTTTTGAAGGTGATCGATCAGTATGGATTTAAGCCGAATGCGCTGGCAAAGGGACTGAGCAACTCCAGAAGCAGAGTGCTCGGCATTCTTTCCGCCTGGGTGGACAGCCCTTTTTACGGGCGGGTAATTTCAGAATGCGAGCGGGCGACAAACGAGAGAGACTATACGCTCATGATATTTAGTTTTTCCAGCGATGCGGAACAGGAGCGAAGACATCTGGAGAAAATGTATGAACAGTGCGTGGATGCGGTGATTATTCTCGGTGGAAGCATGGACGGAATTGTGATTGATGAAAAGGCGATTTCCATCATGAACTATATTGCTGAAACCGTTCCTGTTGTGGTGATGGGGAGATCCCAGGGAATTCCCTGTTATGAGGTACGTATCGATGAGGCGGGCGCGATGGAGATGGCGATGGAATATCTGATCGGGCTGGGACACAGGGACATCGCTTTTCTGGGCGGATTGGAAAATATTTATTCCTCTCTGGAGAAAAGGCTTGCCTACCAGAGAGTTCTCAGGAAATATGGGCTGGAGTTCCGGGAGGAATGGATGCGGTGCGGCGACTATAATTTTGAGGACGGCCTGTGCCTGATGAAGAAGGTTCTGGAGGGAGAACGGCCTACGGCGGTGATCTGCATCAACGACATTTTTGCCGCGGGTGTGATGCAGGCCATCTACGAAGCGGGGCTTCGTGTGCCGGAAGATATCTCGGTGATCGGTTTTGACAATACCTATATTTCCAGGATTATGTCTCCTCCGGCATCCAGTGTTTCCTGTGATTACAGGGAGCTTGCGCAGAAGCTGATCGGAACGGCGATTGACGCGGCGGAAGGGAGGGAAGTTCCTGCCAGGCAGCTCATCAAAACCACCCTGCATGAGAGAAAATCCTGCAGGGAAATCGGCTGACAGGAGATCACTCCGCGCCATTCAGAAAGCCGGAAGGAAAGGGATTGCATCCGCAATCCCTTTCCTCTATAATAAGAAAGTATTGAAGAAACGTCCTGGCAGTCCTGTGCTGCTGTAATGGTAAAATGCCGCCTTTGGCGGCGGAAAGATGAGGCGGAGAAAACCCGTCGGGTTTTCTCCTGGAAATTGGACATTCGTCCAATTTCTATGATTGAAATGCCGCCTTTGGCGGCGGAAAGTGAGGAGACATGATTCAATTACTGGAAGGCGGCGCCTGGCTTGTTAACGGAAACCAGGTGATACCGGACGGACCGGAGGCCGCCGCAGCGGTGGAGGCTGCGGTCGGAAAGAAGCCGGTTAAGGAAGATGCGAAAAAGGAAACCATCAGTTATGGAATCCTGGAAAGCCATAACACCTCTGACAGCATGGAGAATCTGAAGATTCGTTTTGATAAGCTGACCTCGCATGACATTACCTTTGTGGGAATCATTCAGACGGCGAGGGCGTCAGGACTGACCAAATTCCCGATCCCCTACGTGCTCACCAACTGCCACAATTCCCTGTGCGCGGTGGGCGGCACCATCAACGAAGATGACCACATGTTTGGCCTGACCTGCGCGAAGAAATACGGCGGCGTCTATGTGCCCCCTCATCAGGCGGTCATCCACCAGTTCGCAAGGGAAATGCTTGCGGGCGGCGGAAAGATGATTCTGGGCTCCGATTCCCATACCCGTTACGGAGCGCTGGGAACCATGGCCATGGGAGAAGGCGGACCGGAGCTCGTAAAGCAGCTGCTGAACCAGACCTATGACATCAAAATGCCCGGCGTGGTGGGCGTTTATCTTACCGGCGAGCCGGTGAAGGGCGTGGGCCCGCAGGACGTGGCGCTGGCCATCATCGGTGCGGTGTTTAAAAACGGCTATGTGAAAAATAAGGTGATGGAGTTCGTGGGACCCGGCGTGGCGTCCTTAAGCGCAGATTTCCGGATCGGCATCGACGTGATGACCACGGAGACCACCTGTCTCTCCTCCATCTGGGTGACGGATGAGGAAATCGAGGAATTCTACGAGATCCATGGAAGAAAGGACGAGTACAGGAAACTTGCGCCCGGACAGGTTGCGTACTACGATGGGTTAATCATGATCGATCTGTCCGAGATTCGGCCCATGATCGCCATGCCTTTCCATCCCAGCAATACCTATACCATTGAGGAACTGAACGCGAATCTGACTGATATCCTCCATGACGTGGAACAGAAGGCGCTGGTCAGCCTGGACGGCGCGGTGGAATATTCCCTGATGGACAAGGTACGCGATGGGAAATTCCATGTGGATCAGGGAATCATCGCCGGCTGCGCGGGCGGCGGTTTTGAGAACATCTGCGCGGCGGCAGACATCTTAAAAGGCCATTATATCGGTTCGGATGCCTTTACCTTAAGCGTATATCCGGCTTCCATGCCCGTTTACATGGAACTGATCAAAAACGGAGCGGCGGCAACGATCCTGGAGACGGGAGCGGTCATGAAGACGGCCTTCTGCGGTCCCTGCTTCGGCGCGGGAGATACCCCGGCAAACAACGCCTTCAGTATCCGCCATTCCACCAGAAACTTCCCGAACAGAGAGGGAAGCAAGCTGCAGAGCGGACAGATCGCTTCCGTCGCCCTGATGGACGCCCGTTCCATCGCGGCAACTGCGGCCAACAAGGGCGTGCTGACCCCTGCCACGGAGTTTGACGGAGACTTCGGAAAATATAAATACCATTTTGACTCTAATATTTATGCGAACCGGGTATTCGACTCTCACGGCGTGGCTGATCCGGACGTGGAGATCCATTTCGGACCCAACATCAAGGACTGGCCGGCCATGTGTGCGCTCCCGGAAAACCTGGTGCTGCGCGTGGTTTCCGAGATCCACGATCCCGTCACCACCACGGACGAGCTGATTCCTTCCGGAGAAACCTCCTCCTACCGTTCCAACCCGCTGGGGCTGGCGGAGTTCACCCTTTCCAGAAAGGATCCCGCCTATGTGGGACTGGCAAAGGATATTCAGAAGGCCCAGACAGCAGTCATGGAAGGAAAATCCGCCATCGAAGCGAAGCCGGAGCTTTCCGCTGTGCTGGATGCGGTGAAGAAGCAGTTTTCCCAGGCGGCGGACGCGGTGAAGGCGGACGGCAGTGTGGATGAGAAGGTGCTGGGATTCGGCTCCACCATTTTCGCCGTGAAGCCCGGAGACGGTTCCGCCAGAGAGCAGGCGGCCAGCTGCCAGAAGGTGCTGGGCGGCTGGGCGAACATCGCCAACGAATACGCCACCAAGAGATACCGTTCCAACCTGATCAACTGGGGCATGCTTCCGTTCGTGATCGAAGAAGGGGAGCTTCCCTTCCAAAACCATGATTATCTGTTCTTCCCTGAAATCCGCAGAGCGGTGCAGGAGAAGGCGCCTTCCATCACGGCTTATGTGGTGAAGGAGGACGGGCTTGTGCCGTTTACCCTCACGCTGGGAGATCTGACGGACGAGGAGAGACAGATCATTCTGGACGGATGTCTGATTAACTATAACCGGGTATCCGAATAACGGGAGGCTGCCGATGAAAATCCTGAATTTTGGCTCCCTGAACATTGACAGGGTATACCGTGTCGCGCATCTGGTGAGGGCGGGAGAGACCATTTCGTCACTGGGATACCAGTGCTTTCCGGGCGGAAAGGGACTGAACCAGTCCATCGCCGCGGCAAGGGCCGGGCAACAGGTGTATCATGCCGGCTGCATCGGCGCGGACGGCGCCTTCCTGCTGGATACCCTGCGGGAAGGAGGCGTGGATACCCGCTATGTGAGAAACACGGGCGGCATTACCGGACATGCGCTGATTCAGGTGGATGATGGCGGAGAAAACTGCATTATTTTATATCCGGGAAGCAATTTTGAAAATGAGGAAGCATACGTGGACCAGGTGCTCTCCGATTTTGAAGGCCCGGACATCCTCCTTCTGCAGAATGAAATCAACGGTCTGGAGAGCTTGCTGAAAAAGGGGCAGGAACGGGGGATGCGGATCATGCTGAATCCTTCCCCCATGGATGAGTCCCTGAAGCAGATGGATTTATCGGCGGTTACCTGGCTGATGGTAAATGAGACGGAAGGCTGTGAACTCACAGGGGAAACGTCTCCGGACCGGATTACGGAGGTTCTTCTTCAGAAATATCCGGATATGAAGGTGGTTCTGACGCTGGGAGGACAGGGAGCCGTATACCGGGACAGCAGAGAATATCTGAGTCAGCCGGCTTTCCCGGTCACTCCGGTGGACACCACGGCGGCCGGGGATACCTTTACGGGCTATTTTATCGCGGCAGAGGCCGAAGGAAAGGAAACGGCAGAGGCGCTCAGGCTGGCCGCAATGGCGGCTGCCATCGTAGTTTCCGGGCAGGGAGCCTCCGTTTCTATACCGAAAAGGGAGCAGGTGGAGGAGCGGCTGCGGCAGCTGAAGTGAAACAATGGCGGCGGCCGAAGCTTTACGGCTTCCCGCCCGCAGGCATAAATCTGTGCAATCCTAAATAAAATAAAATATCAGGCGGATCATGCCCTGGCAGGATGTTCCTGCAGAACGGGAGAAACGGATATGAACAGATTTCATGGAGCGGGCAGCATAAACAGAATTCAGAATACCGCACGAAGGCAGAGAGCAGGAGACCTTTGTGCGGTGTTTCTTTTTTTATTCCTGCTTCCCTATGCATGTTCCCTGCTGTTTGGCAAAGAGGGAACCGTCAGGGAAACGGTAGCCTTTTCTGAACGGGAAGGGCTTGCGGTGGTCTGTGAGGGAGAGGCCGGAATGCTTCTGATTCCCCTGGAGGAGTATGTGGAAGGCGCGCTTGCCGCGAGCATTTCCGCAGAAAGCGGGATGGAAACGCTGAAGGCGCAGGCCGTCATCCTGCGGACCCTGTGCATCAAGGCCTGGGAGGAGGAAGGCGATCCGGAGGCGGAAACCGTTACAGTCGCACAGGTGGGGCAGAAATATCTGGATGCGGCGCAGCGCAGGCAGCTCTGGGGAGAGAATTATGAAGAAAATCAGAGCAAAATGGAGGAAGCTGTCCGTCTGACGGAAGGGATGTATCTGACGCTGGACGGCAAAACCCTGGAACCCGCCTATTTTCAGCTGAGCGCGGGAAAAACCAGGGATGGAAGCGAGGTTCTGGGAGAAGGCTATGAGTATCTGGTGAGCGTGGACTGCAGCCATGATATTGAGGCGGAGAATTATATCGGAAGCGTTGTTTTGAGTGAGGAACGCTTCTGGGAGATTCTGGGAACCGACAGCGCCGGAAAAATCATGCTGACCAGAGACAGTGCCGAATATGTCCTCTATGTGGATACCCTGGTAGGGAGAATGTCAGGGGAAAACTTCCGGAATCTGTTCGGACTGGCCTCTTCCTGTTTTACGCTTGAGGAAGAAGGGGGAAAAATCCGTCTGACCAGCAAAGGGATCGGGCACGGACTGGGCTTCTGCCAGCACGAGGCGGATCGAAGGGCGGCGGAGGGCGAGGATTTTCTGGCGCTCCTGACCGATTTTTTCAAAGGGGCGGAAATTCAGAAAAGCGGATGAGGCAGGACGGTTATTACAAAAATTGAATAAAGGGGAAAGAAACGGAAAAACTAAGCTTGAAGGAATTCACATGGCAAATGCCGGCGGCACTGCCAAAGTTAACAGGAAAGAGAAGGAAGGACCTATGAGAAGAAGGAGATCAAGCTTTAGGAAAGAAAAGGCAATCATGCTGGCGTCAAGCTGTCTTGTTCTGACGGCTCTGACGGTTACGGGACTTTATGTGAGAAATCTGGGGAAGGAGGAAGAGCCGGAGGAGAACGTGGTGGATTTTACCGCGCTGGAAGATGAGGAAGAGAGCCTGACCATGCTGGGAAGCCAGACCGGAGAGCAGGAAGAGGGACAGGCCGTGGAGGACGTGGGCGTCCCGTCCGAAGCCGCCCTGGATGAAGCAGCCCCGGACGGACAGGCGGTGGAAGATGGAAATTCCGCGCAGAATCAGGCGGGAGAAGGAGCGGATCCGGGTGCAGACAATGCGGCTGCCGGAGAAGCGGCGCTGCCGGATGAGGCGTGCCTGGACGGGGCACAGCAGGATTACCTGCCGCAGGAGGAAGAGGAGATGGCAGAAGCGGAAGAAGAGGCGCTGGCGGCAAATGCTTCCGATGCCATCGCGAAGTCTGAACAGGCGGGAGAAGAGGATGCGGATGCCATGAGCGCGTCCACCCTTCTGGATTTTACGGATTCGGATACGCTGGTGTGGCCCATTGTGGGAAATGTGCTCGTGAATTACAGCATGGACAAGACCGTTTATTTCGCCACCCTGGATCAGTATAAATACAGCCCGGCCATTGTGATCGCGGCAACGGAGGGAGAGGAAATCACCGCCGCTGCGGACGGGCAGGTGACGGACGTTTATCAGGATCCGGAAACCGGTACGACGGTGGTGATGAACCTTGGAGATGGCTATGAGCTGACCTATGGACAGCTCACGGACCTTGCTGTGGCAGAAGGGGATATGGTGGTAACCGGAGATCCGGTGGGAAAAGTGGCTGCGCCCACCATGTACTATAGCGTGGAAGGCACCAACGTTTACTTTAAGCTGACAAAGGACGGCGTTCCGGTGGATCCGATGAGCCGGCTGGGATAATCCCGGATCAGGGTCCGCTTAAAGGATCTCTGGAGATGCTGCACGCTGCGGCATTACAGGGATCCTTTTTGTTTGCACCTGGCTGCGCATGTTTTCCTCCCGCCAGCACGAACTGCCAAAAAAGAAGCATTTTATGCGTTTCCCTCTGCGCCGTGATATGCTACAATAGGAAGCGCAGGCCGGGAAAGCTGCGTCTTTGCGTATGCAGGGCTTCGGCCGGAAAATGAAACGGGCAGTAAAATGGAGGTAACTATGAAAATCGTGGTATTAGGCGGAGGAATCAGCACGGAGCGGGACGTTTCCTTAAGCTCCAGCCGGATGATTTATCAGGCGCTGAGAGACAGAGGGCACCAGACGGTGCTTCTGGACGTTTATCTGGGATACGAAGGAAGCGAAGAGGAAGTCGCGCATATTTTTGAAAAGGACTGCAACTGGGCGGAGAATATCGGCGGGATCCAGGAGAGCAATCCGGATATCAGCAGGATCAAAGCTCTGAGGAAGGATGGGGGCAAAAGCTATTTCGGCCCGAATGTCCTGACAATCTGCAGCATGGCGGATGCGGTATTTCTGGGGCTGCATGGAGAAGACGGCGAGAACGGCAAGGTACAGGCCGCGTTCGATCTGCTCGGCATCCGGTATACGGGAACGGATTATGTCAGCTCCGCTCTTTCCATGGATAAGAGTCTTGCGAAGGAGCTTTTTGCTTATCATAATATTCCCACTCCGGCGGGCGTACATATCAGAAAAGGGGACGCAAGGGCGGCCGAAGGGTGCCCTGTGATGCTTCCCTGCGTGGTTAAGGCCTGCCGCGGCGGCTCCAGCGTCGGAGTGAGCATCGCGCAAAATGAAGAAGAGTATCGGAAGGCGATGGAGGAAGCGTTCCTGTATGATGACGAGGCCGTGGTGGAGCAGTATATTGAGGGAAGGGAATTTTCCTGTGCGGTCATCGACGGAAAGGCGCTGCCTGTGATCGAGATCGCCCCTCTGAACGGTTTTTACGATTATAAGAATAAATACCAGGCAGGAAGCACGGTGGAGACCTGCCCTGCAGATCTTTCTCCTGAGAAGACGGAAGAGATTCAGGAAATTTCTGAAAGAGTATTCGAGGTACTCCGCCTGAAAAATTATGCCCGCATGGATTTCATGATGGCAAAGGATGGAAGCGTATACTGCCTGGAGGCCAACACACTGCCCGGCATGACGCCCACTTCCCTGATCCCGCAGGAAGCGCAGGCCATGGGCGTGGGATTTGAAGATCTGTGCGAATGGATTCTGAATCTTGCGTTCCGCGGTTGAGGATAAAGGAGAGATTGGTAATGAAAAACATGACGCTTGAAAATCTGGCGGCGGCCTGTGAAGGAAAGCTGGTGTGTCCGGGACAGCTGCCATGCCGGGAGGCTTCCGCTGTGGTGATTGATTCCAGAAAGGCGGAAAAGGACAGCATTTTCATCGCGGTGAAGGGAGAACGCGCGGACGGCCACCGCTTCATCCCGGACGTGTTTGAAAAAGGAGCGCTTGGCGTGGTCTGCGAGCGGCTGCCGGAGAATGCGGCAGGCCCCTGTATTCTGGTTGAAGACAGCCTGAAGGCGCTCCGGCAGATTGCGGAATTTTACAGATCCCAGCTTCCGGTGAAGGTAGTCGGGATCACGGGCAGCGTGGGAAAGACCAGCACCAAGGAGTTTATCGCTGCAGTGCTCGCCCGGAAGTACCGGGTGCACAAGACCCAGGGGAATTATAACAATGAAATCGGCGTTCCGCTCACCGTTCTTTCCATGCCGGAAGATGCGGAAATGGCGGTGCTGGAGATGGGGATCAACCATTTCGGAGAAATGCACCGGCTGAGCCGCATTGCCCGGCCGGATATCTGCGTGATGACGAATATCGGCCAGTGCCATCTGGAATTTCTGGGCAGCAGGGAAGGCATTCTGAAGGCCAAGTCGGAAATCTTTGATTATATGAAAGAGGACGGCTGCGCTGTGCTCAACGGGGACGACGACATGCTGGCAACGCTCACCCGGGTAAAGGGGAAAAAACCGGTAACCTACGGGATCGCATCCGGCCAGGCGGCGTGCGGCATGCCCGGCAGAGATGCCGGAAGCGGCGACGGCCTCGATATTTATGCGGAAAATATCCGGATGAAGGGAATCCTGGGAAGCGAAGCCGTATTCTGCCATCACGGGACGCGCTTTCCGGTACAGATTCCGCTTCCGGGAGAGCACATGGTATACAATGCCCTTGCTGCAGCAGCAGTGGGATTTCAAATGGGGATGACGGAGAAGGAGATCGCGGCCGGCATCGCATCCACGCAGAGCGTCAGCGGAAGAAGCCGCGTCATACGGGCGGAGGGCAGGATCCTCATCGACGACTGCTACAATGCCAACCCCGTTTCCATGGAGGCCGCCATTGATCTTTTGACACAGGCGGGCGGAGAGGGCTCCGGCGGGAGAACGGACGCGCCCTGCGGCCGCACGGTGGCAGTGCTCGGCGATATGTTTGAGCTGGGAAAGGATGAAAAGGAGCTTCACGAAAGGGTGGGACGGTACCTCATTGAGAAAGGCGCGGACTGCATCATCTGCGCAGGGGAACTTTCTGCCGCCATGTATGAGGGGGCGCTTGAGGCCGCGAAGGAAAGCGGCGCACACCCGTCAGGAGGTATCCATTATTTCCCCGGCAGGCAGGAACTGCTTGACGGAATCGACGCCCTGCTGAAGCCGGGGGATATCATTCTTGTGAAAGCCTCCCACAGCATGGGGTTTGAAGAGGTGATAAAGCATCTGTCTGGAGAACTGGCAGGATAGCCCGGCTGAAGAAACGCATGGTTCTTCAAAACCGGCCGTTTCAGAAATCCTTCTCCACATTTTCCCGGCAGCTTTTCCGGTAGGCGGAAGCGGTCATCCGGCAGTATTTCTGAAAGCACTGGGCAAAATAGCTCTGTGAAGAGAAGCCGGATAACTGTGCTACCTCTGTGATGCTGTAATCCGTACTGGGGCTGTCGGTTAATACCGATTTTTAGCCCCTGATATGCGGGAAAGAGACACTTCCACAAAATTCAGGCTTTTTCAGGTCTGAATTCACTGTGAGGGTGTCTCTTCCTTTTTTCACTGCCCTGTTTTTGGGCGCAAAAACCCCTTGTTTGGACTTTTTGAAGCGCTCCATCAGCTAAGCTGCTTTCTGCCCCTTTTTCCCTTCATATTTTTCGATTTCATGTTGTAAAAACCGGTGGTATTTCATGATATTCCTGCCCATCGCATACAGCATGAATTCTTTATATACTTTCTCCTCTGACCGGTAGTTAAAACGACGGAAGTTTTCATTTTCCTTGATATCTCCAAAGTGGCCCTCCGTCTGGATCGAACGGGTCTGACGTTTCAGGATCCCTTCCTCGCTCTGGATATTCGCATGGGACTCTTCCTTCAGTTCTTCCCACCGTTCGTTGACCTTCACGATTTTATTCCGATCAGGATTCTTTTCCGCATTGTATTTATATAGACATTTGGATTTATGCTCACAGCCGCTGCAGTCTTCACAGCCATATACCTCTATCGTCTGCGTATAGCCGTCCTGCTCTTTGCTTTCTGTCCGGATATGGTGCAGTTCCCTTCCATCATGGCAGATATAATAATGCTCATCTTCAAAGACGGCGTATGTCATGTTGTAATACTTCCCAATGTCTTCTTTGTATGCCCGTGTCTTCCTCTTCTCATGGTCCTGCAGCTTGATATAGCTCCGGATCCCGTTCTCTTTCAGATACACCAGGTTCTTTTCGCAGCAGTATCCGCTGTCGGCAGTTACTGCCTCCAGTGTGTCTCCAAACGCTTTCCTGTGCTTTTCCAGGACGGGGACCAGCGTATTGTAGTCTGTCCGGTCATTGCTGACATATCCGTGGACAATAAAGTAATTCTCTACCGCGATCTGGACGTTATATGCCGGTTTTAACTGCCCATTCAGCATATGGTCTTCTTTCATCCGCATAAACGTTGCTTCCAGATCCGTCTTCGAATAGCTGTTCCGGTCTTTCCCCATGATCTCAAAGCATTTCTTATACTCCATCAGGCGCCTGCCGCATTCTTCCAGTTCCTCGTAGAGTTTCTGGATTTCCGGCTTATGCTTCCCTTTTCCGAAAACGAATCCGATCCCTTCCCCTTCTGCGATCCGCACCAGGTTCTTCTGCAGCTTCAGGATCTCAAGAGGGGAACAGGAATCAATCTCAAGGATCGTGTTATTGGAGATCTTCTTATGCTTTGTCAGTTTCCGCTTCCTGTTTTCTTCGATAACTTTCCGGACTTTGTCCATCCCCTCGATCACGAACATATGGGCATCCCCAAGATCGTATTTGGGGCCATAGCCGTTCTCAAGCAGGAAGGCATTGTACTTTGCATAAAGGGCATCGATGGTGTCCAGCAGGCCGGCAAGGTGATAGTTGATGCTGCCCCGCCAGACAAAGGTGTACCGGTTTGCGTTCGCTTCGATTTTGGTCCCATCAATGTAAAGTTCTTTCAGCGTAATAAGGCCTTCCTTCTCCAGGCGGCGCATGAACTGGTAATTCAGATCGTCCAGGACTTCCTCCGTCAGCTTTTTTCCTTTAAAATCGTAAAAAGCATCCCTCTGGGGCTTCTGCCCTTTGGTCAGCCAGATAAAAGCAAGGTCTCTCCGGCATAAATCTACAATACGGTCAACAGCCCTGACCCCGCGCATGTTTGCGTAGGTAACAACAGCATACAGCATGATTGGATTATACCCGGTTCTTCCCTTATCCGAATAGCAGGCCAGCAGGCCTGAAAAATCTAATTCCTCCATCACTTTTTTCAGGGTATAGACTGGATCGTCGTCGGGTAGCCTCAATTCGAAGAAACTGAAGTTAATTTTCTGTTGCCCAATTTCAAAAAAGTCATTATAATAATCTTTGGTTAGCATAGTTCCATTATAACATGGAACGGAGAAAAGATGGTTGTCGTTAGCCAT
>ERZ894229.1023-NODE-1023-length-15518-cov-8.22169_pt1 | contig 15518 bp, 13 predicted proteins | sample MGYA00380295_ERZ894229 | MGnify/ENA primary metagenome ERZ894229 (study PRJEB32331, sample SAMN06328479) | human gut metagenome | biome: human gut microbiome; feature: stool | host: Homo sapiens | collected 2014-09-17 ... | reverse complement strand
TGCTTCCGATGAAGCCTCCTGCCGCTGCCCGGGGAGAAAGGGCGCTCTCCAGAATCAGGGAGCAGGCCGGCAGCAGGGCGTCCCGGTTGAGAAAAAGGAGATACAGGCAGCAGATGATATAGAAGAAACCGAGGGCGGGAACCATCCGGGAACAGAAGGCCGCGATGGAACGGACGCCGCCCAGGATCACCAGCCCGGCGGTTACGGCAGCCAGAATGCCGATGAGATGGGAGGAGATGGGGAACACGGTATGCACCGCCTCCGTGATTGCAGAGGACTGGGTGGTGCAGCCCACGCCGAAGGCGGCCAGAATGACGCAGGCGGCGTACACCATGCCAAGGGGGCGGCTGTGAAGCCCCTTTTCCAGCACATACATGGGGCCGCCCACACAGGTGCCGTCCTTCTTTCTGACGCAAAAGAGCACGGAAAGGTAGCATTCGGCATAGCAGGTGGCCATGCCGAGGATGCCGGTGATCCAGCACCAGAACAGGGCGCCGGGGCCGCCGACGGCAACGGCAGTGGAAACGCCGATGATGTTGCCGGTTCCCAGCGTGGCGGCCAGGGTGGTGGCAAGCGCTGCAAACCCGGAAACGCCGGAACCGTTTCCTTCCTCCGGTGTGACGGAAAGACGAATCGCCTTCAGGGTATATTTTTGCGGGAATTTCAGCTTTACGGTAAAAAACAGATGAGCTCCTGCCAGAAGCGCCAGCAGGGGAAAGCCCCAGAGAAACTGATTGACCTGTTCCAGGATGGAGAGCATGGCTGCCTCCGTCTTTTTTTTATCACTATATGTCCCTTTTTCTTCCGATATTCCTGAAAGCGGATGCTCAGAAATCGCCCAGAAGGAGGGCAGCCGCCAGCAGTATGAGCAGAAAGACCGCGTTTACCGCTGTAAAGGCCAGAAGATAGGCGCCCTTCCGTCTGCGCGTACTGCTTGTAGGAGATCAGGCTTGCCAGGGAAGCAATGAGGGTGCCCAGTCCTCCCAGGTTTACACCGATCAGAAGCGGCCGGAGGGCGGAGGTGAAGCCGGACAGCAGGAGCGCGGAAGGGACGTTGCTGATGACCTGGCTGGACAGCACGCCGATGATGAGCTCATGGCCGGAAAGAATGCGGGCGAGCAGATCAGAGACTGCAGGCAGGCGGCCCATATTTCCGATGAAGAGAAAGAAGAACACAAAGGTCAAGAGAAGCCCGTAATCGGCCTTCCGGAGCAGAGGACGGTTGACCAGAAGGAGGATGATGAGCGTGGCGGCGAGGATGAGCTGCCAGGGGAGGAAACGCAGAACGGCGCCCATGCAGAGAAGAAACAGGAAGATATAACAGCCCAGCTTTTTCCTGTCCGCAGGCGGAAGATCGGTGAAAACGGAAGATAAGCGTACCGGCTCATTTTTCCCGGGAAAGAGAGAAAGAACGAGCAGCAAGAAGGAAACGGCGGTATAGGGGAACATGATGGAGAGAAATTCGCCGATTCCCATGCCGGAAAGATTATAAAGATACAGATTCTGCGGATTTCCCACCGGCGTGAGCATGCTCCCCAGGTTGGCGGCGACGGTCTGCAGGACGATGACGGAGATCAGCCGTTTCTGCTGTCCCGTGATGGACAGAACCAGAACGGTGAACGGCACGAAGGTGATCAGCGCCACGTCATTGGTGATCAGCATGCTGAGAAAGAAGCACAGGAATACCAGAACGGCGGAAAGCTGTCTGGTATCCGCCGTCCGACTGAGAATGAAAACCGCCATTTTCCGGAATACGCCCTGCTCCTGAAAGCCATTCATGACGCACATCAGGGAAAAAAGCAGCGCCAGAACCCGGTAGTCAACATAGGAAACATACGCTGCGTCGGGATGTACGAAAAACATGGACAGCACGGCGAGCACGCCGGAAACTGCAAGGACAGGGTCTTTTTTCAGGGCGGTGAGGACTTTCATCGGTGGGGCTCCTTTCTTTTGCCGGAAGGTATTATGGCCGCGATATACGCAGGAAATCAGCTTACGCTGATTTCCCGAAACGGTTCCGGTTTTTCTGCCGGAACCGCATTATATTGTATCACTGAGGGAGAGAATTGCAAGGGGATGTTTAAGACGCTGTCTGCTCCTTTTCCGTATAGTATTGTGCCTGTGCGTTCCACAGCTCATAGTATTTTCCTTTTTTGTCGGCGAGCAGCTCTTCATGAGAGCCCTTCTGAATAATGGCTCCTTCATGAAACACGGCGATTTCATCACAGAACCGGCAGGAGGAAAGACGGTGGCTGATGTAGACGGCCGTTTTGTCCCCCGCAATATCGTTGAACCGGGAATAGATATCCGCTTCCGCAATCGGATCCAGGGCCGCGGTGGGTTCGTCCAGGATGATGAAGGGCGCATTCTTGTACAGCGCGCGGGCGATGGCGATCTTCTGTGCCTCTCCGCCGGAAATCTCCACGCCGTTTTCGTCCAGATCCTTGTAGAGCCAGGTGGCCGTTCCCTTCGGCATGGCGGCAAGACGGTCTGAGAAGCCCGCTCTGGTGAGGCAGTCCATGGCCCGTCCGGCATCGACGGAGGCGGAGCCTGCCACGTTCTGATCGATCGGCAGGGCCATGAGCTGGAAGTCCTGAAAGACCACGGAGAACAGCCGGATATAGTTGTCATAGCGGTATTTGCGGATGTCGATGCCATTCAGCAGAATCTCACCCTCCTCCGGATCGTAGAGACGGCAGAGGAGCTTGATGAAGGTAGTCTTGCCGGAGCCGTTCATGCCTACCACGGCCAGGCGGCTTCCCACGGAAAAGCGCAGGTTCACATGCCGCAGGGCGTAGGCATCGCTTCCGGGATAGCGGAAGGATACGTCGCGGAACTCGATCTCATACTGACGGTCTGACCGCTTTTCCGTGGTCAGGCTTCCCTGGTACATTCTGTTGGGAATGTCCAGAAACTCAAAACTGGTCTTCAGAAAGCCGCTGTTGGCACGCATGGTGCCGAGAGTCTTCAGAAGGCTGGAAATGCCGAGAAAAAGGCTGGTGATTGCGCCGATATACTGGGTGACAGAGCCTACCCCGAAAGCGCCGGCCCAGGCTTTGAGGCATACGAAAAGATAGATCATGCCGGTCAGCAGGGCGGAAATTCCCTGGGAAAGGGCCATCCAGAGCCCCATGGGGCCTCTGGCCCAGCGGGCAGGCCCGCTGCCCGGATCAAAGAGCGCTGATTTTTTCAGATATACATTGCAGACATTTTCCTGTTGATCGTAAATCCGCATATCTGAAGCGCGTTTATTGTCGGAACACATATAAGCGTAAAACGCGAACATCCGGTTAACAAGAAGAAATTCTGAATCATTCCGGTTCCAGTAGGAAGCGCTGCGGTTTGCACACATAGGGGACAGCAGGGCCGCCAAGAGTAGCAGGGCGAAGATGACCACGATGCAGAGCGGATGGTTCATCCAGGAAAGCCGGGAAGCTTCAGAAACCGGCAGAAAGAACAGGCTGGCGGACAGGCCGATGCCGCCCAGGATCCGTAGAAGGGCAGTCAGGAGCTGTTCCAGCAGAAGCAGGCTCTTGTTAAAGCCCCATCCTGTCCAGTTCTGGTTCTGCCGGATGCGCGAGAACAGGTCAAAGGTACGCTGGCTGTCCATATCCGCGAAATCCATGTCAAACATTTTATCCATGTAAATTCGGTCATTTTTTCGGTAGGAACAATCACCCTCAATATTTTTCCACCGTTTCAGAACTCCGCTTATAAAAGCAAGGACTGCAGCAGAGAAAAGCTCGGCAAGAACCAGTGTCAGCAGGACCTCCGGCCTTCTTTGTCCGGCCAGTTCATCGATGATCCGGGCCGACAGCCAGATCGTGACATAGGGGCTGAGCGCCGTGAAAACGGAAACGAGAAGGATGGAAAGGATCGCGCCGGGGCACAGCTTCCCCCATATTTTAAAGGAGCGGATATTCCGTGCGGCTGTTTCATGGAATGTGTCGATTCTGTTTTGCTTTTCCATATCAGTTATCCTCCTCTGTAGCGGCAAATGGTTCATCGGATTCGTGAGAAAATGTGTTTTCAGAAGAAAGCGGAGTGTTCTGGTAATAACGGCTTTGTATCTGAAAGAGTCGGGCATATCCGCCGTTTTGTCTCATCAGGGATTCGTGCGTACCTTCTTCTGCAACGTGACCTTTCTGCAAAAAAAGGATGCGGTCACAGAATCGTGTGGAAGCCAGACGGTGGGAGATGAACAGAGAAGTTTTTCCAGCCGTCATCTGGCTGTATTTCATATAAATATCATTTTCAGCGATGGGGTCCAGGGCTGCGGTTGGCTCGTCCAACAGGAGAAAGGGAGCGTCTTTATACAGGGCCCGGGCCAGCATCAGACGTTGGGTTTCGCCGCCGGAAAATTCCACTCCGTCTTCATAGACCAGCCTGCCGACGCAGGTATCCATTCCGCGGGGCAGACATGCGATCTTTTCCGAAAGGCCTGCTTTTTCCAGACAATCCTGTACTCTGGGTCTGTCAATGCCCTCCACTTTCTGTGCCACGTTTTCGGCAACGCTGGCTTCCAGAACGGAAAAGTCCTGAAAAACGGCGGAAAACAGTCGGTAATAGTCGCGGCGGTTATACTGCCGGATATCCTGTCCGTTCAGGAGAACCCTCCCTTCCGTTGGGTCAAGAAAACCGCATATAAGGCGGACCAGAGTGGTTTTTCCGGCGCCGTTGAGACCGACAACGGCGAGTTTTTCCCCGGGATGGAGCGTGAGACTGATATGAGAAAGGGAATCAGAGGCGGCTCCGGGATAGTGGAAGGAGACATCCTCCAGACGGATTTCACAGGAGGCAGAGGAAATTCCGGAAAGGGGCTTTCCTTCCTCAAACAGGAAGGGCTCCGGATAATCCAGAAATTCCCGTATGATGGACAAATCCATGCTCTGCCGGTGCAGCTGTGAAAAACGTTCCAGAATCCCTGTCACCCATTGGGTAAAGCCGCTGACTGCGCTGAAATACAGCAGAAATTCAGAAGCGGGAAGCCCCTGCCTGAGCGTCTGATGGATCAGAAAAGCATAGGCTACACCGTTTCGGAGCAGAGTGAGAAGGAGCGCCGTAATATCTATCCAGAGATTGTTCCTTTCCCGCCTGTTCAGAAAAGAACGATATACATCCAGAGCGTTGTCCCATACCTGCATAAGCCATGGCTGGAGGCCAAAAATACGGATATCCTTTGCCGCAGGACGTTGTTCGGAGATATCGCGGATATAATCCATCTGTTTGAAACATTCTGCTTCCTCATCCCGGTGGCGATAGGACCAGCTGCTGATCCGGCTGTTTACCAGAAAGGCGGCTATGGACACCGCGGATATGAAAAAGATCAACAGCGGATTCAGGCCCGACAAAAGAGTCAGATAAACCAGAAAACCGAACAGATTGATCAAAATTTCCGTCCATGTATTCCATACGGCCTCCGTGGGAGAGAGATTCGTGGAGCACGCATCGTAGGATTTTTCTTTTTGTCCCAGAAAACCCGTATCCAGGATGTTGGGATAGGAGGTGCGGGAAACTTTCAGGGAGATCTGCTGGAGAATGGCAAGTCTGACAGAGGTTCTGCCGTAAAGCGTGTTGGTGTTCAGGTAGGCCTTAAGCGAGGAGAACAGAATCAGCAGAAGGCTGAAAAATGCGATGGAGAAAAGCAGACTGTCTAAGGGATCTGCGTTTTCCACATGACGTAGGATCGACGGAGCGATCAGGAGTTCCACGGTGGAGCATGCCGTGGTTACAACGGCGACCGCAATACAGAGAAAAATGACACTTTTCCGGGTTCCCCAGGCGTTTTTCAGCATAAAACCGGTATTCTGCCACATATTATAACGGGGCTTTTTCGTTTCCTTCATATTCTTGTTCCTTTCCTGACAGCCGTTTTTGGCAGGGCTGTTCTTATCTGTAATTTAACACAGAAAAAGAGTCCCCGGAAAAACCGGGGACGAATTGCCTGGATGGGGGGATGAACTGCAGGCCGGGGCTTTACTCCTGAAAGACTGCTGTATCCGGCAGCGTCATACCTGTGGAAGCAGGATTTCTGTCGTAAAGGCCCCGTCTTCACTGTTGCGGCTGATATAGCCGTCAAGACGATCCACGATGCTGTCGATGCGGACAAGACCGAGACCGTGATCCGCTCCCTTTGTGCTGCGAAAAAGCCTGCCGCTTTTTTGAAGTTTTTTTGACGCAGTGAAGTTTGTGAAGGAAATATAGAGCTGGGTATTTTTCATATCCATATAGATCCGGATCATGCGTTTTTCTTCTGGAAGAAGAAGGCTGGCCTCGATGGCATTGTCGAAGAGGTTCCCCAGTATAACGCACAGATCCAGCTCGGACATTTTCAGCTTTACCGGGATATGGGCGTCTACCCGGACGGGAATGGCTCTGGAACGGGCAAGAGAAATCTTGCTGTTTAAAATGGCATCCGCCATGGCGTTTCCGGTTTTAATGACGGTATCTACCGTATTCAGATCAGTGTCCAGCTCATCCAGATAGGCGCGGATGGCATCCAGATCTCCGTTTGCTGCAAAAACCTTCATCGTCTGGATGTGATTGCGGTAATCGTGCCGCCAGCCGCGCATCTGGCGGTACATGTTTTCCACTTCCCGGTAATGCGTTTCAATCAGCTCCCGCTGGTAGGCTGCGATCTGTTTATCGAGCTTTTTGACAAATATGGACATGGTGCTCCTTTCCTCAGGTATGGGAGATGATGGCCCTGTTCAGCGGCTCATAAATCCCTCTTGGCAAAGGCAGTGCAGTGCCGTCCGCAAGAAAAACATCGGTTTTCGTCACCCTCCGGATCTGTGTCAGGTTGACGATCAGTCCCCTGCCTGCCCGGAAAAAACGCTGATCCAGCAGCTTTTCAAACTCGCTGAGCGTGCGCTTTACGGTGTATTCCTTTTTACAATGAATGGTGACGTAATTCTGGTGGACGTCCAGATACCGGATTTCGTAGAAGGGAATCCGGAGCATCTCACCGGACAGCTCCAGGTTCAGACAGCCTTCTTCCTGCCTGCGCTTTTCCAGCGCCCGGTCGAGAACGGAAAACAGCTTCTCCTGGTTTACGGGCTTCATCAGATAATGGAGCGCCGCCACCTCGTAGCCCTCCGCGATATAATCGGAATATCCGGTGATGAAAATGATCTGTACCGCTTCGTTTTCCCGACGGATGCGCTTTGCCAGCGTCACGCCGTCCATTCCGTCCATCTCGATATCCAGAAGCAGCAGATCGAAGGTCTTGTTCTCCGCATATCGGAACAGGAAACTTTCGGCAGATGGAAATTCTTCCGCATTGACGGTAATATTTCTTTCCTGCGCCCATTCCGAGATCAGCTTTCTGATGTATTCGCAGTCCGCGGCGCTGTCGTCGCAGATCGCAGCTCTGTATGCCATAACATTCACCTCAATCTATAAAATAAAGGTTTTCATACAGCTTTTCAAGAGGCGGATGCATCTCTTCCATCCGGCAGTCGGCGGCGATTTCGCCCGTTTTCAGAAAAATGCAGCGGCTGCATACATGCTCCGCCCAGTCCAGCACATGGCTTGTGAACAGGGTGATGCCGTTCTGGTCTCTGCGCCTGAGCAGATCTCTTTTGAGCTGGATCAGGCCCGCGGTATCGATTCCGTTTGTGGGTTCATCCAGAAGAAGAAGGGGACAATCCCCCATCAGCGCCATGATCAGGGACAGCTTCCGCTTCATTCCGAGAGACAAGCGGCTGATCCGGAGATTCCTCTGCTCAAACAGCTGATATGCTTTGAGATAATGGTCGATTTCTTCCCGGCAGCCGCCCCGGAATTTAACCGCGCATAAAAAGTCCAGCGCTTCGTATACGGTCATTTTTTCGTAAAAATCCAGAGCTTCCTGCATGAAGCCCAGATTTTCCCGGCATTGGAAAGTGGGGACGTTGTTCAGCAGAGCTTCGCCTCCGGAAAGGCGGCACAGCCCGCCAACCGCTTTCATCAGCGTGGTTTTACCGGCGCCATTGGGACCGATGAGAGCCACAATTTCCCCTGCGTTTACGGTGAAGGAAATCCGGCTGATTCCGGTTCCTTTCGCATATTGTTTTGTGAGTTCATGAATTTCAAGAGTATTGTTCTTTTTCATTTCTTTCGATATATTTCCAGTTCGTCCAGTTGTCTCTGCCCCGGCGGTAATCCCTGAGGGCTTTGATTAGAGAATACAGCGGTATGTGCATCAACGCAATGGCCTTTATAAAGGACATTTTTGACACATGCTCCGGATAGCCGGAGCAGAGGGCGTTCGTCAGATAGACGGAGAGGAAGAGAACGCTGCCCAGAGCACAGAGAAAGGACAGCGGATCAGCCCGCATGAATAAAAGAATCAGGAGCACATTGTCACCGATCAGCAATGTACCTCCCGCAATCTGTCCCCTCAGCATTTCCGGATAGGTGCGATCTGACGTCAGATAAATAAAGCGGCATTCTGCTTCCAGCTGGCAGCTGTCAGGCAGATAGGATGCGGCGGCCAGACAGAGGACATAGATAAGCAGCAGCATGGGAGCCGTGCCGCCCATGCTTTGCCAGGCGATCAGAAGCAGAAAAGAAGAAAAGAGCTTCCAGATGACAAAATCAGCGTTACGGTAAAGATAGAGGTAATTTTTCTTCCAGATCAGTCTGCCGCCGAAACGGTGCCAGAGATCTCCTGCCAGATTGGCTGATTTCCCGGCGTGTTCCGGCTGATCGGTTCCGGGATACCGCGTGCCGGACAGATACAGCAGGAGGGCGCAGAGCGACAAAGCGGCCGCCAGCTTTCCAAATGTGAAATTATGATACTGAGAAAAGAGAAATCTGCTGAGCGGATGCTGCATGAGAAGCGCGTATGCGCTCTGGTAATTCAGGGAAGAAGCGTACAGAAGACCGCCTGCGCCAATCGTCGCTGCTCCCAGCAGGAAAATCCGGCATTTGTAAAGGGGACTCTGCATCAAAAGGATGGCGCCGAACAGGATGAGGAAGGTATTCAGGATTCCGGACAGAATGACGGACCATCCGATTCCAGAAAAATCCGGCTTCAAAACAGCCGTCAGGAATATTTCCAGGCAAAAAAGGGGGAGATTTGCCAGAAAGAACAGCCCCGGGATACGGTGGCCGGCGATTCCGAGAAGCAGAAGGCTGTCACAGTTTTTCCGGCAGAACAGCAGAAAACGGCGGCAGGCGTAAATCAGGATCAGTATGAGCTGAAGGCGCGCCAGAAGACGCAGGATGTAATCCGCATTCAGTCCTCCATATCTTTCTGCAAGGGCGGAATGGAGAAAATCATGGATTCTGCCGGAGAAGGCTGTCAGCGACAAAAAAAGAATAAGCTTTGCCGCTTCTGCTTTCGGATTCACCATATTTTTGTAGCAGGCTGCCATATCCGCGCTTCCTTTCCGTTTAATCCTGTACATTATACTGCGTGAGCAGGGAAGAAAGCGACGCCGGAGGCGTCATTTTCTTCGCAAACCGCAGGTTGGGTATAATCCCCGCAAAGCGGGGCGGCCCGATGCGATCGGGCCGGATTGCGCCTGGCGCAATCATTATACCACGGCGCTTCGTGAGCGTAAATGTCCCGTCTCCCGGAATCGTACGCCGTGTGCAGCAACGAGATTTTCCTGGAAAAATCACGTCGGGGAAACGGTTTGGCCCGGTTGACCCTTCGCACAGACGGATGCTATAATGAAGACTAACGGCCCGTAACGCGCATAAAGCGGACGAACCGGATTTACCATTAAGACGGAATCGGGAGGAACAAAACAGATGGTAAAGGTATATGAGATCAAACAGAGCGTTTTTGCCGACAATGATCATCAGGCAGAACTGTTGAGGGACGAGCTGAAGGAAAAGGGAATCTTTCTTCTGAATCTGATGTCCTCGCCCGGAGCGGGAAAAACCACCACGCTGGAGAAGACCATGGAACTTCTGCGGGATGAGATGAAGATCGGCGTGATGGAAGCGGACATCGATTCGGACGTGGATGCCTTCCGTATCGCGCAGACAAATGTGAAGACGGTACAGCTTCATACGGGCGGCATGTGCCATCTGGATGCGGATATGACCAGACAGGGGCTGGAGGCGCTTGGAACGGACGGTCTGGATCTGGCGATTCTGGAAAATGTGGGGAATCTGGTCTGTCCCGCGGAATTTGATACCGGAGCGTCGGCGAACGCCATGATTTTGAGCGTGCCGGAGGGAGACGACAAGCCGTTGAAGTATCCGCTGATGTTCTCCGTCTGCCAGGTGCTTCTCATCAACAAAATCGATGTGCTTCCCTATTTTGATTTCAACATGGAGGAGTGCATCCGCAGGGCAAAGCAGCAGAATCCGGATATTACGGTCATTCCCATCTGTGCCAAAACCGGGGAGGGCATTGACAAGTGGGCGGAATGGCTGCGTGCGCAGGTAAAGGCCTGGAAGGAAAAGAGATAAGAATACTTTAAGAAGATAGCCGGTTATGGCGGAATGAGGAGGAGAAAGCCTGCGGCATCGGCCGTCAGGCTGTAAAAACAGGGGAAATGGAAAAAACGGGGGAACAGATTTTACAGGGAAAAACAAAGAAATACAGCAGGGAAGCGGTGCAGACGGTGCTGAAAATGGCCTGGCCATCCGTTCTGGAATCCTTTTTTGTGGCGCTGATCGGTATGGTGGATTCGCTGATGGTGAGCCGGGTGGGAGCCCATGCGGTGGCGGCAGTGGGACTGACCACCCAGCCCAAATTCATCGGTCTGGCAGCCTTCACTGCCGCAAACGTGGCTGTCTCCGCTCTGGTGGCGAGACGGAAGGGAGAGGGAAGAAGGAAAGAGGCAAATCAGGTTCTTGCGGCCTCCCTTCTTTTTACCATCTGCATGACCGTAGTCGTCAGCGCGGTCTGTGTTGCCCTTGCGGATCCGATTATATCTCTCTGCGGTTCTTCGCCGGACTCTCATCAGGAGGCGGTGGATTATTTCCGGATCATCATGGGCGGCATCGGCTTTACGGTAGTATCCCTCTCCATAAACGCGGCGCAGAGAGGAGCGGGAAATACAAAAATTTCCATGACCACCAATGTGACGGCGAACCTGGTAAACGTGGTGTTCAATTATCTTTTAATCGGCGGAAATTTCGGCTTTCCGGAGCTTGGCGTGAAGGGAGCGGCCATCGCTACCGTGATCGGAAGCGCGGTTGGCTGTGTGATGAGCATTGTGGCTGCCTGCCGGAAGGGCAGCTTTATCAGCCTGGTCTATATCTGGAAGGAACGGCTGCGCCCCACCCTTACTGTGGCAAAGAGCATGGTGAAGCTGGGGGCTAACGTGCTGGCAGAGCAGCTTTTGATGCGTGTGGGCTTTCTTTCCGTGGCGGTTATGGCGGCCAAAATGGGGACCGCCGCCTTTGCTGCCCATCAGGTGGGCATGAACGTGATGAGCCTTTCCTTTTCCTTTGGAGACGGCATGCAGGTGGCGGCCGTCGCCCTGATCGGGCAGAGCCTTGGCAGGAAGGACGTTGAAATGGCGAAAACCTACGGCCATATCTGCCAGTGGATCGGCCGTGCCATCGCCGTGGTTCTCGCCGTCATCTATCTGTTTTTCGGCCGTTTTCTGTACGGTATTTTCTTTACCGAGCCGGAGATCATCGCCATTGGTGTCCAGATCATGCGCGTGATCGTGGTTGTCGTCCTTCTGCAGATCGCCCAGGTGATTTATATGGGCTGCCTGCGCGGCGCCGGCGATGTGTTTTTCACCACGGTGGCTTCCACCATCAGCGTCACCCTGATCCGGCCTATCGCCAGCTATCTGTTCTGCTACGCGTTTGGCTTTGGCATCATTGGCATCTGGTTCGGCGTCTGCGCGGATCAGCTTGCCCGGTTTATTTTTACCAATCTTCGGTTCCGCTCAGGAAAGTGGACGAAGGTGAAGATCTAAAGAGAGATACCGACGGGAGCTGTAACTTGTATGAACATTGTATGAAAGAATGACGGTATTTTCTGGCTGGAGATAAAAAATAGAACGTGGACAAGATCTATCAGAGGTGAAAAGTCTATTGGGGATGAAATTTATAATCCAAATAAATCTGAATGGGTACCGGTTCGATATAGTAAAAGTTCATCTTTTTCCTGACGATATATCAGCAGCCAGTCCGGTGCTATGTGGCATTCCCGATAACTGGAATAATTACCACTGAGCATATGATCTTTATTTTGGATGGGAAGAGTATCAGGAATTCGAAGCGTGTCAATCACCTGTTGCAACAGGTTCATCTTATACCCACGTTTTACGCAGGATTTAAAGTCTTTTTTGAATTTAGTGGAAATCTGATAGTTAACATTATTATTCCTCCTTTAATTCAGAAAAGAGATCTTCTGTAGAACCGCTGTAACGGATTCCTCCATCATGGTCGAGTTCGTCAAAGGCCGCCAGCGTTTCGGCATTTGGTGTTTCATCCGGAACTGCTGCGCCCTGCAGATAGGCTATGATATAAAGCAGTTTATTTTCCGGAATCTGATCAATAAGATTTTTGGCATATTCTCGATTGCTCATAAATACCTTCCTTTCTTAAAATTATAGTATGTAGCAAATTTATTGTGTATAACAGTAAGAAGCACAGAGTAAGGTGTGCCGGCTACTGTCCGGGAGTATAATGTAACTCCTTGCTTTTATCTGTTTTCAGAATAATCAAAAAAAACGGATATGTCAACGATACAGAAAAAAATGGACTCTGCAGGAAGAACTTGCAGTTGGTTCAGGGAAGGAATTACAGGTTAACTATGAGGAAACGATGATGAAAGTCCTTTTTCTGGATATAGATGGTGTACTGAACCGGCAGATACCGGATGTCGGCTTTTTAGATGACAGGGAAAGTCAGAAGCCGGAGGTTCAGTCTGGTCAAAGCAAAAGAGATCCTTCTGTGGCTCAAAAATCAGGAAACAGAAGTGGAAAGCTACGTGGTACTGGATGATCTTACGCTGCATGATGAAAGGATCAGTTCCCATCAGGTGAAAACGGACGGAAGGCTTGGGCTGACAGAGGAAGATGTGAAAATGGCGGAAAAGATTCTTGGGGAAACAGAGGAAAAAAAGAGACTTCAGCAAATCCGGGAAGAGGAACGGATTTCTCATACGCAGATCTATGAGCAGGAAGAGCTTTTCACCGGAGAAAGCTGGTTGAATAAGCCGGTAAAAACGGTTACGGATCTGATCCCGTATTTTCAGAAATATGAGAAGATAAAGATTCTGGATCTGGGATGCGGAGTGGGGCGAACCTGTATCCCGTTTGTACAGGCTTTTCCGGGAAAATGTATGGCGGATGCTGTGGATATTCTGGAGATTGCGATAGACCGGCTGGAAAGAAACAGCAGAAAATATGGAATCGACAGTCAGATTTCCGGACATGTATGTCCATTGGAGGCATGGCCGATTCCCGGGGAGAGCTATGATCTGATTCTGGCAGTGTCTGCGCTGGAACATGTGGATTCAGAGGAGACCTTTTTCAGAAAATTGAATGAAATCCGGAAAGGAATCCGGGAATGCGGAATCGTATGCCTGATCCTGAATACGCAGGTCGAGGAGCGGGATATCGTTACGGATGAACGGCTGATCGCGCAGTTTGAGGTGAATCTTTCCACTGAATTCATGCAGAAAAGGCTGAAAGAGATCTTTGAAGACTGGAAAATTCTGAAGGAAACCGTAAAGCAGCAGGCCTGGGAGACGGGAAGAAGAGACAGAACAGTGCAGATCATGACGAATGTGGTCACGTTTGTGGCGGTGAAGGAAGGGAGCAATCCATGAACATTCAATGGGATGCGGAAAAATATACGTCTAATTTTTCCTTTGTACATAAGTATGGAAACAGCGTGACGGAGCTGATCGAAGCACCGGAAGGAAGCCGGGTGCTGGATCTGGGCTGTGGAAACGGGGCGCTGACGGGTGTGCTGAAGGATCAGGGCTTCCAGGTGACCGGTCTGGACGATTCGAAGGATCTGCTTTCCGTTGCGAAAAAATATTTTCCCGATCTGGAATTCATCCATGCGGATGCCACGGATTTTTCTCTGAAGGAGCAGGTGGATGTGGTGTTTTCCAATGCCGTATTTCACTGGATCGACAGAGAAAAGCAGCCGGACATGCTGCGGTGCGTGTATAAGGCTCTGAAAGAGAACGGGGAGTTTGTGTTTGAATTCGGCGGATATGGAAATAACAGGCTGATTCATGAGGCGCTGACAAAGGCGTTTGCGGAACAGGGATATTCCTATCAGGTTCCCTTCTACTTCCCGTCCATCGGCGAATACGCTTCCCTTCTGGAGCAGGCTGGCTTTGAGGTGCGCTATGCGGTGCTTTTTGACAGAATGACGGAGCTGATGGGAGAAGACGGCATGAAGGACTGGATCCGCATGTTCATTTCCACGCCGTTTTATGCCGTCTCTGAGGAAGCACAGAGGGAAGCCATCAGGAACCATGCGGTGGAGCTTCTGAAAAAGGATCTGTACCGGGATGGAAAGTGGTATGCGGATTATGTCAGGCTGCGGATGAGGGCCATAAAGGGAGGCAGAAAATGAGGGAAGGACTGACGCAGGAGGAGCTGTTTTCCCTGATTCAAAAAAAGGCGGAGGCGGACGAGCGGATACGGGCCGCTGCGCTTGACGGTTCGCGCGCCAATCCGGATGCGCTGCATGATGAGTACAGTGATTTTGATGTGGTCTTTTTTGTGCGGGACAGCAGGGAATTTACGCAAAATACCGGATGGATCAGAGACTATGGAGAGGTGCTGATCGCACAGTTTCCCGACGACTGGTACAATCATCCGTACGATTACGAGGGAAAGGAACCGTTCCACTGTCTGATACAGTATGCAGACGGAAACCGGATTGATTTTACGATCCGTGACGTAAGCCGCGGGGAAGAAGAAAACAACAGAGAACCGAGAACGGTTCTTCTCGACAAGGACGGCTATGACTGGCTGAAGCCGGTGGAAACGGACGAGGCTTTTTTCATAAAAAGGCCGGGGAAAAAAGAGTATCTGGACTGTGTCAACGAGTTCCGGTGGCTGAGCCTGTACGTGGCGAAGGGACTGTGCCGGGATCAGTTCAACTATGCGCGCTTTCATCTTTCCGAGGGGATGGGCGGGATGTTTTTTAAAATGCTGGACTGGAAAATCGGTCTTTCCCACGATTTCCGGGTTTCCACGGGATCGCATGGAAAATATCTGAAAAAATATCTGCCAGAGGAAGAGATGGCGCGGGTGCGGGAAGCCTTCCCCGATGGGGAGACGGCGCATATGTGGAATGGCCTGGGCGTCATGTACGACTATTTTGAAGAGCTGGCAGAAGCGGTTGCCGGGGGCCTGGGCTATCCCTATGACCAAAAGGAAGCGGAAAGGGTAAAGGAATTCTGGCAGAACAGGCGGAAAAACGAAACGCAGAAAGGCGGATGAGATGACATTCAGGGAACGGTATCTGGCGGGGGAGATCCCTTTTGAGAAGATCGACGATTATGTGGAAGAGTGGAACAACAGTGAGGATATGCGCACGCTCCGGGAGTATCTGGGGCTGACGGCAGAGGAAGAGGA
>ERZ894229.1021-NODE-1021-length-15561-cov-6.49948_pt1 | contig 15561 bp, 16 predicted proteins | sample MGYA00380295_ERZ894229 | MGnify/ENA primary metagenome ERZ894229 (study PRJEB32331, sample SAMN06328479) | human gut metagenome | biome: human gut microbiome; feature: stool | host: Homo sapiens | collected 2014-09-17 ... | reverse complement strand
TCTCAATACTCCTCCATAATTGTTCAAATAATACTTTATTTCAATTATAAAACTTATAGTGAACTATAAGTCAATTAGAAATATTCGACTATAGCTTCATCCTATAGCCAAACAGCTTTTTTTAGTATTATAAAAGTATGCCATTTTTCTTTGTAATATTTATATTAAAATAAAAGGAGAACAAAAATATGTTGAAGATAAAATATGATATTGTTGGTTCTTTTTTAAGACCTGAAAAAATCAAAGAAGCACGAGCAAAATATTTTAATCAAGAGATTGATCTAAAAACACTTAGAAAAATTGAAGATGATGAAATTGCTAAACTTGTCGATAAACAAGTTGCTCATGGACTAAAAATTGTCACTGATGGCGAGTTTAGAAGAAGATGGTGGCATTTGGACTGGTTAAAAGAATTTAATGGCTTTACAACTCAACATCTTGATAAAACGAGAAATGGTGTAACAAATCACATTGAATTAGGAATGATCAACGGTAAAATAACCTATGATAAAGATAAATATCATCCAGAAATCGAGGCTTGGGACTACTTATTCAACCTAGTAACAAAATATCCTGGAATTGAGGCCAAAAAATGTATCTCTGGACCAAATATGATCTTAGTTGATCATTTTCTTCAATTAGGTTTAAAAGAGGTACCATATTATAATGGTGATATTGATGCTCTTATCGATGATATTGGAAAAGCATTTCAAATTGCAATTAAAGATTTATATGATCATGGTTGTCGTTATTTACAAATTGATGATACATCATGGACCTATATGATTGATGATAATTTCCTTTTAAAAGTAAGCTCACTTGGATACAAAAAAGAAGATATTTTAGAATGGTTTAGAAAAGTATCTACAAAAGCATTAGAAAATAAACCTATTGACATGACCATTGCTAACCATTTTTGTAAAGGAAATTTTAAAGGCTATCCTCTTTTTTCTGGTTTATATGATACTGTTGCCCCTATCATTTGTCAAATCCCATATGATGGCTTCTTTGTAGAATATGATGATGAGCGTTCAGGTTCATTTACACCATGGGCACGATTAAAAAATACTAATGTTACTTTTGTAGCTGGCTTAATTTCAACTAAAAATCCTAAACTAGAAACATATGATGAAATAAAAACACGTTATTTTGAAGCAAAAAGAATTATTGGTAAAAATATTGCATTATCACCTCAATGTGGCTTCGCCTCTGTTGAAGAGGGAAACTGTATTGATGAAAAAACTCAATGGGCAAAAATAGACCTTTTAGTTTCATGTCAGGATTTTTTATAAATCTTATTAGAGAAACAATTAGTTTCTCTTTTTTATTTTCTTCATTATATAAAAAAACAATTGACTTAGAGTCAAGTCGAGGTTGTATTATATGAAAAACGGAGGAATATATATGTTTAAATTTATTGAACCAAAAATACAATTAGATAAAAAACGGCAAATCTTTACAAATAAGCATCTACGAGCTCTAATCATCCCCTTGATCATTGAACAATTATTGATCTTATTAGTTGGGATAGCTGATACTCTAATGGTTAGTTATGCTGGTGAAGCAGCCGTATCTGGTGTCTCACTAGTCAACCAGTTGAATACGGTCTTCATTCTTGTCTTTACTGCATTAGCATCTGGTGGTGCCGTTGTTGCCAGCCAATATATCGGTAATAAAAACAAGGAAAATGGAGTGTTAGCAGCTAGTCAATTAGTTATGATAACAACAATAATTTCAGTTATTTTATTAGTATTATCGGTTATTTTTCGAGAACAATTACTAACATTATTGTTTGGAAAAGTCGCTCCAGATGTAATGGATGCCTGCTTAAAATATTTAGTTATTTCTGCTTTTTCTTTTCCTGCTTTAGCAATCTATAACAGTTGTGCCGGATTGTTTAGAAGTATGTCTAAAACAAGTGTTATCATGTATGTATCAATCATCATGAATATTATTAATATTATTGGTAATGCTATTGGAATTTTTATTCTTCATGCAGGTGTTGCAGGAGTCGCATACCCTTCACTAATTTCTCGAGTCGTTGCGGCTTTAATTTTATTAATTATATCTTTTAATCAGAAAAATATTATTTATATTCGCATTAAGGATATTTTTAAATGGAATGCTCAAATGATTAAGCGTATCCTAAATATTGCTATTCCCAACGGTATTGAAAATGGCTTATTTCAATTATCTAAAGTTGCTTTAAGTAGTATTGTCGCAATGTTTGGAACTAGCCAGATTGCTGCAAACGGGGTTGCACAAAGCTTTTGGTCAATGGCCGCTCTTTTTTGTATTGCAATGGGACCAGCTTTTATCACTGTTATCGGTCAATGTATGGGAGCCGGTGATAAAGAAGCGGCGGACTATTATATGAAAAAATTATTAAGAATCACTTATATTGGCGGGATCATTTGGAATATTGTATTTTTCCTATTTACCCCTATCATTCTTAAATTGTATAGTTTGTCGAACGAAACGATTAAACTAATTATTATTTTATGTTTTATTCATAACCTATTTAATGCCTTATTATGCCCTATAGCCTCATCATTATCAAATGGCCTTAGAGCAGCTGGTGACGTAAAATACACGATGTATACTTCAATTTTTTCAACTGTTGTGTGTCGTGTCATCTTATCATTTATTTTTGGGGTTTGGATGAACCTTGGTGTAATTGGAATTGCATTAGCAATGGTTGGCGATTGGGCTATTAAATCTGCTCTTATCTTAGTACGTTATTTACAAGGGCAATGGAAAAGTTTTAAAGTCATCTAATTATCTTGACTATTTATTTTTAAACAAACTGATTATTTTTCATTTTTATCTGTGCTATAATTAAACAGAGGAGTCTAGTTATAATGAAAAAAATAATAAAACCTATTCAACCAATAAAACCAAGCCCACCAACAAAAAACAAACCAAAAAATTCTTCAATTAAAAAGCCATCTAAATAAATGGCTTTTTATTATTATAAAAATTCTCTTTTTATTTCAGAAGAAATATTTTTAATTACTTTAGATGTAAAAGGATTACTGAAACCTGAGTCTTTTAATGCATCTAAGTAATCAACATTGAGAGTGTTTTGAGTCATATTGCGATATGCATTTAATGCATCTTCACGATTTTTTGTACCTACTAACCATAATTCTAATGATGAAACTGCACTCGTAGCATAACTAATATAATAAAACGGCGTTTCAAAATGATGATGAATATCGACCCATTCATACTCTAAAGGATAACCCATATATTTTTGATAAATTTGACCATGTAAAGTATTCATTTCTTCTAATGAAATATCTGGATTTTCAAAAACTTTTCGTTGAAATTCATCTTCTATGCATCCTTGTAAGATGCTATTTAACATATCATTAATAACCTTTATCTCCATTAGTTTTGCATCACTACCGTATATTTCATCATAATATTCAAACATCAACAGCTCAAATGCTTGTGAATGAATCTCGGCAATATCGAGATTATTACCATCATTCCAAGATGTTCCTCCTATCAAATAAAAATTGTAATAATGCCCAAATTCATGAAATAAAGTTGAAGGATCTTTGTAGTCTGAAGTATTAATAAATAAAAATGGCTCATTCCCAATAATTGTCGTATACCCAGCATGGAGCATATTTGAATCGTCATCAATTTGGTAAAGGTGATGTTTTTGCATATAATCATAAGCATCTTGCATTGCTTTAGGAAATTCCTGTTTTAATGCTGTTTTTAAATATGAAAAACCAGATTCGACTGTAATTTCACTAGTATCCAATTTTTGTAATTTTTCTTGATATTTTGTATCCATCTTTGCTGCTAGTGGTGCCACATACTCTAAAACTGCTTCCTCAAATTTTTCTGCATCTTCTTTACTAAAATCTCGACCTAACAAATCATAAGCATAATCCGTATAATTTTCATATCCTAATTTTTTCGCAATTTCAACTCTAATACTGACTAATTTTTTATAAATCGTTCCTAACTCTTTATTTTTTTGTTCATAAATATCATAATACCCGTCAATATCTTCTTGTTTATTAAAATCTAAGTCATCAATTGTTTTACTCTGCCCATTGATCATCGTAGTATATTCTTTAGCAGCAGTTTTACTGTATTCATTAATCAGCGCTGTTTCTTGTTCACTTAGTTCCTCAATTTCTGGAGAATTGAGTTTCTTATTCTTCTCATAACGTTCGATAAAATCTTCTCCCATCTTTTTAACAAACGCATCTTTATATGAAGTTGTCAAAATAGCTTCGGTTAATTCGTTCATACGATTATCTAGTTTTACAAAAGCACTAGTAAGAAATTGGTATTCTTCTTCATAATAAGAGTCTGACAAATCAATATTATTTTTTATAGATGCTAATGACTCCATTTGATCAACCTCTTTTAAATCATTTAATATTTCATCATATCCTTTTAAAATTTCTTCTTGATTTCCTTCTAGCACTACCTTCGCTAATAAATCATTTATTTTTTGATTTATTGCATCAATATCTGGTCGCTCATAGCTCATATCTTCAAAATTTAAATCAGAATGTTCGGGAACAACCTCAGCTTGTGGTTGCGGAATATTATAACCATCTGTAGTACATCCAGTTAACCCCAACATAAAAACTAATAAACATGTCAATAATCTATACTTCTTTTTCATCTTTATCCTCCTTATCTATCTTTAATAATTTTTTAGTTATATACAATAAAATATAAAGTATTACCCTAATTTTTAACAAAATATTCTTTTGTAAACATTAATAATAAATCTTTTCATATAATAAAAAAACGTAAAATGCGATAGTTATAATAAACGATTCAACGAATAAACTTAAAGTAATAATCAATAAATATGTCTTTATCAGAGTAACAAAAAAATTAATCTACTAAAAAAATAAATGTATCTAATTAAATATAGACAACAACCCTTTTATTTGAATTAATGCATCCATTTTTAGAGATACTATCTTTTTTACCTTTACAGATTATTTTAACTGTTGTGCCATCCATTGCCAAACTCTAATTCCACAACGATCAGATACTGCCTCATTATTAAAGAAGTAAATCCATGACCAATGACCACTATATCGTAATGGCTCTCCATCTTTATCATTAAAACGCCCAGAAGTATCAATAACATGCTTTGAAACAAAAGTATGAACGTTGCTGGCCCCAGCCCCTAACAAGCGCCTAATCGTTGGCAATTCATGGGTTTCAGGGGCTACGACATCATCATCTCTGGAATAAATAAAGAATATTGGCAATTTTTTTAATTGTTTAATTTCTTCATCAGATATTTTTTCATTTAAAAAAGCTTCACAAATTGGCACATAGGCATTATATTCTTTACCATACTTAAGTGCCATCAACATTGTCATATAGCCACCATTTGAACATCCTGTGATAATAACTTTCTCACTTTTAGTTTCTTTTCGATAAAAATTAATCAATTCATGTAAAGAATCACAATAATATGAAGTCCCATCTGCTTCCGTAAATTTAGTTGCTAAACTATCACCAGTTTTATCCATCCAAAAAGTTGGACACTGAGGTACCAGAATATTAGCCCCACCAATCGTATTTTGGAACTCTTGACCCGCTAATGAACTAACCTTGTTAGCTAATACAGTAATATAAGAATCAGTATTAATTGTTCCTCCCTCACCTAGCCCATGTAACCAAACAACCAAAGTATCACTTGCTTGCACAGGATTATAAGCAGCATATTTATAACTCACTCCATCACAAGATTCATATAACGCTTCTTCAAACAGATCTGCACTAGTAATCTTATCTTTCATTTTTTTAGCAATATTTATTTGTTTAACTTTTTGACCTAATGAGGTCATTTCATGTCCATCAGCTATCATGATGTCCAATTCATATAAATCATTATATGTATTATATTGTGTCTGCATTGAAAACAATAATGGATTTCCTTCTGCTGGACTGATTTTCATTTCTATCATAATAAAATTAGATGGTTCACTAGTTATTTGACCACTATAGTCTACTAAATAAACATTTGTTACAGTTCTATAAATAATACTTTCAATAATCGGATATAGCGTATCACAATAATCTGTAGTCAACTTCTTCTCTTTAACCACAAAACTCAGATTATTAACCTGATCAATTTTATGATCGAGACTTAGCAATATTTTATTGACACCGCATCCCCAGTCATCGCCTTTAATAAAAGCTGTATAACTTCCAGATACAATCAAATCTTTTAAATTATTATTTTTACTTTCCATACATTTTCTCCCTTTAATAACTCCTTTATTATAACATATTTAAGTTATTCATTTAGAGTCTTTAAAATAAAAATCCTACATAACGTAGGACTTTTTAGTCAATTAAACCATATTTTTTCATTGAATTATAAATACCATCATCTTTAATATCGTCTGTCACTTCATCAGCAATTTCTTTTAATGCCTCTTTAGCATTACCTACCGCAATCCCATATTGACAAAATTCCAGCATATCTGCATCATTTAATCCGTCACCAAAAGCATATGTATTTTCTTTAGGGATACCTAACTCATCAATCAAAGCATTAATAGCTGAAGCTTTGTTAACTCCAGGAACCGATAACTCTCCACTGTTATCACCAAAAATAGGAACAGTGCAATGAATTACATTAAACTCTTGCTCAAATTCTTTTTTTATTTTTTCAAAAGGGAAATTATCTTTTTCCAAAAAACAAATCTTATTAACATCATCACGATGAAGATCATAACCTTCTTTTAATGATCCAATAAAATGATTAGGAGTTTCAGCTTTAGTTCTACGTGCAACTGGATCATTTTCCAAATCCCCATACATTATTCTTTCTAATCGTGGAATTAAATTCTTACTTGCATATAATCCACCATTACTTTCAATGTAATAATCAAATTCATTAGCCTCAAAATAATCAACAACATGGTTGATTGCTGTGCGAGAAACTTGTTTGTGATATAACATTCGATCTCCAATTTCAACGAAACCACCACCAGCTCCAATAATTCCATCAAAACCAACATCCATGATATGATCAAAAATCTCAGCTTTACTTCTTCCCGTACACAAAAAACATAAATTTCCTTTAGCTCTTGTCGCTTGGACAGCCTTAACGGTCGAAGCAGGAATATATTCTTGTGATGGTCGAACATCTACTAAAGTTCCATCAACATCAAAAAAAATAATTTTCTTTGTCATAATACCCTCCAATATTTTTATAATTAATACGATTATACTATTAATTAAAATGTATTTAACTTTTTTTCTAAATAAAAAAATTTATGTCTGAATTATCATAATTAACTATGAAAATATCTAAATTATACTAGATTTACTACTAAAAATAGTTTTATGAGGACAAGAAAAGTTTTTCCCATATTCCTCCATCGATTCAAGATCAGGATTTTCTAACCATTCTCTCAATAACACAACAAGCCCTAAAATAAAAATATTTAAAGTTTGTCGAACTTCTTGACTACATGAATACTCTTTTAATAATTGTAAAATAATAACTTTCTTAATATCTTGATAAAAAGAAAATGAAAAATCTTGATTCACTAAAATCTTATATGTTTCATAATCTTTTTTAAGATACTTATTACCTCATTGAGTAATAGATCTATTTTATCATTTAATCCTCGTCCTTTATTTTTTCAGTAAAGCTGCTTGGTTGAGCCAAAAATTCTTTTTGAAAGCTTTCTGACAAATCTATTGTATCTTAATAATGTGCATAAAAAGTCCTACTACTAATACTAGCACTTTTAATATTATCAGTGACTATAATCTTACGTGTAGGTTTCTTCTTCAATAATTCAATAAGCACCTCTTTGTTCAAAGCTTTAGATCTTAGGGTATTTCTATATTTTATTGGCATAATTATTCCTCCCAATTTTATACAATGATTACAAATTTATCTATGATTAAATAAATCTAAAGATATTGAATATTGTTGTTTTATTTTCTTAACAGTATAGTATAAATATACAGTTAAGATAAGCATTTTATAAAAAAGTAGAGGAATGCTCATGCCAAATTGGAAACTTATAAATTATTGATCACAAAATCTATCTCCTACAGTCTTTAAAAAATATATACTAATCATAACATAAATTTAGCTGATAATGATTTAAAAATTATTCTTGATATTATTAAGAACAACCTTTATTCTATTCTTAATGAAACGTATTTCCCAATTATATTTTTTAAAGACACATGAAAGAATATCTAACTATTTTAAACTCTTAATAGCAAAGCATTAACTGATTCAAAAAATTTCAAAGGCGTATTCTTAGAATATGCTTAAACCTTTTTATATGTTAATTCTCCGGCCCATTCAAAACCTTTTTTTGCAAATATTACACCAATCAATTCATTAATCACTGCGGCAGTAGCAATCGTTCTTTGAATAATCTAAGCAGCTGGAGTTGAAACAGCAATTCCAGTAAATACTAAAGATACTCAAGAATGTGGTAATAGTGTAAAACCAAGATATTTAATGACTGTAGCAGGACACATAATCAAAGTTACCCCTAATCGTGCAATTCATAATATTGGATTAAACTCATGCATTAGTGAAGATAATTCAGACTCACTAAACATATTTGCAAAAACAGCTGAAAGTATCATTCCAATCAATATAAAATTAAGAATTGGTTTTGGTAAAAAATAGTCATTAATGATCATTCCTAAAACTGTAGCTATAATAATTGTTTTCACCTTAAATAAACATTATCTATTTTTTAGATCAATTGGCATCAAAAACTATATCCATCTTATTCTTAATTCTTAAAAATATCATAATTGACCCTAATGAATGACTGATTAAAATAACTTTTCCAATGCTTTTACAATGACTTGGTGATCTTCATGAGGTCTTAATCCAGTAACAGTAATTGCCCCTGCTGGTACTCCTTTTATAAATATAGGAAAACTTCCCCCACAAAGACCATATTCTTCATCAAAAATCATTTGATTATAATTATGGGTATCTATATTATCAAGAAAAATAAAATACGAGGAATGTTTTGTTTCAAGACATACCCGCTCTTTACGGCCTAACCATTTAATACTTTTTTCATTATAACTATTAACAAAACATTGCCTGATTATTTTATTGTTATAAACTATTCTTGCAGCAAATGGTCGATTATAATATTTAGCTTCATCAATTATTTTATCCATAATCAAAGCAGCAGTCTGGAGATTAAAATATTCAAAAATATATTTATGTTCTTCTTTTAAAATATCTAGTTTATTTGGATGATTTCCTTTATTTACAAAATAGTTATAATAATTTTCCATTTTATTCCTCCTGATAAGAAATCTAATTAATTATATTGTTGAACCCATTTGATAAGCTTCATCATAACTTGGGTGTGTGTAAGCATCACCTTTATTAAATGCTCCTAAACCATAAATAATTCCTCCTTCATCCACCTTTTTGAGCACCTTAATAAACCCTCTAAAGCTTTCAATTGTTCCGTGCATTTGTTCACGATCAGTACTTCCACTTGTTAAAATTAAATAAGCTGTTTTTCGTTTAGGGCTATTTCTGATTTCATATTCACGTGCAAACATACGATCAATTAAAATTTTAAGCTGTGCACTCAAACTATAAAAATAAACTGGTGTTGCCATTACAAATACATCAGTATTAACAATTTCCTCAATTACCTTATTCGCATCATCTTTTAAAACACACCTATTGTGATGTCCTCGACAGTATTCACAAGCTAGGCATGGAGCAATTCTATAATTTGCTAAATTGATTTTTATTACTTTGTGTCCCACGCTCGTCGCACCTTTGATAAATTGATCAGCTAAAATTTCACTATTACCATTTTTTCTAGGACTTGATGATATAACGACTATCTTTTTCATATAGGCTTCCTCTTTCATTTTTTATTAATTTTCTTTTTATTATCATAGCCCTTCAACTTTACTTTAAGTCAAGGGGTTTATTAAGTCTAAAATAAAAGATTATGGATAAGTTCATAATCTTTTATTTCTATTAATTATCTAAAACCATATTGATTGTGTGGCACATATGGTTCTTCCAAATATGCTATCTCATCTGGGGTCAGGACGATATCTAGTGCTTGTAAAGCATCTTCTAAATATTTAATTTTAGAGCTACCTACTAACGGCGATGTAATATATGGCTTACTTAAAACCCATGCTAAAGCAATTTGACTAGTTGGTTTTTGATATTTTTTAGCTAATTCATAAACTCTTTTAATGATTTCGCAATCATGAGCTAATTGATAATCATTTTGCAGTTTACCACAGCCATCTGTCCGCGGAGTATCAACCGCCTTATTAAAGACACCGTGAGCAAGTGGTGAAAATGGTGTAAGAGCAATATTTTCGTATTGACACATTGGAATCATTTCTTTTTCTTCTTCACGATACACTAAATTATACATATTCTGCATACTAATAAATTTTGCCCATCCATTCTTTTCTGCAATACTATTAGCTTTCACAAACTGCCAAGCATACATCGCACTAGCTCCAATATAACGAATTTTCCCCATTCTTACTAAATCATTCAACGCTTCCATTGTTTCTTCGATCGGAGTAGTATAATCCCAGCGATGAATAATATACAGATCGATATAATCCGTCTGTAATCTCTTTAGCGAATTTTCAACTTCTGTAAAAACAGCTTTACGTGATAATCCTTTTGCATTAACACCATCAAACATTGGGTAATACAATTTAGTTGCAATTACAACATCTTCTCGATTAGCATAATCTTTTAATGCTTGTCCAAGAATTTCTTCGCTCGCACCAAGACTATAATAATTAGCTGTGTCAAAAAAGTTAATACCATGTTCTAGCGCATATTTAATAATTTCTCGAGCTTCTTTTTCTGCAGTTTTTCCAGGGATTCCCCCACGATCTAATTCACCAAATCCCATACATCCTAAACATATTTTAGAAACTTTTAATCCTGTTTTTCCTAAATTTACATATTCCATACTTTTCTCCTTAAATTAACTTTTATTTTTTGGTTTTAGTGGTCCATAAAAATATGCAGCAGTAGCCCCACCGTCAATTAAAAAATCTGCACCTGTAATAAATGCTCCTTGGGGTCCCATCAATAGTTCTGCTACATTTGCAACTTCATCAGCCGTTCCAGGCCGCCCAGCTGGACACTTTGCAAACATATTTTTATAAAAATCTCCTCTTGGACCATTAAATTCATCAATAGCCAATGGAGTTACAATAATTCCAGGTGAGATGGCATTTATCCGAGCACCCTTTTGTCCCCATTTAATTGCCTCAGCCATTACTCTTTTTTCATTACAGCGTTTAGCAAGCTGATACGCATGAAGTGTATCTTGAATATTATGTGGCTGCAGTACTTCTAAGTCCAATAATTTATTCGTTTCTGTAATAGCCAGCATTTCATCAATTTCAACTCCTAAAGCTGGCATTCGATGACCTGACTGACTTGAAATCGTCACCCCAACTCCACCGTCTTTTATTACTTTACCTATTTCTTCTAATAAAACTGCAGTTCCATATAAATCAACTTTTAAAATTGTTTCAATCGATGCTTGACTAGGTGAAACTCCTGCTCCATTAACAAGCATACTAATTTCCCCATAATTCTGAGCAACCTTAATCATCTTTAAAATAGACTTTCTAGATGATAAGTCCATTTCAACTGGTATTACATCAAAGCCAGCATCATTCATTATCTTTGTAATCCTATTAGCATTATCAATATTTTTATCACCAATAATAATTTTTTTACCATATCCAAGTCTTCTTGCAATAGCCATACTAATCTGACCAGCACCGGTTACGATCATAACTTCCTTATTCACTTTTCCTACCTCCTCATTATTTGTATGGAATCCCATATACTTTTTAAATTATTTTATTACTTCATTAATACAACGTAAAGCATTTAAACTTCTTGGATATCCAAGAAAAGGAATTCCTCTAGAAATCACCTTTATTAAAAAAGCTCTATCGTTCCCTAATCTAATATTTGCTTCAATATGTGATACCAACTGTGGCTCACACCCTCCTTGTGCTGCTAAAAAGCAAAATGTAATCATTTCACGCTGTTTGTAATCTAAGCCTTTTCTAGTATAATAATCTCCAAAACAATTATCTGTTAACCAATAATTGATGTGTTTTATATCTGCTGTTCCACTTTTATAAAATTCACACATATCTTGACCAAAAATATCAACCTGTGCTTGTATTCCTTTTTCTAAACGATTGCTTTGATTAGTCGTAGATTGTCCTTGTAAAGGTAAAGTAATACCATTTTTAGTACAAAAATCGTTAACTACGTGTAAAAAAGGAAATACTCTCCCAATCCCTAAATAAGCTGTTGCTTGATAAATAATTTCTTTCATTTCAATTGGTGTTACACCAAAATTATACGCAGCAGTCAGCATCGCTTTAAATTCATCAATACCTTGGCAGCCTAGAAGCATTGCTAAAATTGCAATCATACTTGTTTTATCATCTAAATCATTTTGATTAACTACTTCGTCAAATGCGAAATTATCAAATAATTCAATAAATTCTGGATCTGTTTTTAATAATTTTGACTCATAGCCTGGAAACATTCGTTCATGATAGTTTTGAGCATTTTTAGTTATTGCCATATTTCAATTCTCCTTTAACCACTTAAATATTTTTTCGTCACTGTCAAATACTTGACTACCAAAAATATCCAATCCCTGATGAATTATTGCATTAGGACAAATTTTATTTAAATCACTAATACTTTTACCTAACCCACTTCCTTCATGAGTACAAAATGGATATATGTGTTTATTGGTGAAATCGTAACTTTCTAAAAAAGTCCAAAGACACATCGGCATCGTTGACCACCAATTTGGATAGCCAAGATAAATATTTTCATATTCCTCAAAATGACTAATAATATTTATTATTTTTGGTCTTGCATTAGTCTCTAGTTCATCTTTAGCTAATTTTGTACACTCATCATATTTAGACGGATATTCATGAAGAGGATGAATTTCAAATAATTCTGCTCCTATTATGGCTTGAACTTTTTTAGCAATCACTTCCGTATTCCCTATTTTTAAATCTTTAATAGCACCTGCTACATAATTTTCTTTCCGATGCGAAAAGTATACAATCAAACTTTTTTTCATCTTACTCACCCTTTCTTTTACAGTTATATTTTAAAATATTAATAAAACTATAACAATTTTAATTGCTAATCATTCTCATAAGTAAAACTTATATGAAAAAAGAACTCCAAAGAGTTCTAAAAATATAATAAGCCATATTTAATCATTATTTAATAAATTACGTAGTAATTCAGCAAATTCTTCAATATAATAATTAGTCTTTTCCTTATGCCAAAAGGCACAATAATTACGTTGTAATGGCTTGTGATGGTGATAAAGTGGAATTCGTGTAATTCCAGTCGCAGGTGGTGGTAATGTTCCAACTGCTTCAATTGGCATAAATCCTCGATTACTTACAACCATTAAACGTCCCTCTTCTAAAGTATCAGCAAATAAAAATTGATTAGCAAAACCAAGTGTATTTTGATAAAAATCTTTTTCAACCTCTTGTTGTTCTTTAGTTGAAATTAAAATACAGGTATTTCTCTTTAAATCAGTAATTGTTAGAATATCCCGCTGACTTAATGGATGCCGACTTGAAATCTCAATATAACAATCACTATACAATAACTCATAATTGTAATAATCATCATTAAATGCTCGTCGTTGATCACTGATTACCAAATCAACTTGTCCAGAGCGTAAAAGATCATATAACTCCTCATGAGTTCCATTAACAATTGATAGTGATACCTCAGAATATGTTTTGCTAAATTTAGCGATTGCATGATGTAATTCTTGAGCTCCATAACATCTTAAATATCCTATCTTTAAAGATAACTCCTGATCTTGTCCGCGACGTACAGTTTCTCTCTTTAAATTATCTATTTCGCTTACCAGCTCCACTCCATGACGATAAAAATACTCACCAGCAGGAGTCAAGGTAAATTGTCGATTATTACGTTTGATCAAATCAACACCTAATTCCTGCTCTAATGCTTTAATTTGTTGGGAAATTGCAGATTGAGATATATAACATTGTTCAGCTGCTTCTGTAAAACTATTACACTCGACTACACTAATAAAATATTTCATTTGTTTCAACAACATATATTATCCTCCCAAAAAACTTGTATAAAAATTATATCATATTTTTTACAATTAAAGCTAGCTTAAGCTTTCGCCATTACTTTTAATTACTTTTTGATACCAATAAAATGACTCTTTACAGCTTCTTTTTAATGTTCCTTTACCATTATCATCCATATCAACATAAATAAAACCATATCGTTTTTTCATTTCTCCAGTTCCCGCTGAAACTAAATCAATACATCCCCATGGTGTATACCCAATTAATTCTACTCCATCTTCATCTACAGCTTTTTTCATTTCAATAATATGTTCTCTTAAATAATCAATGCGATATTCATCATGGATTTTTCCATCTTCAGCAATTTGATCATTTGCACCTAAACCATTTTCAACGATAAATAATGGTTTTTGATAACGATCCCATAATAAATTTAAGGAAATTCTTAATCCTATCGGGTCAATTGGCCATTTCCACTCACTTTCTTTTAAGTAAGGATTTGCTGCCATTTTAATACCATTGCCTAATGTCATTTCGGCATCCTTGCGAGTTGTTACTACTCCAGAATTATAATAGCTAAAACCAATATAATCAACACAACCATTTTTTAAAAGGTTATCATCATCTTCTAAACTGTTAATCGTTATCCCTTGCTGTTTTAAAGAATTTACAATATAAGAAGGATAATATCCTCGACATTGAACATCACTGTAAAAATATTTTAATTTACGCGAAACATCTAATTCTAAAGCAACATCTCTAGGATTGCAAGTTTCACTATATGTAAGAATATTTGCCAACATCATCCCAATTTGATTATTTGAATCTATTTTATGTCCTAAAATAACTGCTTTTGCACTAGCAACGAAAATATGATGTAAGGCTTGATAGTAGCGAGCGGGGGTCATTTCATGTACTCCCAATGTATCATATCCCCTTAACAAATTAATTTCATTAAAAGTCATCCAATATTTTACTTTGCCCCGATAATATTTAAAAACAGTTTTGCAATATTGTATAAAATATTCAACAGTTTGCCGATTTAACCAGCCATTTTGATGATCAGCCAAATAAATTGGCATATCAAAATGATTAAGAGTAACAATTGGTTCTATTCCATATTTCAAACACTCGTCAAAAATATGATCATAGAAATCTAGACCTGCTTGATTAGGTGAGCTTTCATTTCCCCTAGGATAAATACGTGTCCATGATATTGACATTCTAAAACACTTAAAACCCATTTGAGCAAGTAAAGCAATATCATCTTCATAACGATGATAAAAATCCACTGCTCTATGACTTGGATAATACATTTTCTCATCAATAACACTTTGATAAGCTTGGGGAATTTTTTCACTACCATGTAAATAAACAATCTTACCATTAGAA
>ERZ894229.1009-NODE-1009-length-15733-cov-7.88123_pt1 | contig 15733 bp, 14 predicted proteins | sample MGYA00380295_ERZ894229 | MGnify/ENA primary metagenome ERZ894229 (study PRJEB32331, sample SAMN06328479) | human gut metagenome | biome: human gut microbiome; feature: stool | host: Homo sapiens | collected 2014-09-17 ... | reverse complement strand
GAGCATATCGACAGTAAAAAAACACATGATACAAGGTGTATACTTTTATGAGTGTATACCTTTTTTGATTGAAATAATTCGCTAATCAACAGTTATAAAAAGATATCAAAAAATCTATGCTGGTTTTATAAATAAAAAAGAGGTTGAAAACGAATTTTAAACCTTAAAAAGTTATTTCGTTACAACCTATTTTCTTTTTTCAATTTCTATTACATATGGGGCATTTTGTTTATTCATCATTTTAAATAATGATACATTATATGATTGATGATCTAATTTACTAACATATTCATCCACTTTAATACTTTCTTTTTTACCTTCATCATGACCAATATAAACAACGATATAAAGATGACCATCTTTATTTAAACATTTAACAGCTTTATCAATAGCAATAAGTGTAGTATCTACCATTGTTGTAATACGATGATCACCTTGAGGTAAATATCCTAAATTAAATACACCGATATCATAATTATTAACATACTTATCAAAATTTTCATGACTATCTAAAATAAGTTCAACATTATTTATATCTTTAATTAATTCTTTAGTATTTTTTAAAGCTAATTCTTGAATATCAAAACTATATACTTTTTTAGCTACTTTACTTAAAGTTAAAGTATCATTTCCATTACCCATAGTAAAATCAATTGCTGTAGTATAAGTACTACTTAATATTTTGTTCTTTACATATTCTGTCATTGTTTTCATATAAACCTCTTAATTTCATCACCATTTTTTTCAAGATAACCTAAAACTTTATATCCGCTTAATTTTTCAATCATTTTATAATTATCTTGATGAATTATATTATCTTTATCAAAATAATTAATAATAAAACCTAACACCTCAAGTTTTAAGCTTTTAGCATATAAGGCAGTTAAAACAGCACTATTGATACTTCCTAAAGTAGCTGAAGTAACAATTATTAAAGGATATTTTGTAAGTTTCATTACATCACTAAGCATAATTAGTTCATCTTCAGCTTTTAAAGGACAAATAATTCCGCCACTACCTTCAACTACAATAATATCATGATTTAAAGATAAGTCATCTAAATCTTTTTTTATAACATTTAAATCAACAAAATTTTTATCATAACGAGAAGCTAAATGTGGTGAAAAAGCTTGTTGATAAATAAAAGATACTTTACTACTATTTTCTTTTAAATTAGCATAATCACATACATATTTTAAATCACTAGAAATTATTTTTCCATCAACAATTTCAATCCCGCTTAAAGCAGCTTTATAATAAGCTACTTGATATCTTTTATTTAATTCCTTAATGATTCTTGCAGTGACATAGGTTTTACCGACATCGGTATTAGTACCGGTAATAAATAAGCCTTTTATCATATCTTTTTAATTTCAAATCCTAATTCATTAATCATTTTGATATCATCATCAATGCTAATTCCTTTAGTTGTAAGCATATCTCCAGTAATTGCACCATTAGCTCCACTTTTAAAAACACCTAGTCCTTTATCGCTTAATAATTCACGACCACCAGCTATTTTAATGATAGCTTTAGGATTAATAAATCTAAAAATTGCAAAAATTCGTTCAATTTCTTCTTTTGAAAGAGGTTTTATTTTTTCTAGTGGTGTATTTTTAATAGGGTTTAAAATATTGATAGGAATTGACATGATTTTTAATTGATTTAATTTAAAAGCTAAATCAATTCGATCTTGCCAAGTTTCATTCATCCCAACAATACCACCACTACATATTTGTAGACCAGCATTTGATGCTTCATTAATCGTTTCAATTTTTTGTTGATAGGTATGAGTAGTACAAATTTCTTTAAAATATTTTTGCGATGTTTCTAAATTATTATGATATTTTATAACTTTTACATCTTTTAATTTTTTTAATTGATGATATTTTAATAAGCCTAATGAGGCACATAGTGAAATATTTGTTGATTGATTAAGCTCCTGATATATTTTTAAAATATTTTCAAATTCTTGATTATTTAAACAACGCCCTGATGTAACAATTGAAAAACGTTGAACATCCTTTTTTTCATTATATAAAGCCATTTTTTTAATTTCATCGCTGCTTAATAGATCGTATGTTTGAATATTTGTATGGTAGTGGATAGATTGCCCACAAAACTTACAATCTTCTTTGCATTTACCGCTTTTTCCATTAATAATTGAACATAAATCAAATTCGTTACCACAAAAGTGTTCTCTTATTTGATTAGCAGCTTTTTTTAATTCTTCAAGATCAACATTAATTAAAGATATAGCTTCATCATTATTAATTTTTTGTTCATTTAATACTTTATCTAATATCTTTTTTAACATGTAAACCTCCACTTTTTTTAAGTTTTGTTGCTAAAATAATTGCTAAAATACTTAAAGCAATATCACAAGGTAAATCGATTGGAAAACATGATAATAAAACTAATTTCCATGAAATTGGCGTATTTAAATAAAAATTTAAAATAAAATACTTATAACTTAAACCAATAATATATGTAGCTAATAAACCACAAAAAACAGCTAAAGCATATTTTTTTAAATCAGTTAATGTAATTTTTTCACAAATTAAACCAGTAAAATAAGCACATGCAATAAATCCAATTAAATATCCAAAACTAGCTTTAAAAATATATCCAATCCCGCCACCAGAAGCAAATATAGGGATACCAATCAACCCAATCAATACATATATTAAAACTGCTAAACCACCTAATTTAGAACCCAACAAAATTCCCGATAGTAAGACAAATAAAAATTGCAAAGTAAAATAATCCATATATGGAAGTGGAATTTGAATAAATGCTCCAATTGCAATTAAAGCTGTAAAGATACCACAATATGTCATTTTTAATGTATTATTCATAATTTTTTTGGATAATACTAACCTCTCCAGAATTTAATGTATATTCTTGATTGTCACATTTAACAATAAGATTACCTAAATTATTAATATCTTTAGCAATTCCGTTATATATTTGACCTTTATATCTAAATTCAACTTTTTTATTTAAAACACAAGAAGCATCTTTATATTCATTTAATACATTATTAAAATCTTCATCAATAATCTTAAGTATTTCATTTACAATCAATGCAATAAATTTACTTCGATTAATATTTTCGATTCCTAAAGAAGTTGCTTTATCTAAAAGTTCTTCAGGAAATTGTTTGGTAGAAACATTTATCCCAATTCCAATAATAATTGCTTCAATCATTCCACTTTCAAAATCACTAATAGCTTCAGTTAAAATTCCACATATCTTTTTACCTTGATAATAAAGGTCATTGACCCATTTTATCTTTGTATCAATTCCACATAATTTTTTTATCACCCGTTTAATAGCAACAGCACTTTGAATTGTAATTAATGTTGCATCATTAAATGTTTGATTGTATCTAAGTAATAAACTCATATATATGCCTTGTTTTTCAGGAGAATAAAAAACACGATTAAATCTCCCTCTACCGGCACTTTGATGTTCAGCAACAATTAAAGCATAATCAACATGATTATCAACAGCAAATTTTTTCATTTGAGTATTTGTCGAATCAATTGTTTTATATGCATAAACATCCATCTTTTTATCTAGATAACAACTAATTCCTTCACTAGATAAAATATCATTATTATCTAATAACATGTATCCTTTATTAGTAGAAGCTTCAATATTATAACCTTCTTCTTTTAGTTTTTTGATAACTTTACAAATTGACATTCTGCTAACATTTAATTGTTTAGCTAATTCTTGACCAGAAATAGAAATATTTCTATTTTGTTCTAATATTTTTAAAACATCACTTTTTATTGTCATTTAATCACCCCAATTTTAAGATAACAAATTATTTTAGAATTGTAAACAATTATATTAAGTTATGTTTACAATTGTAAAATAAAAAAACAGCATTAAGCTGTTTAGTGAAACATATCTTTTTTAATAAAAATAATTGTAGCAATAATACATGCGATAATAGCAACAATAGTTGGAAACCACCATTGTGCAATTGGTAGGCCAGTAACATTCATCCCATAGAAACTGAAAATAATATTTGGAATAGACATTACAATAGTAATAACAGTAAGAACTTTCATAACAATATTTAAATTGTTAGAAATAACTGATGCAAAAGCATCCATAGTTCCAGATAAAATATTAGAATAAATGTTACACATTTCAATTGCCTGATGTATTTCGATTAAAACATCTTCTAATAAATCTTGATCTTCATCATATAATTTGATAGTTTTACCACGCATTATTTTATTTAAAGTTATTTCATCAGTTTTTAAAGAAGTAGAAAAGTAAACTAATGATTTTTCTAATCCTAACATTTGAATTAACTCTTTATTTTGCATAGATTTATGCAAACTTTGTTCGGTTCTAAGTGAAATGCGATCAATTTGTCTTAGATAAATTAAATATCGCTGTGAAATTCTCAATAATAAAAGTAATAAAAATCTAGTTTTCAAAGTAGTATTAATTCCACGTACTTTACCTTGAACCATATCATCAATACATAAATTATCATATAAAGAGATTGTAATGACATATCCTTTCATAATAACGATACCTAAAGGCAAAGTTGTATATTGAAGCAATTTATCATCATCATAGCTTACTTCGTTTTCTTCAGCACTAGGATAATCAACAATAACTAATTTTTGATTATAATCTTCATCATAATCAATATGTGAACTTTCTTCAGGGTCTAATGAAGAATTTATGAATTCTGGTAAAACACCGATTTCTTCAATCAAAAAATTCTTTTCTTCTTCATTTGGAGATACTACATTGATCCAACATCCTATTTCAGGAGTTGATATTTTTTTTGTTACATTATCATAAGTTTTGTAGAATTCTATCATATTAGCCTCCTTATTTCAGGAGACTAATTATTATGCCTCCTGAATTTATTATTTAATTGTTTGAAATATTCCTGCTCGGGCTCAGGGGACATAATAACACCTTCTTTCAGCAAAATATTATAGCATAAATTATTTAATTTTACTAAATTTTTTTTAATAATTTAAGCTATTAAATTATATGAATTAGATTGGATATTTTTAATAAAATATTATATTTAAATTGAGTATTCTGTATCAACGGTTACATTAACATTTTTAGCTTTAAACAAGATAAAATAAATAAAATACAAAGCAATGATTGTTAAAATAACTTGAGCTATTGGATAAGCAAGCCATATCCCTGTTAATTTAAAAATATTAGAAAAATAAATAAGACAACCAGGAATTATTACACATGGTTCAAGATAGACAATAATTGATGAAAATAATGTTCTTTCGGTTGCATAAAATAAAGCACATGATAAGCGATTATTGCCAATAAATGGAAATGATAGTGCAGTAATTATTAGAGCATTACGGCATTCATGATAGATAATATTATCGACATTAAATAATGATGTTAATATATTAGGGAAAATAATCACAAGTATTGTTAAAGTAGTTGAAATAGCAAGAGATAAAGTGATTGCTTTTTTATAAATATATTTAATTAATTGTGGTTGTTTACAACCATGATAATAACTTAATAGTGGTTGAATACCATCGCCGATTCCTTGTAAGAATAATTGTATTGATGATAAAACATAACTGATAATAGAAAAAATTGTTAATGCATTATCACCACCATAGCGAATACACATCCAGTTAGTAATTACTGTAATGATACAAGGGATAAGAGTTTGACCAAAAGGGGAAATACCAATCGTTAAGATTTTTTTAGTAGTTATTAAATTAGGAATATAATCGATTAAATTTAATTCTTTTAATTTAAAATAAATCAGCATCATAGTTCCACTAAATGCAACAACACCTTGAGCAATAATTGTTGCTAATGCCGCTCCATGTAAACCAAGTTGCATTTTATATACAAATAAGTAGTCTAAAATAATATTAACAATTAAACCACTACTCATACTAATAGTAGCATAAATGGTTTTGCCTTGATTTCTTAATAGAGGATTAATCCCATTTCCTATTATTGGTAAGATACCACCAATTAAAATAACATGGATATATTCATAAGCACCATTATAAATATTTCCCTTAGCCCCTAAAAAAACTAATAAATCATTTACAAAGTAATTTAAAACAATTGGTAAAATTAGGCCACTAATCAATAATAATGAACAAGTAACACCAATTGTTTTATGCATTTGTTTTGTTTTATTTTGACCATTATAATATGAATAACTAACAGCGCCACCAATTCCAATCCCAATAGCAGTAGCATTTAAAATTACTTGAATTGGATAAGCAATATTAATAGCAGCCAAAGCACTATCATTTACAGCATTGGCGACAAATAAACCATCAATAATTGAATAAAAACCACTAAGTAACATTGTAATCATTGATGGTATTACATATTTATAAAACTTTTGATTAATTATTTTTTTATTCATCATACCACTCCTTTACATCGCTAGTATAAAGGTTGGTGTTAGACAAGGGTCAAGGTTATTTTTAGATTATTGGTAAATATATTTCAGCGTAATAATTTTCTTTATCATGATAAAAGGTTAATGGAATTTCTTTGATTAAAAAATATGATGCGTAATTTAAATTATTTATTTTAGCGCATTCTACAAGTTTATTGATAGTAGTTTTATTGATTATTTTATTATTCATAGCACAGGTCATATGAATACATTTAGTTAAATTAATAGTTTGGAGATCTAATGATAATTGTAATTTACTAGCGATATCTGTTTCTAAAGTTACATATGTTGCTTGTTGGTTTAAAGTATGATCGTATTTTTTAAAAATAGAACATAAAACAAATTCATCAGTAGTAATATGTCTAATTTTGTGAGTGAAGAATTCGTCACTATCTTTGCTTTCAAATAAGATATATGATGTTGGAAATGTTGTTATTTCAATATTTTTATCTGTTTTGATTTGATGATACAATGATTGAATATAATTGATTTTTTTTAATAATTGTTGTTCGTATAAAATTCTTCTTTCAACTTTAATTTTTTGTGTTTCTACTAATTGATAGGCTTGAGTTGGATCTAAGTTTTGATATAATTCTTGAATTTCAATAATTGAAAAATCTAAGTGACGATAGTAAATGATATCTAAAAGTTCTAAAACATTTTTTAAAGTATACATACGATAACTATTATGGGGATTAATAGTAGGATGAACCAGGCCTTTTTTTTCATAGAAACGAATAGCATCATTTGTTAGACCTAATAGTTTGCTTATTTGTGATATTGTATATGTTTTTTCCATGATATGCTCCTTTTAAAATAATAATTAAAAAACATGATTCATAGAAACATGTTTTTAGTGTTTGTTGATTAGTTGTTTTATTTTTTCATTATTACCTTGAATATCACCTAAATAGAAAGAAACGATAAATCCAATGATAACAAAGATAATACAGATTAATGAATGAACGTCCATTTGTAATGTACAACTTTCATTAAGAACATTAGGAATAATTGATAAAAATAATCCAAAAATAATAGAAAAAGTCATTGTATAAAATTTGTTAATTAATTTATTAATTATAAATGAAATTACTAATACCCCAATAACTAGTCCAACACCAGCAGGAATAAGAATAGAAAGATTAAAGCTAGCTAAAGAACTTACATATAATTCATATAGACCTAAAGTAGATAAAATAACCGCACTATCAACTCCAGGAACAATTGATGATCCAGCAACAGCAATTCCTAATATTACTGATTGGAATAAGTTAGGATCAGTAACTGGTGGAAACAAGTTGCTATTAAAAGAAAATACACTTAAACCTAAGATAGCAGCAATAACAATAACAATATAATATTTATTTGAAAAACCTTCTTTTTTAACTTCTTTATAAAATAAAGGAATTGTTCCTACTACTAAACCTAAAAATGCAAATCTTGTTTGAGCTTCAAAGTTATTTAATAAAAAATTAACGATTTTACTAAAAATTATTGCCCCAATTCCAAATCCCAAACATAATGGAATTAAAAACAAAATATTTTTTTTAAAATCTTTAAACAATGTTGCAATTGCATTAATAGTTTTTTGATATAATCCAAAAATAACTAATAATACACTTCCGCTTAAGCCAGGAGCAATTCCTCCTATACCAACAATCAACCCTTTTAGAAAAGTAATCATTTTATTTTCCTCCACTTATCTAAATAATAATTCACATTATATAATAGCTTAGATTAACTAATTTTACAACTTGATAAAGCTTAAAATTTTATTAAATTTTTAAATGATTTAGTAGCTTATTTGAAAATATAATCAATATTTGACTTTATTGATTTTAAAATGCTAGATTGACAAAATATTTATCATGTGATAAATTTATATTATATAATCAAACTATTGATTGGGAGATAAAACATAGTACGTGCTTATAGAGAGTCTAGGATGGTGGAATCTAGATAGAGATGCGACTTTGGTAAATGGACCCATGAAGGCAAAGGGGAAAGATTATTCGAGTATCTTTTGACGTTTAGCTTACGTTATAAAGCTGGAATGTGATAGCATTTTTTGACCATAAGGTGGCATAGCAGATTTTTACATCTGTCCTTTTAGGACAGATGTTTTTTGTTTAAAGGGGGAAATTATTATGAAATTAGATAGACGATGGTGTAGCTATAATTAAATTTATAAACATATATATAAATAATTATAGAAAAGGGGTAAGTAAAATGAAAAAAATATTTAAGTTGATGGTTGTATGTGTGTTAACGTTAGGAGTTTTAACTGGATGTAGTAATAGTAGTAGTGGTAATTTAAAAGAAGTAGCGATTATTCAATATGTTGAACATACTTCTTTAAATACAATTAAAGATGCTTTTGATAAGCAAATGGAAAAATTAGGATATAAACAAGGTGAAAATATTAATTATACATTTAAAAATGCTCAAGGTGATGCAAACATTGCACCTTCGATCATTCAAGGTTTTCAAGCTAGTAAAAAAGATTGTGTGGTAGCAATTGCTACTCCAGTTGCAATGTCAGCTGCAGTCATGGCTAAAGATACACCAGTTATTTTTGCGGCGGTGACTGATCCAATTAGTGCGGGATTAACTTCATCATTGGAAAAACCAGATAAAAATATTACTGGTACTAGTGATGAAATTCAAGTAGATAAAATTCTAAGTAAAGCATTAGAAGTTAATCCAGAAATGAAAACATTAGGGGTTATTTATAATAAAGGTGAAGCAAATTCGGTTACTAATATAAATAAAGCTAAAGCATTTTGTGAAAAAAATAATATTACTTTAGTAGAAGGAACAATTAGTGCTGTTAATGAAATCCAAAGTGCAATTGATGTTTTAGCTAGTAAAAGTGATGCAATTTTTGCACCTAATGATAATATGGTAGCTAGTGCTATGGATATTGTTTCAAAAACATGTGTAGATGCTAAGGTACCATTGTATGTGGGGGCTGATTCAATGGTACAAGACGGTGGTTTTTTAAGTGTGGGAATTAATTATGAAGCTTTAGGTAAGGAAACTGCTAATATGGTTGATAAGGTTTTAAAAGGTGATAAAGTTGAAGATATCCCTGTTAAAGTTTTTAAAGATGATTTAAGTATTTATGTAAATAAAGATATATTGAATCAACTTGAAATTAATTTACCAGATAGTATTAAAAATGATAAATCATATGTAGAAATGTAGAGGATATTTATGAGTCAAGTAGTTATTTTAGGAGCATTAGAATTAGGAGGAATATTTGCTGTTTTATCACTAGGTTTATATATTAGTTATAAAGTGTTGAATATTCCGGATTTAACAGTTGATGGAAGTTTTACTTTAGGAACAGCTATAAGTGCTGTATTTACGATGAATTCAATGCCATATCTTGGTATTCTAGCTTCGTTTGTTTTTGGGCTTGTTGCAGGAATGGTAACTGGGTTATTGATTACAAAGTTAAAAATTATGCCATTATTATCAGGGATTCTTACAATGACTGGTTTGTATTCTATCAATTTGATGATTATGAATAATACGCCAACTATTTCTTTGTTTGATCAAACTACTATTTTTAGTAGTTTAGATAGTATTACGCCATATAGTAAGTTAATTGTTATTTATGTTATTGTAATTTTAATAGTTATTATTTTGAATTTATTTTTAAAAACACAATTAGGATTATCACTTCGAGCTTGTGGGGATAATGAAGCTATGGTTAGAGCTAGTTCAATTGATACTGATAAAATGAAAGTATTAGGATTAGCGCTTGCTAATGGTTTTGTTTCAATGAGTGGAGCAATATTTGCACAACACCAAAGTTTTGCTGATGTTAATAGTGGTATTGGGATGATGGTTATTGGTCTTGCAAGTATTATTGTGGGAATGACTTTCATTAAAAAGGAAAAGATTATTTTTCAATTGATAGCAGTTGTTTTTGGAGCTATTTTCTATCGAGCAATTTTGACTGTTGCTTTACAGTTAGGTTTACCTTCAGGATATTTAAAATTACTTTCAGCTATACTGGTTGTTATTGCAATCGCTTCAACAAATGGAGCATTTAAAAGGAAAAAAAGGAGAAAATAGTTATGTTGGAACTAAAGGATGTTTCTGTTATTTTTAATGAAGGAACTGTTAATGAAAAAGTTGCTCTTAGTGATATTAATTTAAAATTAAATACTGGTGATTTTGTTACGATTATTGGAAGTAATGGAGCGGGGAAATCGACATTATTTCAGGCAATTTCAGGAGCGGTAGAAACAAAAAGTGGATCAATTTTATTAAATGATCGAGATATTACATTTGAACCTGAATATAAACGTTCTCGAGTGATTGGAAGATTATTTCAAGATCCATTAAAAGGAACAGCTCCTAATATGACAATTGAAGAAAATCTTCATCTTTCTAATCAACGTGGTAAACATTTTAGCTTGAGTTTAATGTCACATCGTTATCGTGATACTTTTAAAAAAGCTTTAAAGGAATTAGATTTGGGATTAGAAGATCGTTTGGAAACAAAAGTAGGGTTATTATCAGGTGGCCAAAGACAGGCACTTACTTTATTAATGGCTACTTTAGTAACTCCTGAATTACTTTTATTAGATGAACATACGGCTGCTTTAGATCCTAAAACAGCTGAAAAAGTATTGGAATTATCTAAAAAGATAGTAAATGAGATGATTACTCATAATATGGAAGATGCTTTAAAATACGGTAATAAAACAATGATTATGAAGGATGGAAAAATTATTGCTTTGATTGAAGGTGAAAAAAGAGAAAAAATGACTGTAGATGAATTAATTCATCTATATTCCACTTCAGCTAATGAATATAGTGACAAAGTGTTATTAAGGTAGTATGTCGGAGTCGAAAAATGAGGTATATTTAGTGCTTTTCTATGCTGTTTCGTCCAAATTTTGCGGACAAAATAGGACTAAACGGACTGTATGATACCAGGCGAACAAAATGATTTTGTGACTTTTTAAAGATGGGATTCGTAATGAAAAAAGAGGGGATAGGATGAACAAAGAACATGAGATTGTATTGTATCAGATAGACAAAACGAACATATGTGTTAGTGTTTTCTTTCGTGAAGAAACTTTTTGGATGACGTAGAAGGCGATGGCAGAATTGTTTGACTGTTCTACGGATAATATTTCTTTGCATTTAAAGAACATTTTTCGAGAAGAAGAATTGGATGAAAAGTCAACTACCGAGTTTTTCTCGGTAGTTCAAAAAGAGGGGAATAGAAATGTATCACGAAATGTAAAATGTTATAATTTGGATGCAATAATCGCAGTTGGTTATAGAGTAAATTCAAAAAATGTAACACGCTTTCGACAGTGGGCAACAAAAACATTAAAAGAATATATCATAAAAGGCTTTGTACTTAATGATGATATGTTAAAAAATGGTAAGCCTTTTGGAAAAGATTATTTTGACGACTTGCTAGAACGCATTCGAGAAATAAGAGCGAGTGAACGAAGGGCATATCAAAAAATAACAGATGTATTTGAACAATGCAGCTATGATTATGATAAGAATAGTGAAACAACAAAAGCATTTTATGCGTTTGTGCAAAATAAGTTGCATTTTGCCATCACCGGAAAGACTGCAACGGAACTTATATATGAACGTGCCGATTCTGAAAAAACATCTATGGGATTAACTGCATGAAAAGATGCACCGAACGGTAAAATATTGAAATGAGATATAGGTATTGCTAAAAATTATTTAAATGAAAAAGAATTGATCCGTCTTAATTGCCTGGTAACAATGTTCATCGATTATGCCGAATTGATGGTGGAAGATGGGGTGTTAATGAGTATGCAGGATTGGGTTGATTAGACAAATCAATTTTTAACGAATGATAGGAGAAAAGTGCTGTCAGGAAAAGGAAAGATATCTCATGAAGCAGCTTTAGAAAAGGCTGAAAAAGAATATGAGGCTTTTTGAATAAAACAGGATCAAGAATATGTTTCGGAGTTTGATCGGGAAGTAGAAAGGTATTTAAAGGGCTAAACATAGCAAAGAGAAGAGGATATTTGGGTGAGAAATCAAACAGTTAATGATAAAGTAAAAATATTTATTAGTTCTAGAATAGATGAAAAATTTACAATAGTACGTAAGGCATTAAAATTATTATTAGAAGAAACAAATATGTGTGAAGTATTTGCTTTTGAAAAATCAAATGCATCTACTGAAGAAGTGATAAATTATTATCTAGATAAAATAGAAGATGTAGATCTTTGTATTTTTCTTATAGATAATAAAAGTGGCGTGTCAGATGCTGTCTTAAAAGAAAGAAATAGAGCAGTAGAGTTAAAAAAGAAATCGTTATATATTTTCTGTGATGAACAAGAAAAAATTGAGACAGCATTGCAAAGTGAGATTAAGAACGGGTTACTTGAAAAGTATGATGTAGTTCATGAGTTTTCAGATTTTTCTCAAAAAGCATATGCTAGTGTCATAGAAGATATTATATCAATTTATAGAAAGTATTGTCGCCATAGATTGGAAAGAGTTGACAATAAGCATGAGATAATTATAGAAAACAGCACTAATATAAAAAGTCATACTGAAAAAATAGAAGTTAATATATTCGGAAAAACAAAGAAATTTGTTTGTGAATTAATGGGGGTTATGACGTCCGAAAAAGAAAAAACATCACGGTTAGATGAAGTATGTCTTCCGGTAATCAAGTGGATTCTGGGAGAAGGTGATGTGTCAAGCATTCATTTTAATGCTATAGAGAATGAAATTCTTGAATTCCATAAGCATAAAAAAGATGATTTTATTAAAAAAAGGTTAAAAGCATTTGAGTTTTATGCATTAGGTAATTTGGAAAAAGCATTACTTCTTTTGAAAGAAGCATATGGAGTTGGCGTAAAGAATGCTGAGATTGATAAGTGGGAACTAAATGATATTGCTATTGACATAAGAAGTATAGAGCAATGGGAAAATTCCAGTAAAAATATCATTTTTTCCCCACAAGATGTAGGACAAAAATTAATAGATGAGTCTAATGAAAAAGTATATTATCCCATATTGGATAGATATGCCGAAATTTATTTGGATTCATTGATAAAATATGTTGGAGAATATGAAATGGACTCACCATATACATCACGTGTAACAAATTGGGACAGCATAATAAAAACAGCGGTTAATACTTTTGTGGTTGCTTTTTTGAATTGCTCAATTACTCAAATGATTTGCTTGAGAAATCGGCTGATTGTATTTTGTGAAAAGCTGTTAATGTTGTTTCATGATCATAATTTATATTGGTTCCTAATAAAATTATTAATTATAAATCGTGATGCGAAAAAAATTGAAAGATTTGCTCGTAAATATGGAGAATCTACACAGCATATTAGTGATAAGGATGTGGAAAGAATTGCTGTAGGCATTTCTTATACAACGATAGAATATCAAAAGAATATATCCATTATGTTATTGTTAAAATATTATGGGAATTATTTTTCAGATACGGAATTTGCAAATAAATGTGATGAGATAGTACATTTGTATAAGAAGTGGATTGCTGAAGAAACAAGGTTAGCATCCTATGGACCACTGTTTTTAGATATAATAAATCATAATGCTACTAGGATTAATATATCTCAAGAAATTGAAATTATTAAGGGATATATAAAGTATGACTTGTTGCGTTGGTGTGATGAAGCATTTAAGACATTAGCAATGATACCTTTAGATCAGATGAAAGTAGAGAACCAAATAGATTTTGTGGATTGGTTTTGCAAAATCTTAAATGATGAAAAATATAATGGTTCGCGTTACTTAAAACAGTGTGCGATTTATATGAGAAAGTTAGATTTAAAAAATATCAAAAAGTTAGATTCGGAGATTCAGAAAAAATGGCCAGAATTTTATAAAAATGAATATTCATTAGAGTGTTTCGCAAGCAATAAACAGGATAATCAGAAACATATAAATCTATATTTAGATCTAATGTCAAAAAGAAATAAAGAGCAAGGGAAAAATGGCGTACATTCAAGTTATATGGATAATCCATATAGAACGATTAGAAATATAATAGAGTACAACAAGGCTGATTTAGATGATAGCATGTTACTAAAAATAATATCTGTCATAAAAGAATCTTTGTTTGCTCCTGAAATGGATATGCAAACGAAGATAGAAGCATTGAGATTAACAATCTTTTTGGCTGGTAGATATTCTTCTAAAGAATGTTTGGAGGAATTTTGGAAAATATGTAGCAGTTGTAAGAAGGAAATATTTGTTTGTTCTAATATTAATATGTTTAATGAATTTAGTGAATCAATGCTAGAAATTGCCTTTATAATCACCAATAATGCAATGGGGAGGATGGGAAAAGAAGAGCTTATAACCTCGTTTGTACAGGTTTTAAAAGAGGATGATTATACTATAATTAATGCGCTTGATACCATATCTGTTTTTTTTAATAGCAATTTGCATATGGTAATCAATTATACAGATATTTATCCTATTATTCTTTTTTTAGTAAATTCTAAAGAAAAGGATATACGTTTTCATGCCATAAAAATATTAGTTGAATTATCAAAAGTGATTGACTCTGAAGAGATTTTAAAGATTCTTTCTAAAATGATGGACGATGAGATAGCAGATATTAAAATTGCTATTTTGACAAGAGCGAGAAAGATATCTGGAAATAAAAAAAAGCATAATATTATTTATCAAAAGGGACGAGTGGATAATCATTACTTGGTAAGAAAAGTAGCGGAAAAATATGGAGAAGAATCTGTATAGGTACGTGCTATATATTAGCATAGCAAATTTAATGTTTATAGCATAAAAAGAAACTAGATGTAAATATTTTAGTACAAATATTTCGCCTTGCGTTATGATTAGTATTTTGTGACTTTTCATGAAAAAATTGTGAAAAGTCCAATATAAGGCAGTGACATTTTCTGATTTTGACGTTTTCGTTACGAATTAATTTTTTGAGGGTGGCTGATATTGAACGTATCAAAAGTCACAAAGGAGAGATTTTGCTATGGATAAATTCGTTTTAAAGGCCTCGTATCAGTCCACAGGCGATCAGTCGCAGGCAATCGAGGCGCTTGTAAAAGGGTTCAAAGAAGGCAATCAATGCCAGACTTTACTAAGGGTTACGGGTTCTGGAAAGACGTTTACGACGGCCAATGTGATCGAACAGTTGCAGAAACCGACACTGGTCATTGCACATAATAAAACACTGGCCGCTCAGTTGTACGGAGAATTCAAGGAGATGTTCCCTGATAACGCAGTGGA
>ERZ894229.1003-NODE-1003-length-15872-cov-30.6255_pt1 | contig 15872 bp, 6 predicted proteins | sample MGYA00380295_ERZ894229 | MGnify/ENA primary metagenome ERZ894229 (study PRJEB32331, sample SAMN06328479) | human gut metagenome | biome: human gut microbiome; feature: stool | host: Homo sapiens | collected 2014-09-17 ... | reverse complement strand
GACTTCTTCATCGTCCAGCAGGTCTTCCGCCGCTGCATACGCTTCGTCCAGCGCTGCCAGGCTGTCCGGCGTGAACAGGTCGCGGTTGATGGACTCTGCGATCTCCATCGGGATTTCCAGCTGGCTCTTATCGCCTGCGACAAAGCTCAGATAATGCAGTGCGTCGATCAAGTTGCTCCATGCGGTGTTGATCTCGTCCTGCGTTGCGGTCTTCTTTGCTTCGACGTCCTTCGCCGCCTGCAAGGCTGCTTCGTACTTCTCTTTCACGGACGGTACAGCTTCCGCTGCTTCGTCCGCACGGCCTTCTGCAATCTCGATGGTCGTGCGTAGGATCTGCTTGTTCACCACGGTGAAGGAGAAATCCAGCGCTGTGTCACCGCTGCCCATCGTACCCTCATAGATGTAGGCCGTGGTATCGGTGTCTGCATCGAACACAACCGGTTCGCCGTTTACAGAGATTGCCGCAAATTCCTCGCCCTCTACGCGCGGGGTAAAGGTCAGCGTATAGGAAGCATCCTTTTCCATTGCTGTCTCATAGCGGCCGATCAGGTTTGCAATGGTCATGTCTTCGCCATCCACGGCCAGCTGTGCGCTGGTGGGATACGTAACAATCAGATCGCCCGGTTCTGCTGGCGTGTCGACAGCCGTAAATTCGAACCAGTTCAGGTTCAGGCCGCCGGTCGTCATCAAGACCTTAACCTTATATTTCCCTGCCTCGAGATACACGCGCGGGCCTTCTCTGGTCACCCAGTTCTGCCAGCCGCCGGTCCCGCCGGTGGTGAAGGATGCAAACGTCTCGCCCTTGATCTGCATCACGAACGTATACTGCCCAAGCGCATCCTGCCCACTGGAAATTCGGGCCGCAATGTCATAATAGCCGGATTTCTGGATCTCGATGTTATAGATGGCATATTCGCCCTTGTCGCAATAGCCCAGGTTGCGGCCGCCATCCTCATCCGATGTGTTTTCGGGCCGCATGGTCCCCGAAATGCTGGCATACTGATCCGCGGCCTTGATCCGGGTTGTTCCCGAACCGACTGGGATATACTCCGACTCCATGCTGGTGTCGAAGCGGAGATAATCAAATTTTGCCGTCAGATGGTCGCCGTCCACAGAGCCATCGGAGGCCAACAGGCCAACCTTTGGATCGGAATAGTTCCCAGAGGCCGAAGCCCCCAGATCATAATAGGTCTCGCCGTCCACGCTGATCGCACCGGTATAGGTGTTCCCGCGCTTGGAGAGCTTCAGATACATGACGTTGTCCGTCACCAAGTCGGCCAGATCCTTGCTGGCAACCAGCTGGCTGTGGGTCCCGTTGCTCTCCTGCGAGAGGAAGAAGTTCGCGCCGGGACGCTGGGCGCTGCTGCTCTCATTGTATTCCATGCGGAACGTGATGTAATTGTCCTCGTCCTGCATGACGATCATGCCGATCTCTTGATAAATCCGATGCGGTTTCTGGTCAAAGGTCACCTTGGTATAGGCATCCCAGTTGCCGGCGGCCGGCTGCGTCACATAGTTGCACAGGTTGTCGTTCGTCTGGTACAGGTCGCCCATCTCTGTGGTGATGCACAGGGCGCCGTCCTCTAGCTTGAGGTTTTCCGGATTCGGGCGGTTGACGGTCCAGAAGCTTTGCAGCTCGGTACCATCGAATTCATCGCTCCGCGGCCCCTGCGAGAAGCGGACCGTATAGACAAACGCCTGATCCGGGGATTCGCAGCGGATCACCGCAATGTGCGTATTGGGGTCATAGTCCACTGTATAGGTTACGCCCTCCGGCACATCGGCCGTGATCTCCGGGATGGATGCCATATCCTCCAACAGGACGGAATAGTCCGTGAGGGTGGATTCAAACTCCAGGATGGACTCTCCATTGACCTGGATGTCATCCGCATACGCATAGGTCGGGTTCTCAAATACCGGCGGAAGCCCCGCTTCATCGGTAAAGATCACTTTATAGATGCGCTCTTCCATGCCCTCGTTGGCATAGATGACTGCAATCGGGTTCTCCTGGGTTGCCTGGACCACCTGGACGTCCACGCCGTCCGGCGCTTCCACGGCCACTTCAGGGATTTCCACGCCCTCGTTCAGTTTGGTATAGACTTCATAGTCCAGCACCAGCGGGTTGAAGATGCGGATGGCGCGCCCGCCGACCGTCAGGCTGCTGATCATCGGGTCGCCCGGCTCGCTCTTTTCGACGCTGAACCAATGCTCGCCCGGCTCATAGGGGCTTACATAGTCCAAATCATACATGCGTGCGAACGCTGGGGACTTGATCAGGCAGTTCAGCACATTGATCGCACTGCGCTGCACTTCGCCAAGGGTCAGCACACCGGCGTTGACCGCATTGACAATGGAATCCGCTTCGTCCGCCACAGGCATCGCAATGTCGTTCTGTGCGCGGACCATGGCGGCCTCCTGGCGGAGCAGGCCGTCCTCGTTTTCGTTGGCCCACCAGTCGGTCATGACCATGCCGTCAAAGCCCCACTCGTTGCGCAGGGTCGTGGTGCACAGGTCATAGTTGGAAGCGGCCCAAATGCCGTTGATCTTGTTGTAGGAGGTCATGATGGTACCGGTGTTTCCATCGCGCACCACAATTTCAAAGCCCTTGAGGTAAATTTCACGCAAGGCACGCTCCGAAACGCGGGAGTCGTTATTATTCCGGTTCTGCTCCTGGTTGTTGGCCGCAAAGTGCTTCGGTGTAACCACAGCGCCGCTCTTCTGCACGCCGCGGGTTGCCGCAGAAGCGATCACGCCGGTGAGCACAGGGTCTTCAGAGAAGTATTCAAAGTTGCGGCCGCAGAGCGGGTCGCGATGGATGTTGATGCCAGGCCCCAACATGCATTCCACATTGTTGAGAACCAGTTCCTGTCCGTGCAGGGTGTGCAGCTTCTCCACCAGGTCGGTGTTCCAGGTGCAGGCCATCAGCGTGCCGATGGGCAGCGCCGTCGCCAGCTCGCCGTCGTCCATGCGGATACCGGACGGTCCGTCCGCACAGCAGCCGATCGGGATACCGAACGCCTTGAGGCTGTCCGTCAAGCCGCCAAACGCGGAAGCTGTGCCCGGGGTGACCTTCGGGCTGTTCATGCCCTCACCGCGGCACAGATAGGCGACATCCTCCAGCGGGAGCTGCGCCACAAATTCTTCCATGCTGACATCGCCGTTATAGACGTCCAGGAGCGTGTAGCCCTGGTCGCCCGTCAGTTCGATCGCTTCCGGCAGGTTTGCCTGGATGCGTTCGTTGACGTCCACCGTGCGGGTGGGCACCGGCTCCATCTCCATGACGATGTTGCCCTCTGCATCTTCCGTCGCTGTCATGCGCTCGAATGCGTTGTCGGGATCGACCGCCATGACTTCTTGGAGCTGTTCGACTACGCGCAACCCCGGCTCCGTATGGGTGTACACCACGTCGCAATCGCGCACGGATGTGCCCACATAGACCGGATAGTCGCCCGCTTCCAGCACATAGGCGGACTTGTGGCCCGTCTTTCCGGCGTCGTCGTAGGAGGCCATTTGATCGACGTCATAGGAGATGGTCATCTCCTGGGAATCGCCTGGCTGCAGGAGGCCGGTCTTTGCAAAGCCCGCCAGGGACTTCGCCGCCTTGCCCAGCTCTCCCTGCGGCGCGCCGTAGTAGACCTGGACAACCTGCTTGCCCTTATAATCGCCCGTATTCGTCACATTTACGGTGACTTCAATCTTGCCGTCCACTTCTTCCACGGAGGTGGTTTCCACGGCGAAGTCGGTATAGGTGAGGCCAAAACCGAAGGGATACAGCACCTTATCCGGCGCAAACGTCTCAAAGTAGCGGTATCCCACATAGATGTCCTCAACATAGTTGTTGTACTCATTATTGCCGAAGTTCCCGGCGGAAGGATAATCCTCATACGACGTAGCGATGGTATCGCTCAGCTTTCCGGAGGCCGGGACATCACCGCTGACAACGTCTGCGACCGCCTTGCCGCCTTCCATACCGCCGTGCCAAACGTACATCACGGACTCGACGCCGTACTCTTCCACCCAGCTCATGTCGATGATATTGCCGACATTCAACAGGACGGCCACATGGTCAAATTGGTTGGTGACCTTTTGGATCATGTCGCGTTCGTCGTCGGTCAGGAGGAAGCTTCCCTCCGTGTTGCTGGCGTCCTTGCTCTCGCCCGCAGTGCGGCCGAGCACGATGATCGCCTTATCGGATTTGGAAGCTGCGTCTGCAACCAGCTCTTCGCTCACGGGCATTTCCGCCTGGCTCCATGGCTCGGTCCAGTCCCCGATTCCCACCGGCGGGTTCTCCGCAACCCAGTCCTCATAGACTTTCGCCAGGTCCTCGTTGACATGGATCTTCGGATTTTTGCGGAAACCGTCGAGAATGTTCGTCACATGATCGACGTTTACCTTGCCGCCGGAACCGGTGCCGCTCTTGAAATAGTTGATCTGAATGCGTCCGAACACCGAAACCGTTTCATCCGGCTTCACCGGCAGGGTTTGGTCCTCGTTCTTCAGCAGGACCGCGCCCTCCGCAGCCGTCTGCCGGGATAGATCGGCCAAACCGTCCACCGTTTTGGCCGAGGCCGTTGCAAACGGCAGGCAGGAGGTAATCATACATGCGCTGCACAAAATGGCCAGCGTCCGCCTCCATGGCTTTTGTCCGAAAGTTCTCTTTTTCATTCTTGCACTCCTCTCCACATGAAATTCTTTCCTATTCCAAAAAAGATCCCCTACCCTCCTTTCATCCGATAAATAACATTACCGGAATTCCTTATTTTTCCAATGTCTTCCGAAACTATTAAATCATTTTCATAAACAATTGTCAACTAGTTCAGAATATTTATATAAAACAATTAATAACCAAATCTCTCAAAACACGAACGGGGAAAACAGGCCAACAACTGCACCATGGCCTGCGCGCCTCCCGACGCGTTCCATGCATCGCAAAAAAACAACCGGCTGCCACATGGTTCGTCATGTGACAGCCGGTTGTTTGGTGATATTTTTCAATGGAATCGAAATTCCGTTATACTCCCCCATCCGAAACGGCGGCGGAAATCCCCTGTGCATGGAGCCAATCCTCCCACTTCTGAAGATTGTCCTCGTCGGCCAAGAGCTGATACCGCAGCATGGGTTCCTCAAACGGCACGCCGCATACCTGCGCGCGCAGCGCATACTGCTTCAACAGCTTCCAAACCACCGGGCAATGCTCTTCCACCAAGCGTTCGGTCTCCGCATCCGCAAAAGAGGCCTCCTGGAACGCAGGGATGTCCTCCAGTTGGCAGGCCGTCTCCCAATCGGGCAGGTCGCAGGGGTATTGCCCCAATTGGCTGGTCATCCAACTGGCCAGCATCACTTCCACATCGGCGACATCCTCCAGGGCGCGCTCCTCTGGGTAAGCGGGGTCTGCATCTTCCCACATGGGCAGCAATTCCTCCGACTGGAACCAGCGGTTGTAGACCTCTCCGCCGTCCTCCCCCAGCAGTTCCGCCAAGAGCGCCGCAGGCGAGAAGTCCTCCCCGCCCTTTTCCAAAACCGCACGCAGCACCGCGTCCTTCCCCCCAGATCGCTCTTCCGCGCGATCCTCCACCAGCTTGACCACCAGTGGCGCCTGGATATAATGCAGGAATTCCGTCCGTCCTGCGGATTCCGAAAGATCCGCCTCGTCCATGGGCGCAAATGAGAAAAGGGCCGGGTCCTTTATTTTGATCGTCAAATACCGGTTAAACAGGGAGTTGAACTGCCATTCAGGGCGGATATCCAGCACTTCCCGCTGTGCCTCCGGCAGCGCTCCCATGGAGGCGTTCTCATAATAGGTCGCCAATCCCTCGTAAAACCAGAGGTTTGGCGCGGCATGGAAGGTCTGTGTCGGGACCGCATGGTCGAAATAGGCGTGGAACATGCGATGGCTGAGCAATTCCCAGTCCCGCCGGTCTGCCGCGTCAAAGGTTGCGCATACACTGTGCACCCCCGCTCCGCCGATCACGTCCCCTTCCTCTGCTGGCAAGAGGATGATCTGATACGGCTGCTCTTCTTTGCCGAACCGCTCCGCATAGTAGGCGCGCAGGGTGGCGATGCCGGAGGCGACCTCCTGCGGGAATTGCCCCTCTTCCCCCGCGACCCCATAGACCGCCGCACCGCCGGTCTGCTCTGCGGGAAAGTATTGCGCAAAGTTCCCCATGGCAAAAGCGTCGTTGTTGAGGTTGTAGGCGTCCGCCCAGGTCACATCCTGAAGCTCTTCAAAGGGCAGGATGGCCGTCCAACCCTCCCGCGCCTTGAGCGCGACACGCAGTGAGCGCACCACCGCCTCATCCTGCGGGAACCCGTCCTGATAGAATTCCATCGGCAGGAGCAGCGCTTGGCCGCCGTCGAACACACAGTATTCCTCCTGCACCATCCCCCTTTGGCCATGTTTCCCAGAGGCTCCCAACGGCACCTGATAGACCAGCGAAACGTCGGCCCCACGCCCCAATTCAAACGTCAGGAAGTCCTCCGTCTGATGGGCCGGCAGGCTCACTCCGTCCGCCCCCGTGCACGATTGTACGGTCACATCCTTATCCCCTATATATAAGGAAACGGTTTTCCCTCGCGATAGGGGGGAATTATGTACTTCCAGCACAACCTCCAGCGTATTGGCCTTTACCTCCGGGGCCGATACCGTATAGTGGAGGTCATACTTTGGATCTACTACACAAACGGCCACGATTGCCGCCGCCAAGATTGCCAAAATGCCCCCGAGCGCAATCCATCTTCCTCGATGTTTCATAGTTCCTCCTCAACAGGGTGCCGTTCCCCTGTACATTTTTTATTTATAAGTGGATGATATGGGATATTTTATTAATTTTTATCTACTTCTTTCAAGTAAATTATCCATTTTCCCAAAGGAACCCCCCTGTATTCAAAAAATGTTCCCCTACTTTTTCCAAGGAGGTTGCTTGTATAATATTGATAAGAGGAATTTACCAATTCTTTCAAATGTGTACCGCTATCGCGTGTTTTTTTATCAAACTGCATAGATTTTTTGCGCGGCAACTTTTTGGAGGTGTAACTTTTATGAAAAAGAATCTTTTGATCGGCGGCTGCGCCGCATTGGTTTTGGTGGCGCTGTCCGCGTTTGGCCTGTGGCATACGCAGGGGGATGCATCCTATCATATGGACCCCGACCTTGCACAGTTCGGCGTTTCCTACACCGTGGAACCCACGGATATCGAGAGCAAGATTGTGAGTGTTTCCATAGAACTGACGCCGGACAAGCTTTCCCCCGACCGGATGTTTTATCTGGATATCGGCGAGGTGGAAGCGTCGGAGCCGGTTTGCACCGATGCGGACGGCACAGAAATCGCCCTGAACAATTTGGGAAGCGCCTGGGAGATCGGGCCTGTGTCGGAGGACTGCGAATCCGTCGTTTTCCAATACGACGTCAAGCTCGGGGAAAACACCGGCGTGGATTTCCAGGTGGATGGCGACCTCTATGAGGATCTGTTGGCCTTCCAAGGGAAAAAGGTTCTGATGATGCCGCTGTTTGACTCCAACAACCTGACGCATATGGAAAAGTACATCAGCAGCGTTTCCTTCCAGCTTGCGGGGGGCTCCGACTGGAACGCCATCATCCCCTTTGCACCGGCGAACAGCTCGGAAAAATCCTTCCAGCTGGAACGCCCCACCTGGTACGACTATTACGACCTGATCAATTCCAGCTATTGCTTCGGCAGTTTTGAACCGCTGAACCTGTCCTCCGGCGGGGAAAACGCCGTATTCTACCTGGACAGCGCCATCCGGGAAAGCGCCGAGCTCAGCGACCTGAGTATGGTCATTTCCTTCTACAATTATTATACCGGCGTATTTGGCAGCAATCTGGACAAGCCGGTGGTCCTGCTCCGCACCAACGAGGACGGCGAGAGCATCATCCTCTCCGGCGTCGGCGGGCAAAGCGCGGCGATCTCCCTCTCGATGTACACGCCGGATGCATGCCAGACCATGTCCCGCACCCTATACCATGCCTTCTTCGACAGCAAGGTCCATGCGCGCAACCTGCATTACCAACCGAACGAATGGCTGTATCGCGGCCTGGGCGACCGGTATGTAAACGCCTCCGCAGAGGCGCTCCCCCAGGAGCTGAAGGACCTCTACGGCATCCAGGTGCAGGACGATCTCAATACCCGCTACATGAAATATCTGTTTATCTCCTTGAAAGACCCCGTCATGGCCTCCCTTTCCTCCGATATGGAGGGGTCCATGGCGGCCGGTCAGGAGGACTTCTATTTCAATGTGAAGGTTCCGCTGATTCTGGAGACCATTGAGAGCTTCACCAGCCAAAAGCAGGAAAACGCACTGCTCCACTACCTGATGGAGCAACCCCAGCGGCAGGATGTGAACATCTCCCGCCTGATGCAGGACCTGCTGGGCGACAACGAGGAGATGGTGCGCGCCTACTTCTCCGGGACCTCCTTTATCCCCAATTACTGGAACCTATCCGCACAGAACTGGAGCGCAGAAGACACGGTCAACCTTCTGGCCGGCTATGAAGATACCCTCTCCACCCTGTTCGATCAGCAGTATGTCCTTTACCCCTATGACCCGGTGTTCCTCATCAAGACCGACCGGTTGAACCAGGAGATCGAAGAGCGCGATCTGTCGTTCGCCACGCCGGAAGTGGAGCAGCTGGTCAAGGATTACTCCGAAAACCTGTACCTGCTCCTGATGCAGAACGCCCTGCGCGCCGACCTCTGCGGCATCGACGACCCGGGCGCGGCAGGCGTGAAAACCGAACTCAATTCCCAGGAAAACGGCCAGATCTGGGCCGATTATGTGGCCTCCGTCGGCATGGAGGAATTGGTTTGAGCTGACAAAACATCGCCATCCGATGTTTGCAGATAGTTACAAATGAAGCCCTCAAGTTTCCCCTTGGGGCACAATAACATGAAACGGAAAGGAGCGTGCATAACCTATCGGGAATGTATCCAGCATCTTTAAATACTTTTGCACCCCGCTTGGACGGGCATGCAAAAAAAGGAGAGAAGTATGAAAAGGAAAAATTTGAAAAAGGCAGTCTCGTTTATGCTTGCGACGCTCATGGCAGCTTCGGCCATGACCCAGGCATTGGCTGTCCGTGAAGATCCGCCTTCTGAGGCGCACATCGACAGCAGCTGGACCATGTACCTGGTCCCGAACGCACACATCGATACCGCATGGCAGTGGCCCTATGAGGACACCGCGCGCGATGTCATCAGTGAGATTGAATGCATCAACAATGCCGTTGCAGGCGGCGCTGAGGCCATCCTGCTGGCGGCAAACGGACCGGACGCGGTGACCGCAGCTCTGGAAGAAGCAGACGCCGCTGGCGTGAAGATCGTCTATGTTGACTCCGCAGCAGATTTCCCGGGCGTCCAGACCCTCGCAACCGACAACAAGGCCGCTGGCACCATCGCAGGCGAAGAAATGATTAAGGCTCTTGAGGCCAATGGCATCACCGAAGGCAAAATCGGCATTGTCAATGTAAACGCAGCAACCGCTTCCACTGTTGCGCGTGAAGAAGGCTTCCGCGCAGCATTCGAAGGTACGAATTTTGAACTCCTCGAAACCCAGTACGGCGACGGCGACGCGGCGAAGTCCAAGGATATCGCTGCAAACTACATCACGCAGGGCTGCGTGGGTATCTTCAGCGCGAACGAAGGCTCCACCGTCGGCACCGGAAATGCCATTCAGGAAGCTGGCCAGACTGTTATCGGCGTCGGCTTTGATAAGTCCGACACAATCCTTAACCTCATCAAGAACGGTTACATCCTCTGCACCATGGCGCAGAACCCGGATGTGATGGGCTATGAAGGCATCCAGACCGCTGTTAAGGCGTTGGAGGGCGAAGATGTCGGCGAAGAATTCATCGACACCGGTGTTTCCGTCATCAACAAAGACACCCTTTAATTCTCTTCTTTACCCTATATATCTTCTTCTCTAATCCTCTTTTTAACTTTCCTTAAAGGCGGCTTCCGCAGGCGGAGGCCGCCTTTTGTTCCAATTTAATAGGAGGGATATTATGTTTGCCATTGGTGTGGATATCGGCGGCACGAAATGTGCCGTATGTCTCGGCCGGCCGTCGGAAAACCATGTAGAAATTGTCCACAAATGCCCCCCACATGCGACTGCCTCTGTCTCCCCGCAGGAGATGGTCCGTCTGTTGGCCGCGGATGTCCGTACATGCATCGCCCTTTCCCCGGAACGGCCAGTTGGGATCGGCATCAGCTGCGGCGGCCCGTTGGATAGCCGTACGGGACGCATCCTCTCCCCACCCAATCTGCCGGGCTGGGACGACCTGCCCATTGTGGACGAGCTCCAAGGACGCACCGGGCTCCCCGCCTGGCTTTGCAACGACGCCAACGCCTGTGCGCTGGCGGAATGGCGATTCGGTGCTGGGCGCGGCTGCTCCAATCTGTTGTTCCTCACGTTTGGAACCGGCCTCGGCGCGGGATTGATCCTCAACGGGCGCCTCTATACGGGGGCTTGCGACATGGCGGGAGAACTCGGCCACATCCGCCTTGCGCAGTATGGCCCCGTCGGATACGGAAAAACGGGTTCCTTCGAGGGATTTTGCAGCGGCGGCGGGATCGCACAGTTGGCACGGTTGTTTGTAATGCAGGAGCTACAGCAGGGAAAAAAGCCTGCCTTGTGCCCAAATATGGACCAATTGGGTTCCATCACGGCTGCGGACGTGGGCCGGGCTGCACAGGTTGGCGACCCGCTTGCCGTGTCCATCCTTCAGGCTGCCGGCGAGCAGCTCGGGAAAGGGCTTTCCATGGTGATCGATCTGCTAAACCCAGAACGGATTGTGATCGGAAGCATCTTCGCCCGCTGCCGGGAACAGCTTTGGCCCGCCGCTGCGCGTATGATTGCAGCTGAGACGCTCCCCGCTGCGCGCGCCGCCTGTACGGTGGTCCCCTGTGCGCTTTCGGAATCGGTGGGGGATATTGCCGCACTGACCGTCGCCCTCTATTACCAAGAAAAGGAGAACCGTCTATGAATACACGCACGCAACAAATCACCCAAGAATTCTATTCGCTTCATCCCGACTTGAACTTCTTGCAGGAAGAGCTTCTGAAAACCTTCCAACTGCTCTCCGACACGTTTCGTACAGACGGGAAATTGCTGATCTGCGGAAACGGCGGCAGCAGCGCCGACAGTGAACATATTGTTGGAGAGCTGATGAAGGGATTCCTGCTCAAGCGCCCGCTTTCGATTGGGAAAAAGGCGGCCTTTTCCGAATTATTTGGAGCGGAAGGTGCAGCGATCGCAGATGCTTTACAAGGGGCGCTCCCTACCATTTCCCTTTCAACGCATACCGCATTAAACACCGCTTTTGCGAATGATGTAGAGCCCAGCCTGATCTTTGCACAGCAGGTACTGGGGTATGCGCAGCGTGGGGACGTTCTTTTGGGAATCAGCACATCGGGCAATTCCAAAAACGTGTGTGCTGCCGCAATGACGGCCCGTGTCTGCGGGGCAAAAGTGATCGCCTTGACCGGCCAAGGCGGCGGCCAACTGGTCAAGCTGGCGGACCGGGCGCTTATGGCGCCGGACACACGTACATTCCGTGTCCAAGAATATCACCTTGCCATCTACCACTACCTTTGCGCCGCGATCGAATCCGAACTCTTCGAACAGTGAGGAATCCGATTCAGGAATGTTCATAGAAAAGGGAATGTAGGTGCGAACCAGAAGCGCACAAAAATTCACTGGCCGGTTCGCACCTATTTATGTCCAATCAACACACAAATTCTTCTTAAAATACCCGTACAAGCTGAACGGATCTTGTGTTTTATTGGATATTATGCTTTAATAGGAATAGAAAATGGATGAATTTCTCGTCCATTTTTGCTGTCGCCACCCGCGAGGGTGGTGTGGATTGAAATTAGGGATATAAAAAATATATCCCTAGAAACCGCCGTCGCCACCCGCGAGGGTGGTGTGGATTGAAATCGCAGGTCTCGCACTCGATCAAGCCGGAGAGCAGAGTCGCCACCCGCGAGGGTGGTGTGGATTGAAATCAATATTTACCATCTCACCTCCTAAAAAATAAAATGTCGCCACCCGCGAGGGTGGTGTGGATTGAAATACCCTATGAAATGTGTTGGCAAAGTCGAGAATTGGTCGCCACCCGCGAGGGTGGTGTGGATTGAAATCTTGAGGTAGGCTCCCCAGAGGTCGGCTCTACAGGTCGCCACCCGCGAGGGTGGTGTGGATTGAAATCTTTATAATTACGAACGGCCTTCGGAACCGAATCCGGTCGCCACCCGCGAGGGTGGTGTGGATTGAAATCTGCATAAACTTTACTTACAAGGCGGCCCGTTAAGTCGCCACCCGCGAGGGTGGTGTGGATTGAAATATAGAAAATTTTTGCAGACACTCCAAAGGGAAATGTCGCCACCCGCGAGGGTGGTGTGGATTGAAATTTGTATTTTAACAGCGAGAATAATGCTGATTTGGTCGCCACCCGCGAGGGTGGTGTGGATTGAAATGCAAAAAAAGAAAAATATGAGACAACCGTCTTTGCGTCGCCACCCGCGAGGGTGGTGTGGATTGAAATCGGTAATGTGTCCAACGCAGCTGGCACGCCTAAGTCGCCACCCGCGAGGGTGGTGTGGATTGAAATTCGGGGACGATCCCACAACCAACAGCGTCAGCCGTCGCCACCCGCGAGGGTGGTGTGGATTGAAATGCTTCGGTGATCAGTTTTTGAGCATCAAGCATTGTCGCCACCCGCGAGGGTGGTGTGGATTGAAATGCGTTTTTTATCCACCTATCAACCCGTGTTTTATCGTCGCCACCCGCGAGGGTGGTGTGGATTGAAATACCGATGATGCTCCGCAATTCCTTTGTGGCGGATACGTCGCCACCCGCGAGGGTGGTGTGGATTGAAATTGTGCTTTGATCTTACGCCATACCCATACAGCAGTCGCCACCCGCGAGGGTGGTGTGGATTGAAATTCCGAATTCGGATTGGCTTAATCCTAACCGCTCGTCGCCACCCGCGAGGGTGGTGTGGATTGAAATTGGAGGAAACAGTACGGAGGAGTGTAATGGATATAAGAGGTCGCCACCCGCGAGGGTGGTGTGGATTGAAATTTTTTCGAATAGAGTCCATGTGTTTGTTTACCAGCGTCGCCACCCGCGAGGGTGGTGTGGATTGAAATCTCTTGCGTTTGCTCAGATTCCTCCTCTGTTTTGTCGCCACCCGCGAGGGTGGTGTGGATTGAAATCAGAAAATGGGCGCAAGGCCATGTGTGCAGTCTTCGGGTCGCCACCCGCGAGGGTGGTGTGGATTGAAATCCAGCGATACAGCCGATGTCCGTTTCTGCCGAAATGTCGCCACCCGCGAGGGTGGTGTGGATTGAAATATAGCCATAGATAAAATTCTCCTTTCTTCGGTGGGTCGCCACCCGCGAGGGTGGTGTGGATTGAAATCACTGGTTAAATCTCCACCGGCGGATAGGTCAAGGTCGCCACCCGCGAGGGTGGTGTGGATTGAAATTTCGATGTGCGCTTTGCATTCTTCTTCCGTTTCTTGTCGCCACCCGCGAGGGTGGTGTGGATTGAAATTGTAATCTCGCGCGTCCCCTCTAAAATTAAGGTGGGTCGCCACCCGCGAGGGTGGTGTGGATTGAAATCCATTGTGGTAGAGCGATTGAGTTTCCAAGCGCTCGTCGCCACCCGCGAGGGTGGTGTGGATTGAAATATTTTCTCCCTTCCTTATTTTTCTATTTTCCAGGTCGCCACCCGCGAGGGTGGTGTGGATTGAAATCCCAGTTTACACAGGCGCGTTTAAAACTGTCGCGTCGCCACCCGCGAGGGTGGTGTGGATTGAAATAAAGAAATCACTGGAATTGACGTTGGGTGAGGGAAAGTCGCCACCCGCGAGGGTGGTGTGGATTGAAATCTTACTGGTCATAGGGCATTCTCCTTTTCTGCATAGTCGCCACCCGCGAGGGTGGTGTGGATTGAAATCTCGGTGTGCAGCGCCTCGGAGAGGGCCGTCACAGTCGCCACCCGCGAGGGTGGTGTGGATTGAAATTTTTAGGAAAGAGCGTGATTTTATGCCGCTATGCCCGTCGCCACCCGCGAGGGTGGTGTGGATTGAAATAGATGTTCGGCATTTTGACATCAGCGGGTATCCAACGGTCGCCACCCGCGAGGGTGGTGTGGATTGAAATCGACCGCCTGACAGTCTTGTACGATGTTGTCAATTGTCGCCACCCGCGAGGGTGGTGTGGATTGAAATCGAGGAGAGGACACGGGAAATTGAAGCAGAAATTGTCGCCACCCGCGAGGGTGGTGTGGATTGAAATTTCATCACTTGCAACACTGAACAAGAAGCCGCCTCGTCGCCACCCGCGAGGGTGGTGTGGATTGAAATCGCCACGCTCAGTGAACCGTTTGGAATAAAATGCCGTCGCCACCCGCGAGGGTGGTGTGGATTGAAATGTCCCAGTTCTGCGTCCGACATTCTGACGCGGTGGTCGCCACCCGCGAGGGTGGTGTGGATTGAAATCCTCTTACACTGATGATATTATCCTGTTGTAATGTCGCCACCCGCGAGGGTGGTGTGGATTGAAATATCTTTCCCATAGTAGCTATCGCGAATTTTAATGTCGCCACCCGCGAGGGTGGTGTGGATTGAAATGCTTGAAGACATATCAAATGAATTTGAAGAGATGGTCGCCACCCGCGAGGGTGGTGTGGATTGAAATATTTCTCCGGGGACAAAGTCCTCGGAGAAAACCCAGTCGCCACCCGCGAGGGTGGTGTGGATTGAAATATTTTCTCCCTTCCTTATTTTTCTATTTTCCAGGTCGCCACCCGCGAGGGTGGTGTGGATTGAAATCCCAGTTTACACAGGCGCGTTTAAAACTGTCGCGTCGCCACCCGCGAGGGTGGTGTGGATTGAAATAAAGAAATCACTGGAATTGACGTTGGGTGAGGGAAAGTCGCCACCCGCGAGGGTGGTGTGGATTGAAATCTTACTGGTCATAGGGCATTCTCCTTTTCTGCATAGTCGCCACCCGCGAGGGTGGTGTGGATTGAAATCTCGGTGTGCAGCGCCTCGGAGAGGGCCGTCACAGTCGCCACCCGCGAGGGTGGTGTGGATTGAAATTTTTAGGAAAGAGCGTGATTTTATGCCGCTATGCCCGTCGCCACCCGCGAGGGTGGTGTGGATTGAAATAGATGTTCGGCATTTTGACATCAGCGGGTATCCAACGGTCGCCACCCGCGAGGGTGGTGTGGATTGAAATCGACCGCCTGACAGTCTTGTACGATGTTGTCAATTGTCGCCACCCGCGAGGGTGGTGTGGATTGAAATCGAGGAGAGGACACGGGAAATTGAAGCAGAAATTGTCGCCACCCGCGAGGGTGGTGTGGATTGAAATTTCATCACTTGCAACACTGAACAAGAAGCCGCCTCGTCGCCACCCGCGAGGGTGGTGTGGATTGAAATCGCCACGCTCAGTGAACCGTTTGGAATAAAATGCCGTCGCCACCCGCGAGGGTGGTGTGGATTGAAATGTCCCAGTTCTGCGTCCGACATTCTGACGCGGTGGTCGCCACCCGCGAGGGTGGTGTGGATTGAAATCCTCTTACACTGATGATATTATCCTGTTGTAATGTCGCCACCCGCGAGGGTGGTGTGGATTGAAATATCTTTCCCATAGTAGCTATCGCGAATTTTAATGTCGCCACCCGCGAGGGTGGTGTGGATTGAAATGCTTGAAGACATATCAAATGAATTTGAAGAGATGGTCGCCACCCGCGAGGGTGGTGTGGATTGAAATATTTCTCCGGGGACAAAGTCCTCGGAGAAAACCCAGTCGCCACCCGCGAGGGTGGTGTGGATTGAAATA